>VYKS01000033.1_pt1 | contig 96095 bp, 75 predicted proteins | sample 5114511 | NCBI WGS metagenome assembly VYKS01 (sample SAMN12291795, study PRJNA351875) | freshwater metagenome | isolation source: freshwater lake | place: USA: Michigan, Gull Lake | collected 2011-07-05 | reverse complement strand
GATGTCGCCCCGTGAATGGGGCGCGACAAGCCGTGCACGCGGTCAGTCGGGCGCCTCTCGGCGCCCGCCGACGCGCCGTGTATCCACACGCCCCGCAGTTCCTACCTGTTCAGACTTTCCCTAGCATTAGGATCTTAACCGCACAGGATGTGCAAGAAGGGTGACAAGGGGGCATTGAGCATTCCAGACTGGTGAATGTGATTCGGGGGGGGAGCTTGGCAGAACTGAAAAAGGTGCGGGCAAAGTGAGAATCCTGACGGCAACTATGCGTCTTTCACGCTTGCGAGTCCGCGACCGTCGGATCCCCGCCGCATACATCCTCACACCCGGAGTTTCCATGAAGCGCATTGCCGTACTGGCTTTGTCGTCGCTACTGTTCGCCGCCGCCGCCGGGGCGCAGCCGACACCTGTCAGCAAAGGGACAGCAATACAACAGTCAAAGCTTGTTGGACCAACGCCGGTTATTAAGCAGTCGACGTTGTCGGAGAAGGACCTTGCAGAGGTACAAGAGCTGCTGAAAGGAATCAATCCGGCCTCGTTCAATGCAGTCATTTCTTCGCCGGGAAAAGGAACCGTGCGCCTTGGAAATGCCGCCATTAAGGACCTCGCTACCAAGAGTGTCGTTCATGCTCCGGGTGCGCGCCCCAGTGCCGCCGACGAAATCGCCACCACCACGAGTAATGTGCTCAAGGTCATTTGGACCGGGAACATGACGGGCGCAGACAAGGTGAAGATGGACCGCGTCAACGCACTTCTCGCCAAGTAGGCATCGCGCCACACCACATTGGGTCAACCACAGCCGGAGTGTTTCCGGCTGTGGCACCTTTACCTACCGGTCGAAACACGTTCATGACCCGCGCACACAAAGTCGTTCTGTCGCTGGCAGCGGTACACTTCTCGTTGATCTGCCTTAAGGCATTCGGCAATCTCGATCGCGATCAGCGCCTGCTGCAGCGGATGCCGCTGCTGGGGTTCATCGTCGAGACTGTCACGGAGATCACCGTTTTGCAGGCTGACTACGGTTTTTTTTCGCCAAATATTGCTAGCGGCAGTCGTCTGGCCATTCAAACGGTCAACGTGAGAGGCGACACGACGCTAGTCGCCCTGCCACTCCCTGGCAACGAAGTCGGCTTGCGCTTTCACACCAGCATGACGGTGTTTCGATCAACCCCCACGTATCGCGAGCTGGTTGCGAAGTCGCTGGCGGCGAAGGCCATCGCGATGCAGCCCGACGCGGCAGAGGTTATCGTGTCGGCGTACGACCATGTCCTACCCACACGCGCACAGTATCGGGCACGGAAACGCGAGCACGAGATGCTTTTCTTTCGGGCCGTGTTCACGACTTCGCGTGGTCGTGACACCGCGATGCCCTCTACAGCGTCGGCAGCTGCAAATGGTGAATAGCGCATTGTGGCGTGAACGGGTAACACCGTTTTTTACAGATCCCGCCTCCGCGGACGTCCTGAGCGCCTATCGGATCGGCACCGCATGTATGGGGCTGCTGGTCGTTGCGATTATCGCACCGAGCCTGCTCGACATTTATGGTGCCGAAGGCTTTATCCAATGGGTGGTGAGTAATGAACTTTTTCGCATCGCCTCCTTGCCCAGCCTAGTGCAATTGTCGGAGCTGTTGGAGCGCATTGGTGTGAGTCCTGATGCAGTAGTTCTCGGGGCTTTTGTAGTGTATGTGTTGAGCCTGACTGGCATGTTAGTGGGGTGGCGAACCCGCCTTACCACCGGCATAGCGTGGATGTTTCACTTTCTAATTGCCAACACCAGTATCGCCTTTGGCTACGGCGTTGAGACTTTTCTTCATATCGGTCTATTCTACTGCCTTGTAATGCCATCAGCAGAACGTTGGTCTCTCGATGCGCGGGCGGGACGCACCGGGCATTCGCGCGTAAGCGCCGGGGCACGGATCGCGCAGCGCGTGCTCCAGATTCATTTATGTATCGTCTACCTTAACTCCGGGATTGCAAAAGCACTCGGTCTCGAGTGGTGGAACGGCGAAGCGATTTGGCGCGCGCTTATGCAACCCGATTTCCGCCAGTACGATCTCTCCTGGCTGGCATCTTTTCCCGTCATTACATTGTTGATGGGCTGGGGTGTCTTGTTGGTGGAGTTTGGGTATCCGATCGCGATGTATCACCGCCGACTGCGTCCTTACTGGTTAGCGGCAATTATCGCTGTGCACGTAAGCATTGCCCTGTTTATGGGACTCTGGATGTTCTCGTTGATGATGATCATCACGAACCTTGTGGGTTTCGCGAGTGACTCCGGCACTCTCGATTTCACACTCCGCCGAAATCTCGCATTCGCGCGGTTACTGAAACCTTCCGTCATGCCGCTCACGCAAGCCTGGCGCGATCAAAAAAGAACTGCAGCGGCACGTGCACCCGGAGGTCTCGTCAAGAAGTGTGTAAATGCGCGTCAGGCGGCGGCCTTCTGGGTGGATGAACTCGCGGGTTCTGCAGTCCCATCGATATAGCGGACCCCATCAAAGACATCGCGGCACTGTTCCGGGGCGTTGAGCGTCCGAAAGCGTTCCTCCGCCACGCGCAATAGGCGCCAGATGATCCCGGTGGCGCGTTCGACGCGCTTGAAGCGCTTCGCCGCGGAGGTGCGCAGCCGGACGGCGGCAACAGGCGACTCGACCACATTCGTGGTGCGGAGATGGCGCCAGTGCTCCTTCGGAAACTGGTCATAGGTCAACATGCGCGCCCAGTCGCGGTCGAGTCGGTCGCAGGCCTTGGGAAACCGGAAGCGATACTCGCGATGGAAGTGCTGGCGCTCGCGCTCCGCGTCGGCGACGGACTCGGCCGCCGCGATACGCTGCACGGCGGCTTGCACGGCGGGGTGATGGGTGAGGGACACCGCGTCGACCACGTTCCGCAGCTTGTGATTCCAGCAGCGCTGCTCGGCGACGTGCGGCCACACCTGGCCCACCCCATTCCACAGGCCCAACGCGCCATCACCGATGACCCAAGCCGGCGCGCGAAAGCCCCGCGCCATCAGATCGCGCAGGAGCTCCGCCCAGCTCTCGGCGGATTCGCGATGTCCGCTCTGGACAGCCAGCACCACCTTCGTGCCATCCGCCAAGGCCGCGATCAGCACACGGAGCGCCGCCTTCGTCGATTCCAGCCCCGCCTTCCCGTAAAGGCCATCGGCCCACACGGACACCGGCTCGAGCGTCGAGCGGTCCTCCGACGCCACTGGGCCTAGTCGCGCTGCCAGTCCTCGGTGAGCCGCTGCACGCTGCACGCTGCTGGCGCGCAACGGCGCACCCTCGCCCAACAGCCCGCGCAGTGCCAGCAAGAACACACCACTCGAGAGCCCGTGCAGATAGAGCTCAGGCAGCCGCGTCGCGACCTCTGGCGTCCGGCGCGGAAAGAGCGGTAGGATACGGCTCTCAAACCGAGCGTCGAGCCCGCGAACCCGCGGGCGCCGCACCGTGATCGTGCCGTTCCCGCCCCAGCAAGGCGTCGACCGCTTCTTCGAGGACGCGCTGCAGGCAGGTCTGCACGTGGTCACGAAGGAACGTTTCGAGCGTGCGCCACGTCGGGCTTGACGTGGGCGAGGGGATGTCGATCTTCAACACGGGCGGTGGCTCCTGTTCGTGGCCGGAATTCTCCCGGGGGTGATTGGCTTACCCGAGAGGGTGCCACCGTCTGCCGTTCATTTCCACACTTTTTGATTGTACCTCAGCGATGCGCTCTCAATACACCACGCGCCCCTGATCATGACGAGCACACGTTCACGTACCGCCGCCTTGCTGGTCGCTGTCGCCGCCGCTGCAACGCCACTGTCCGGTCAGGCCACAAGCGAGCGCCGCGCGGTTGAAATCATCGGCCATCGCGGCGCCGCCGGCCTGGCGCCGGAGAATACGTTGGCGGCGTTTCGGCGCGCCTGCGCCGTCGGCGTCACGGGCATTGAACTCGATGTGCATCTCACCGCCGACAGTGTGCTGGTCGTACATCACGACTACACGCTGCATCCGGATCTCACGCGCGATGCCACGGGCGCGTACAGCATTGGCGAACCACGCCCGCTGCTCCGTCAGTTGACGGTCGCGCAGCTCCGCATGTACGACGTCGGGCAGCTCCGGCCCGGATCCGACTACGCCAAGCGTCATCCGTTGCAGAAACGTGTCAACGGCGAGCGCATTCCCACGCTGGATGAGGTCATCACGCTGTTCAAGGCAGAGTGCGCGCCGCCCACCCGACTCGTCGTGGAAATCAAGACCGACCCCACGCGCCCGGAGCTGTCGGCCCCGCCGTCCGTCGTCGCGGCGCGTACGGTCGCTCAATTGCGCGCGCGACAGGTCGCCGACCGGGCACAGATCATCGCCTTCGATTGGCGCGCCGTGATGCACGTGCAACGGATCGCTGCCGACATTCCCACGAGTTATCTCACCTTTGAAGGGCGAGACTCGACGGAGTGGAACACCATTGAGATCGGCCGCATCGGCGCCGCCGCGTGGATGGGCGGACTCGACGTGGATGCGTACGGCGGTTCCGTTCCGCGCGCTATCGCGGCCGCTGGCGGCAAGCACTGGTCACCGCACTTTCGGAACCTCACGGCGGAGCGAATCGCAGAGGCCCATGCTCTGGGCCTCCGCGTCTATCCGTGGACGGTGGATGATCCGACCGACATGAACGCCATGATCGAACTCGGTGTCGACGGCATCACCACCGATCGGCCGGATCTGCTACGTGCGATGCTCGCGTCGCGTGGTCCCGGCGCGCGCGATGCTTCCCGCCGGCCACGTGTAACCTCCGAGTCCGGTTCGTCAGCGCGCGTGTTCACCAAGGTGTCTACCAGTTTCCCGTCCTTCAGGCGACTGACGGAGCGAACGTTCATCATGGGGCCCTTCGGATTTGCCGGGCTCGAATAGGGCGCCGTCGATGTCACGACCACGCTGTCGCCATCGAACGTCCGCGTGCATCGTATGGCGTCCTTCGATCCTTCGATCGTCGGCTTGCCGCTCGCATCGTCGACGCTATCACTGGTCCAATGCGCGGTCACGGAATCATTCGTCTCATTCTTCGGCATCCCGTTCCCTGTGCCCGAGACGTCGGAGGCCGTGAGCTGAACCGGCGCTGGAGTCATCGCTGCCGCCGCCGTATCGACAGCGGACGTTTCCGCCTTCGAGCAGGCCACGAGCACGAAGGCCAAGTAGAAGTCGAAACCGAGTCCGCTCTTCGCAGGAACTGCCGACAGCTTGTGACAGGTTGTGCGCAGGGCAGCGTACTCGCCAGTGACTGCGCCGTGTCGGATGACGTCCTGATCGTTACCGATTCATCGTTGGGGATTCACTGAACGAACCGATGCTCTCGGATTCGTCCCTCGTCCCCTCTCGGAGTGCACATGCCACTTACGCGTCAGTTCGTTCTCATCGCGTTCCTTTCGGTACTTGTGGTGCACACGCTTCCCGCCCAACAGCCGGCCAAGCGTGACACCGCGCAGCAGCTCAATGCGGTGAAGGTCATCAGTGTCACCGGCCGCGGCAGTGCCCGCGCCGCCGCCGCAGTGGATTCGCTGCAGCTCAAATCGGTGGCGCCGGGTACGAGCGCGCTCAAGGTCATCGAGCGCCTCCCGGGCGTGAACATGCAGTCGGTCGACGGTTTCGGGATGTACGAGTGGTCGAACCGCATCACGATGCGCGGCTTCCAAACCCAGCAGATCGGCCAAACGATGGACGGCATCCCGCTCGGCGACATGTCGTACGGCAACTTCAACGGCCTCGGGGTCGGCCGCGCGGTGGACGCCTCCAACTTGGCGTCGACGCAGGTGACGCAGGGGACTGGTGGACTCGGTACCGCCAGCGGCAACAACCTCGGCGGCGTGGTGCAGTATGCCAGCGCCGATGCCTCGGCCAAGCCCACCTTCTTGCTGCAGCAAATGGGCGGGCAGTACAGCTCCCGTCGTACGATGTTGCGCTATGACCTCGGTCTCAAACAGTTCGGCAACAACGGTGTCAATGGTTTTGTGTCCGTGTCCCGGTTCGACGGCAACAAATGGAAGGGCGGCGGTGATCGGTACTCGAGCTTCCCGGGCAATCAGTCGCTGCTCTTCGGGCAGAACGGCTTCATTGGCGGTGCCGGACAGACCTGGCACGAGCAGATCAATGCCAAAGGCACGCTGTACCTCGGTTCGAATCGTGTGACGGGCTTCTACAACTACGCCAACCGCAAGGAGTCCGATTACATGGACCTCTCGCTCGGCGTGTTCAATGAAACGGTGCAGGCACCCGGGGTGCAGTTCGGTCCGATGTTCGACTACTTCTCAACGTGGGCGACAGCGAAGCAATTCGCCGAGCTGAGCACCCAGACGTACAACCCGCTTACGGACGCTGCCTACTTCAATTCGGCGCAGGGGGCGCGGCTCGACCACCTCGCGTATCTCAAGGGTGAGTTCCGTGTGAACGAAGCGGTCCGGTTCGACGTGCAGCCGTATCTGCACCTCAACCGTGGTGGCGGAGACTGGCATGCCCCGAGTTACGGCGCCGGCTACAGCCCTGATCCGATCATGTTCCGGCAGACACAGTACAAAGCGAACCGTATGGGTGTCGTGGGCAAACTGACCGCGGTGTTCACGATGGCCGGAGTGGGCAACACATTCGAAGTGGGCACGTGGTTGGAGAACAACAACTCGAGCAACCGTCGTCCGCGCTGGCGCATGAAGAACTACGCGTCGAGTCCAGAGGTGGATTACTCGAACGTGCTGCGCCTGGACTACGATCGCACGGCAGAGATCATGACCACGATGGTCTATGCGCAGAACACGAATACGCTGATGAACGACCGACTCAAGCTGACCTACGGCGCCAAGTACCTGAATGTCGGTGCCGATTTCACCAATAACGGCAACACCCCGACGGCCGGCGTGGTCGCGCCGATCTTCGCCGACCCGACGCGTCCGTCGCTCTCCGCGCCCACCGAGGGTGGCGTGCTGCCGCAGGTTGGGGCGGTGTTCCGAGCCACGGAGAACAACGAACTATTCCTGAACTGGGCGGAGAACGTCAATCAGTTCCCGTACAGTCCCGCTGGCGGTGTGTACAACGCCAACCCGAGCACGTTCGACTACTTCAAGAGCAGGGCAAAGCCCGAGCGCGCCACGACGATCGAGGGTGGTGTGCGCACGCGCCGCGGTCGTATCGAGGCTGGCTTCACCGGGTACGCGATCGATTATCGCAATCGTCTCCTCGGCGTTGCGCTCTGCCCGGCTACGGTGACGTGTGCCACTGGCTTCGGCAACGTGGGCAGCGTAAATACGGCTGGCGTCGAAGGTGTCGTGAACGCCGACCTTACGCAGGGCTTCCGGCTGTATGCGTCGGCCTCCTACAACCGTTCGACCTTCGGCTCGAACTATCGCACCAACGAGAACGACCCGAAGACCGAGGTCCTCACCAAGGGCAAGACGGTGCAGGATGCGCCGAGGCAGCTGCTGTACGCGAGTCTGTCGTACAACGCGGCGCACTTCTCGGGTTCGCTCGGCGGTCGCTTCGTTGGCGAGCGGTACTTCACGTATACCAACGACCTCGACAAGGCGGGTGACGGTGCCGGGAAGGTGGCGTCGTACTTCGTGTCGGATGCATCACTGCGCTATGACTTTGGTCGCGTTGGTGCGCTCCGCGGCCTTGAGGCGCAGCTCAACCTGACCAACCTGTTCGACCAGCGCTACGTCGCGACGATGGGCTCGAACGGCTACACCGCCAGTGGCGACAACCAGGCGCTGCTCACCGGTGCACCGCGTCAGGTCTTCTTGACCGTCAGCACGCGCTTCTAGGACAGACGTCGGCGGGACCAGGCCGCCGCAAAAGCGGACTGGAGAGGGCGGCAGCCGTCGTGCGGAGGGCACGGCGGCTGCCGTCGTTTCCAGCGTCTTGGGGGCGAAATCCAGTAGGTGCAACGCGCGGCTCGACAGGGTGCGCGCGATCGCGGGTGACGAGAGCCTGTTTCGCCGGCCAGTCTACTGTCCGGGCCGGTGGAGGTCCACGAACCGACGCACGCGCTGCCCATGCAGCCTCGCCGCGTGGCCGATAGGGCCCACCATGATCCGCGCTGGTTCCCGGAAGCGGGTCTCGCGGTTCGTCGAGAGTCGACGGCGGCCGCGGTCACTACACACGAAAGCCGCTCGCGACAGGCGCGAGCGGCTTCCGGTTCTGCGGCCGGTCTACTTGAGCGGTGTGTTCAACTTGATGAAATAGAGCACGACACGGTCGCGCTGCTGCGTCGCGGGGAGGAGCTTGGAGATGAAGGTGCTGTTGCCGCCATCGACCACACCAAAATCATCGTCATTGGAGACCACGAGCAGGTCGCGACCAACCAGGGTCACTCCTTCGAGCTTGTCGTGTGGATATCCGCCGGGATGGGTGAGCAGGTCATAGACCAGCGTTTTGCTCACGGGCGTAATGCTGTTGCTCGCGCGCTCCCCTTTCGACAACGCCTCGAGGACTTTGCCACCAAAGAGCTTGCCTGCCGCCGAGTTGGTGGGGTCACTCACGTCCGTCGCGCCACTGATATCGATCTTGTAGATGCGCTTGATCGCCGCGGCGGGGGAGCCGCCCTGATAGAGTCCGTCACGTTCGATGACGAGAAACGTGGTGGCCGTAAGCGCCTGGATTTCGCAAATCAGATTGCCAACGGCATCCACTTCATAGACAAACGTCTTGGTCGTGCCCGTGGCGATGTCAAAGGTGACAATGCGGTGTGCATCACTCGCCCGTCCAATGGCTGCAGTGGGGTTGTCGAGTGGCGACTGCATCGCTCCCACGAGTGTCCGCTCGTCGGGGGTGATAGCCAAGCCTTCCATGCCGCGGTTCGGGCGGCGTAGGGCCAGTACCTGCGGCAGCCGTCGACCACCGGTGCCGGTACCGAAGGGATTGATGCGCTCGATGGTTCGTCCACCGGCATCGAAGTGCACAATGTGGGGCCCGTACTCGTCAGACACCCAAAACGTCCCGTCCTTCACCAACGCCAACCCTTCGCTGTCCATGCCGTCTGGATCGGGCGTGATCGGAGCCCCCGCTGCGTCAATGCCAGACTCGCCAGTTGCGCCTTGTCCAGCCGGGTTTGGTCGGCCGCTGATGCTCACGCCGGCTGCGTTCTTGAGGTCCACGACGCCAATGCGCCGCAGCGAATCTCCGACAAGGCGAAACTTGCCGATGGTCGGGACGAAGTTCGGAAGCGGAAAGAGCAGCCGATTGGCGACAGTCGTGGTGGTGTTCGGCCCGCGGTCGGTCATGATCCAGAAGACCGAGGGGTCCGTGGGATCGACGACCACCGCCGAGCCATAACCGCCAGATATTGCGATTCCACCCTGCGTGCCCCACGTCACCGGAGCGGCATCCACCGCTTTTGCGGGGTAGGTCACGTTCTGTCCGGGCGAGGTCGAGGACTCCTCGTTGCATCCACTCGAGAGCAGTATGGCAACGACGACGCAGGTGGGACGGGAATATCGGATGCTCATGGCTGCTCTCTCCGGGGGAGTGTGAGGGATACGCAGCAATGGTGTGTCGCCTTCGTCACGGGATCGTGAAGGCGAGTCTACGTCGAGGTCACGGACGCGATGCCGTGGTGAGCGCGTCCTGCAGGTACTGCTGCTGTGCGGACGGGCCATCGCCATTAGCCGGGGTGTAGTGGCCGTCCGGACGCAGGTGCCATCCCGTTGGGTCATTGAGGTACCGGGCCAGCAGTTCGTCGAGTTGTTGCCGATGTGCGGGGGCGACGATAGGCACCAGCAGTTCCACGCGCCGCCGCAAGTTGCGCGGGCGGAGATCACTGGAGCCAATCAAGTACTCCGGCGCGTCGTCGTTCTGGAACCGGTAGACGCGCGAGTGTTCGAGAAAGCGCCCCACCACGCTCACCACGCGAATGTTCTCGGAGAGCCCGGCGACCTGGGGACGCAGCGTGCAAATGCCGCGCACGACCAGCTGCACCGGTACTCCTGCCTGTGAGGCGGTGTACAGCGCCCGCACCATTTCGCGGTCGGCCAGTGCGTTGACCTTGGCGGTGATGCCGCTGGCGCGCCCGGCTCGCGCGTGTGCGGTTTCGCGGGCGATTCGGTCGAGCAGTGCGGCACGCAACTGCACTGGCGCCACCAACGCGTCATGTGGGAGTGCCGCCGGCGCGCGCGGCGTTCCTCCCTCGTCTCCACTGACGGCGCGAAAGAACGCCGTCATGTCTTCTCCCAGCGATGCGCGTGCGGAGAAGAGCGAGAGGTCGGTGTACAGACGCCCGCTACGCGGATTGTAGTTTCCCGTGCCCACGTGCACATAGCGCCGCAAGTGTTCGCCTTCGCGGCGCACCACCAGCGCGGCTTTGGCGTGCACCTTGAGTCCCGGCAATCCGTACACGACGTGTCCGCCCGCGCGCTCAATGGCCCGCGCCCAGCGCACGTTGTGCTCTTCGTCAAAGCGCGCCTGCAGTTCGACAAGTGCAAAGACCTGCTTCCCCGCTTGTGCCGCCAAGAGCAACGCGCCGGCTACGGGCGATGGGTGTCCGACCCGATAGAGCGTCGCCGAAATCGATGTCACGTCGGGGTCGGCGGCGGACTCTTCAAAAAAGCGGACGACGGAGTCGTCAAAGCTGTCAAACGGGTGATGGGCGAGTACATCCCCCTCGCGGATGGCCTCGAACAGCGAACGGCCAGCGACTGGTGATGCGTGGGGCAGTACGGGCCAGGACAGTTCCGCAGCAGACGCAGAGAATGGCAACTGCGTCAGACACCGCAGGTCGAGCAGCCCCTCCACGACTTGCACCGCCGACACCGAGAGCAACTGATCCCGGGCCGACGCTTCGCGATGCAGGCTCTCAATGAGCAAGTCACTGACGGCGCTCGGCATGCCGCGGTCCACTTCCACTCGCACGGCCGGATTGAGCGGACGGCGCATGGTGGCGCGATCGACCGCGTCGAGTAGATCCTGACCATCGTCGTCGGTGAGCTGCAGATCACCGCCGCGGGTGACGCGGAACAGATGGGCGCTCTCCACGTGCACGTCGGGATACAGCGACGAGACGTTGGCGCGCAAGACGTCTTCAAGCGGAATGACATGGCCACTGCGGCCGGGCACCGCGAGCAGACGCGGGACATCGCCTGGCAACTCGTGTTCGGCCACCCGGAGCCGAGCTTCGGCGTGTTCGCGGTATACGACGGCGATGAAGAGCCCCAGATGCGCGAGATGCGGGATGGGGTGTCCGGCGCTCAGCGTGACTGCATGCGACCGTAACGTGGGATGAATGTCGCGCTGATAGAGCGCCTGCAGGGCCCGCTGTTCCAACGGCGTCAGCGCCGCCCACCGAACCAGCTGCACCCCGTACGCTGCGGCCTCAGCGAGACAGGCCGCCGCCAGTTGGTCCATGCGGGCCATGATCCCCTCCACGGCCGCCTCCACCCGGGCCAGCGTCCGCGCCGCCACCTCTCGGCCGCTAGCGGCCTCAACCGCTGCCCGCCGCAACTCGGCCATGCGCACCATGTACAACTCGTCGAGATTGCTCGTGACAATCCCCAAAAACCGGAAGCGCTCCGTGAGGGGCACGTCCGGGCTGGCCGCCATCGAGAGCACGCGGTGCTGAAACGCCAGCAGGCTCAGCTCGGCCTCGAGCAGATCCTCGTCGTCTTCGGACTGGCTGAGCAATATCGGGGCAGAAGTCATCGCGCCCCAAGATAGAGCGGGCGGTGCGATTGTGCTCGGGGCGGTCACCATCGGGTGCCCCGCGACGCGTTTTCAAATACAACGCCCCCTCGTGCATGGAAGGGTGCACGAGGGGGCGTTCCATCAATCACTGCTCAACGCTTCACGCCGGCGGCAGGATGACGGCATCCAACACGTGAATCACGCCATTGGTGCATTCAATGTCCGTCGTGACCACATTCGCGGATCCATTGAGCTGTACGCCATTGGCCGTGCTCACGGCGAATTCCGCACCGTTTACGGTCTTTACATGCTGCCCGTCCATGCCAACGACGTCAGCGGCCATCACCTTGCCGGCAACGACATGATAGGTGAGGATCGCCGTCAGCTTGGGGATGTCGGCCAGGAGCGCTTCAACGGTGCCAGCAGGGAGCTTTGCGAAGGCGTCGTCGGTGGGCGCAAACACGGTAAACGGTCCGTCGCCCTTGAGCGTCGGCACGAGCCCGGCCGCAGTGACCGCGGCGGCAAGCGTGTTGAACGTGCCTGCGGCTACTGCCGTATCGATGATGTCATGCATGATCGGGCGTCCTGAAGAAAGAAGAGTCGATGGAAACAGGGACGCGCCTGATCACGCCCGACGCACCCCACGCGCGGTGAGAGTCGCCGCACAGGTGGTGGACGCCGAGCGGTGAGCGGGGGTTCCCACCGTTGCGGTGGCGTTACGTGATTCGCGCATTCGTTGCGACGCGCCTCGTGCAAACGGGGCTTGACGCCGATTCTGGCGGACTATTCTGAAGTCACGCCCTGGCCGGAATCGTTCCGCTGCACGACGCTGCCGATCGAGCGAGCGGCGTAACTGAAACGGCAGGCGTGACGGCACCAACCGGCACGCTCGCGAGGCGCGGTACCTCCGGACCGGTGTCGGCCGCCGGTAGATGCGCGCGACTACTGGCCAAGCTGTGCCTCGATCACCGCCGCCAGTCGATACGCCGATAGCGCCAACCGGTGCCGCGCGATGCGCGTACCCTGCGCCACGTACGCCTCGGTCAGTACGGGCGGTGCGCTGCCCGTGCGCGGCGGGATGTCGTACGCCACGTACCGCGCCAACGCAGCGCTTTCGTCGGCCCAGCCGCGAACCGTCGCGGCCAGCGCCGCGCCCTGAGGAATGGTGAGGGCGTCATCCGGCTGACCGTTCGCCACGGGCAGGTCGCGCGCCAACGCGGCCGCTACCTCGTCGATTGGCAGGGTGCGGGACGGGCGGCCAAGCCAGCCATCCCAGACGGCGTGCAAGTTGATGGAGTCGCGCTCGAAGCCCGGTAACTGCACCCACACACGATTGGCACCGGCATCGCCATCCGGATGCGCGACCGACGAGCGTGATGTGCCATGCACGGGTTGGTGCAGATCACCCACGATGTGAATGATCCAAGTTAGATTGTACGCGCGGACGCTGCCGGGCACGGCCTGATCCCGCAACGACTCGGCCATGACCGGAAACGCCGTGGTGACGTTCGGCTCGGCCAACGTGAGCGTCCGCGTCCCGTCGGTGGAGAACGATCGCGTCAAGTAGTGCCATCCGTCGCGACTGGCCATGGTGGGGAACCCGGGCAACAACGGCGTGGCCGTCGCGTTGGGGTCCGTCTCCCGCCAAAAGCGTGCGTCGCCGCGAATGCGGTCCGGCCAGACGGACGCGCGCAGAAAGACTTCCCGAATGCCAGCGGCCGAGTTGATGTCGAGGTTCTCGGCGAGCGACGCAATGTCCGGGTGGACGCGCAGGAGCTCGTCCACGCGCCCACGGGTCGCGGGGCGTAGGCGGTCATAGGCCATGGCCGCCATGGCGCGGTGCCCGATGGCGTCCCAGCGTCGGGCGGCCGGGGCAAGCGTGCCGCCTGAAGCGGCCGAGGGGGCAAACGACGAAAGCGTCGCGGCCGTCAGCAGAGCGAGCATGCGAGTCATTGGCGCAGCTTACTGCGTGGGGTGATGCCACGGGACTTTCGGCACAGGTCGGATACGGAAATGAGACAGACCCGACCCGTACCGGGCGATACCACCTGCTGGTCCGTCATCTACTGGTGACGTGCCGTGATCACATTGGTGCCATGCCTGTATCCTTTTCTCCCGCCCCCCGTCACGCGACCGTCGCGCTGATGCTCGCGATACTTGCCGCGTGGCCGCTTGCTCCGCACCCACTCGCGGCCCAGTCCCCTGCCCGCGGGAGCATTCGCGGTCGGGTGGTGATTGGTGCCGCCCGTCGGCCACTGCTGGCGCCATCGTAGAGCTTCGTGGCGGCGACACGGTGCTGATCGCGCGGGCAACGTCCGCAGCTGATGGGCGGTTCATGGTGCCTGCCCTCCGGTTCGGGCGCTACCGTCCAATGCAACTGGGTTAAGGCAAGATGAATCATTCCACGCCCCCTGACAGGTCGGATACCACGCGCCCCTGCGAATCAGCGCATGCTTTATCGCGTGCGTCACCGCGACGGGGACCTTCGCCCGCGCGCGCCCCAATACTACCGCGCGTCGCCGACGGAGTGCGTGCCCTTTTTCGGGAAGCTCGTCTCGTCGATGAGCAGGACCGCTTCCGGCACCAGGCGGTCGAGCAGCGTGTGCGTCAGCGCCGCCTGCAGCGGGACCCACGCCCACGGACTCTGATTGCCGCACTGCCGCAGCGCCTGCACATCGGCGCCCGGAAGTCGGTCCACCAAGGGACTGATGGACTTGCGCTCCCCGTTGAGGCGGAGGCCGCGGACGTCCTCGCCCGCGTGTCCCTGCCGCTCCGCATGCCCCAGCAACGGCGTGAGCGTCGGCAGAAACGTCCGTACTCGCCCATCGGCCGCTCGCAGCGCCACGGTGTCCATGCGCGACGACACGACCGGGGGGGCGCCTGCCGGTAGAGACTTCACCTAGTAGTACTAGAACAGACGGTTGGCGCCGACGCGAAGAAACGGCACGTTGCCAGGTGCGAGATCCGCCACGCTCCGGCCATCGCGCGCGTACTCGAGGCGCCGCAACACGGTCATGCCGGCATCACCTGTGAGCTGCCACTTTCCGCCGCGTGGCGCCCACCGCAGCTGGGGCCCAACGGTCGCGTTGGCCAGCCAGAGGTCGGTGCCGCCCGCCACCTGCTGGGCCGCCGACAGACCGTACTGCGCGCCGACCAGCGAGGCATTGAGGCCCACGTCGAGCCCTTTGCGCGGCATCCACCAAAGGTCGCCGCGGGCCGGCAGCAGGGCGTCCACCAAGAGGCGCCGCTTGGGCCGCGATACCACGTGTACGACCGGAATGGGGAGCAGCCTGCCGAAGCTGGACGCATACGAGAGTCCGACGCCCACGGTGGTCCGCGGCGAGACGATCCGGTCCACGAAGGCGGCACCCTCCACGCGGACGGCGTCGCCGTAGAGCCCCGGGCGCAGCACGGTCACGAGCGTATGTCTGTTGCCGAAGGTGCGCAGGAGCATGAGGTCGGCGGCGGCGACGTGCAGCGTGGTCACGTTGTCCTGTGAGGCGCTTTGGCGAGGCAGCGTGGCGTTGACTACCCTCCACTGACCCCCGAAAACGGCTATGGTGTTCCCTTGCTGGCGCACGAATCGCTGACCCAAGAACAGTTGCAGCGACTCCTGCCAGAAGTCAGTGCCCACCGTGGTGCCCGCTGGACGCGTCACCTGCGTGCTGCCGACGCGCTCGAGGCGCACGGTCAGGCGCTCCCGCTGCGCCGCCGCCGGTGAGGCCAACGCCGAGAGCCAGATGAGCGCAGCCAACGACGGGGTGGTGGCCGAGAGCGCCCGTGGGCGCGGGAGAGAGAGCCGAAGCGGCGACAGTCGTGTCATGGCGGGACGATGGAGGGAAGCGAAGTTATACTGCAGATCAAATCACTCGGCAAACGTCCCCGCCCACCTCGGTTACAGACCGCACCCAGTATGCGCCGCTTTTTCCTGCTCGTCGTCTCGCTTGGTTCTGCCGCGCCGCTGGCGGCGCAGTCCGCCCCCATTGCCCGCGTCGACACACTGGTGGCGTCGGGACAGGTCCCCGCGGCCATCGCGCAGGTCGACCAGGCCCTCGCCGCGACCCCTCGCGACTTCGAGGTGCTCTGGCGCGCCTCGCGGGTGCGGTTGCTGCAGGGCGACGCGCAGCCCGAGAAGAGCAAAGCGCAGGACAAGCTCTATCGCGAGGCCCTCGCGCTCGCCGAACGCGCGATCAAGGCCAACCCGGCCGCGCCGGACGGCTACGTGCGCCGCGCTGCGGCCAACGGCAAGGTCGCGCTGTTCGCCGGTGTCCTCGACGCCGCCGACTACGTGATCCAAACGCGCGACGACACCGAGAAGGTCATTGCCATGCGCGGTGTGCCGCCCATGACGCTCGCCAGTGCGCACTACATCCTGGGGCGTACGCATCTCAAGCTCACCGATACGCCTCGGCCGCTGCGCATGCCTCTGGGCTTGGGTTTCGGCAACGCCGCCGACGCGCTCACCCATCTCGCGCGCGCCACGACGCTGCGCCCGGGCTTCGTGATGTTTCAGCTCGAGTATGCGCGGGCACTCATCGCCAACGACCGCGCAGCCGACGCGCGCGCCGTGTTGCAGCAGCTCGGCGCGCTCGGCAATCAGGAACCGGGTGATGAGCAGCGGAAGCAGGAAGGGGCCGAGCTGTTGAAGACGCTCCGGTAACGTTGCCACGGCGCCGTGAGACGCGCGCGTCTCGGAGCACGCCGCGTCGGTTCCTACGGCAGGCGAGACTTCTGACGCGGCGGAACGCGTGAGGACAGCGGTGCCGGGGTGTAGGTGGGCACAAACCGACAGCCCGTGGCAGGATCGTACGCCGTGGCTTTGGCACACGCTGCGGCAACATCGCCAGCGGTGGGCACCGTGCCATACTCCACCCATGCCAACAGCGCGCCCATCGCCGTCACATACTGCGCGTCGCTCAGATAGCTGTGTTCACGATCCTGCGTGAACAGTTGTACGAGAGACTTTCCGTGTCCCGCCCGCTCCATGGTGCCCTTGAAAGTATCCTCGAGCTCCACGAACGCCGTGGGATCGTCGATGCCGTGCATGGTCAGCACAGGCACGCCAATGCGGCCCGTCGGGTCGGCATCGGCCACCAGCGTTGCCACAGCACCGGCATCGGCGCTGTAGCGCGCGACCGCGTCGTTCAGCGCGGAGCCTCCGGCATACTGCACACCCACGGTGGAGAACGGATTGCGGCCGTTCGTGCGCTTGGTGACGATGTCCTGAAAATGCCACGTACCCCAATTCAGGTGCGCAATGAGCGTTCGCTCGGGCACGCGGACAGCGGCGAGAATCGTGGCAAGATTCTTCGTTTGCTCCGGCGTGCGGCTTGCGGCGGCTTTGCGGACACCGGTACACGCATCGACGCGATCGGCCAGCTGTGCACGCGTGAGCGTTGCGCCAGCGGGAAGGCCTTGCCAGAGCGCATACTGCGGCTCGTCGGCGCGCGGATGACTGCCGCACACCGCCTGATACACCACGCGAAGATCCATCCGGAAATCGTACGAGTACGTCGCCCCACCGAGCACGCCGCTGGTGAGCAGCACCGCGTCGTACGGCAATTGCCCCTGCGCATCGCGTGCGCCGAACCACTCGGCCGTGCGCGCCGCGACGCCGGCGCCCCACGACTGGCCATGCAGAATGGTGCGTTCCGGTCGGCCGAACTGCGCAATGAACAGCTGTCGTGACCGTTCCACATCTTCGGCGGCCGAACGCACCGCCACGCCACCCTGATGATACGTACTCGCGACCACGGCGAAGCCCAGGCGTGTCCAGATGTTCCAACGCGTGAGATCGTCAGCGCTTCCTTTGGGGTCGGGCGCGCCAAGGTCCGGCCCCCCGTGCGCGTGTACGACCAACCGCTTGTTCCACGCCGCCGGCATTGCGACCCAGTAGAACGCTCCGGCGCTGTCGGTGCCGAGGGAGCACTGCACCGTCGCCGGAATGCCTTCGGGGCACGGTGTGGACGTGGCGCGGGTGGTCTGCGCGCTCAGCGGCAAGGAGAGTAGCGCCAGCGCGAGCAGGCTGGCGCCGAAGCGGCACGCGGGAGTGGAGCGCATTGGGAAGGGGTCCACGCACGAGAAAGGGGTAGGCGACATGGACCTCGGAAAGCGCGTCGCGGTTATCGCGGGAGCAGACGCGTCACCGGTGATCCGAGGGCGTGAAGTATGGGGAAGCAGCACGATTGAGTGAAGGTATAGGGGCCACGGGCATCGCGGCTGGACCGCCGAGCTTTCGCTGCCGTGGGCCGGAGGGCTCGCGTCTCACGTCGTACCGTGCTATCGCCTGTTTGGCCAGACACCACACCCCGCGTGCCGGACGGTGAAGCACGTGTCGCACAAGCTCCGAATTGCGGAACAGTCAGGTCTGACGTCGGTTGAAATCGCGCAAACGTTGATGCGTGAGTACGCCGCGTTGCCGCACACGCTGGGTCGGTGGCCGACCGCCAGTTCTGTCTTGAGCGCGCGGTGATGCTGTAGACCCGACACTACCACCCGCCCTCTGTGGATTCGATCGCGGCGCCTCACTTGAACTTCACCACACGTCGCGTCCGGTCATGCGCCGGCTGGAGCATTGTGCTCGCGCCGGTGGCCATCGTCGTTCACGAACTCGGACATCTACGGCTCGCGGGCACATCGGGTTTGTGTATCGCGGTGTTGTGGTGGTTCGGTCGCCATCTCCAAGCCGGCGCACGTGGTGCGACGTGGCTGGGCCTCGTGGTCGGCACCGCGTCTGGGTGGGCGCTCTGGATGAAAGGGCTTGGGCCGTGGTTGCCGGCCATGCTCAGTGCGCTCACCCCGATCTATCTCGCCGTCGAGGTTCTCGCGTGGGAGACGGCGCGGCGCGCCCGCGTGCGACACGCTGCGGACTAGCTCTTCGCCTCGAGGCATATGCTTGCCCGTCCCCGTTGCCGGCCGCATGCTATGTCGCGCTGCCGTCAACGCTGCCGTATGCCCTCGACATCAAACGGGAACCCTGAATGCGCCACGCACTGCTGGCCTTGCTGATTGTACTCGCTCTGCCGTCGCGCGCACCGGCGCAAGCGCGAAAGAGCGAGCTGACGCGCGTACTTGAAGCGGATCTGGCGAAGTACCCGTCCAAAGCCGGCGTGTACGTCAAGAACGTGCGCACGGGTGAAGAGGCGATGGTCAACGCCGACCAAGGCTTCAGCAGTGCGAGTGTCATCAAGATCCCCATCATGATCCGCGCGTTTCAGTTGGCGGACGCGGGGACGCTGGATCTCGACGCGCGCGTGGAGATTACGCGCGCGACACTACGCGACGGCACGGGCGTGTATCAGTATCTCGACATGGGCCTCAAGCCGACGGTGCGCGATCTGATCACGCAGATGATCATTACCAGCGACAACACGGCCACCGACCTCATGACGACGCTGGTGGGCGGCGTCGATGGCCTCAACGCCTGGCTGGCGGCATCCGGATACGCGCACACGCGCATGGTCTCGCGCGGCTACGAGTATCGCCGCAAGCTATTGGCCGTGCTCAATCCGGAGTTTGCCAGCCTCACGGCCGAAGAGACGACCGCGCTGCAGTACGCCTCGGCCGACAACCCGCTGTTCGAGTTGTATGCGCCGCTCTTTACCGGTGAGCGGGCCAAGTGGGTGGCGCTCGTTCGCGATCCGGCGAATCGCGCCGTATTGGCCGACGCGCGCAGTCGACTGACCGTCCGCGACCGCTCGTACTGGCTCGGCGAGATGAGTCCACGTGAGACCGCCCGTTTGCTCGAAGGCATCGAACGGGGGACGCTCGCATCGGCGTCGGCGTCGGCCACCATGCGAACGATCCTGCGCCGTCAGCAGCTTGGCGTGCGTCGCATCCCGCACTATCTCGATGTGCCGGTGGCGCACAAAACCGGCGACGGCCCGACGATCGCGAATGACGTGGGCATGGTGTACGCCCGGTCGGGGACCGTGGTCATCGTGTTCTTCACCAACGACATCACGGGGCAATACGGCGAGGCCGAAGACATGATCGGGCGGACGTCGCGCAAGATCATCGACTTTTTCGACCGTGTGAGTGCCGCCCGTAACTGATCCGGACTACGTCTCGAGGAGACACCATGGTTCGTCCACCCGATCCTGCGTACATCGAGTTTCTCCACGCGTTCGACCCGCAGGTCCGGGAGCTGGCGCTTGCAGCCCGGGCGGCGGTGCTCGCGGCAGCGCCTGATGCGGGGGAACTGGCGTACGATGCCTACAACGTGGTGGCGCTCGCCTTCACGTTCAGCGGCCGGTTCAAGGAGGCGTTTGCGCACGTAGCTGCGTACGCGGAGCATGTGAACCTTGGATTCAATCAGGGCGCGACGCTACCGGATCCCGATGGGCGACTACGTGGAACCGGCAAGGCAATCCGTCATGTTCGCCTGCACGCGGAGACAGATCTCGTCGATCCGTCGGTGCAGGCGCTCATGCGTGCGGCGGCCGCCGGCGCGGCGCGGCCGGCCGCGAGAGGCGCGACACAGACGGCGGTGCGACGAACAACCGGTCGCAAGTGGCGTCCCCCACCGCCTGAGGGTTGACGCATTCGTCCGTGGTACCCAAGGGGAGCGTGGGGGCTACGTCAGTCGCGGCGTGTCGCAGCTCCCCGGTAGTTGTATCGCTATTGTTGTCCCGGCGCCTACCGTACTCGCCGCGCTGATCATGCCACCCATTCCTTCGACCATTCGTTTCGAGAGCGCGAGGCCGAGCCCCATGCCACCCGTCGCGCGGTCACGTGATGGATCGACGCGGGAAAAGCGATCCCAGATGAGCGGGAGTTGATCGGCGGGAATACCGCGACCGGTATCTGCCACTTCGATCACGCTGCTGTTGCCATCCACACGAAGCGTTGCGGAGATCCGACCGGTCGGTGGTGTGTGCGTGATGGCGTTCTGCAGCACGTTCCGCAGCACCTGCGCGAGTCGGAAGGGATCTGCCTGCATGCGCACCGCATGCTCGGGGACCACCATGCGGATGGTTGGTGATGATGATTGAAACGCGCTGACGGCGCGCTGCAACTCCACTCCGGCATCGACGTCGCGGACGTCGAAGGTCAACCCACCGGCATCCGCCAACGCCAGCTGCTGCAGTTCGTCAATGAGTTGTTTCAGGAGCAACGCTTCGTCTTGTGTCGACTGCAGAGTACTGAAGTCGGGCGTACGCAAGCCGTCGCGCATCGCCTCCAGCAGGCCAATGACATTGGTGAGTGGCGTCCGCAGTTCGTGTGCGAGATCGGAGATCAGTTGTCGCTTCGCGAGCTCGGTTTGCTCCAGCGACTCCGCCATGCGATTGAACGATTGCTCGAGCGTGCCGAGTTCATCGTGCGAAGTGACCTGTACACGCGTCGAGAGCGTTTTGGCCTGCACGCTGCTGGCCGCTGCCGTGAGGCGCTGCACCTGTGCGACCACGGGATACGCCAGCAACCAGGTCCCCAAGGCGGCGAGGGTACAGGCGGCCAGCACGGCCAGCCAGACCGAGCGCTGGATACCGGCCACCATGCGTTGGGCCCCGGAGGGGCGGGGCAAGGTGCCGGGAAGCTGATAGACAACACCCAATCGCGTTTGCGCTGAGGAAATCAGTGCCACACCGCTCACCATCAGGCGCTGCAGCTGTCGTTCCCCGTCACGATCGAGCGTGCGAGTGAGATCGATATCGCCGTTCGGGGTCATCCTGATATCAGCCTCCCTCAACGACGGCGCCGATGACGCGACGAACGTGCCAGTGGTATCGAGCACGAGCAGTTCAAGCGAGTCACCTGTTTGCATCGACAGCCGTTGCAGCCGGGCACTGCCCTCTGGCGTACGCAGCACAGGCCACGCGGCGACGATACTGTCCGCGAGACGCTGCGTCGCGCCGGCACCCGGCAGTTGCGTACGCGCTTCGAACTGCGCCAGTTCGAGACGTGCCGACCGGCTGGACAGAACGCCGACGGCCAGAATGGCCACCACGAACAGCGGCCAGACCGTGAGGAAAATGCGTGCGCGAAGACTGCGCATCAGCGGCGATCTCTGGCGGGGCGTTGCGGTACACGATACCCGGCACCGAAGACCGTCTCGATATAGCCCGATCCAAGCTCGCCATGCGCCAGTTTCTTGCGAATACTGCTCACGTGCACATCAACGGTTCGATCCAGCTGATGGCTCCCATCCGATGGCAGTCGGTCCAACAACTCCGCACGCGAGAACACAAACCCGGGACGCGCCAGCAGCGCCGCGAGCAGCGCATACTCGCTCGGCGTCAGGTCCACCGGGACATCCCCGACGCGGAGGTCACGCCGCGCATGGTCGAGCGCAAGGTCGGCGTAGCGAAGCGGCGCGACGTCCGATGGCGGCGACCGCCGTAGCACCGCTTCCACCCTCGCCACGAGCTCCCGCGGGCTGAAGGGCTTGGTGACATAGTCGTCCGCCCCCATGGAGAACCCCCGCAACCGGTCTTCCTCCATGGTGCGCGCGGTGAGAAAAATGATAGGCGTTGACGCCGTGGTGCGGACCTGCTGGGCGATCTGCAGCCCGCTTACCCCCGGCAGCATGATATCCAGAACCAGCAAGTCGAACGACTCGGTCTGCAGGCGCTCCAGCGCCTGGCGACCCGAGCGCTCCGTCGACACCCGGTGGCCCGCGTGCGTCAGGTACAGCGCCACCAAGTCGGCCGTCTTGGCATCATCTTCCACCACGAGCACGGTGGCTCGTCGCGGTTCGGCAGTGGCGGGAGACGTCATGGGCTATCCATACCCTGCAGATGTTAACACCGTGTGAAGACGGATCGGGAACTCATGGGCGCACGATCTTCACACCGTCTTCACGACTCTCTGGTTTGTTGTCAGCCGAAAACCGATCGTTGCCGTCTCATTCCGGAGATATCTGTATGGCAGTTCTGCGAGCATGGTCTCACCCGCGCCACCCGCGCACCCTCCTATACGCCCTCATCGCGACAGCCGTGGGCGCCGCCATGCCTAAGGCAGCGGCCGCGCAGCCCGGGGCGTCACCAACGTCAGGACGACGCGAGATGGCACCCCCCGCCATGCCGCCGGCGGAACTTCGCGAGAGAGTGCGACGCCTGGTCGAGTCGCTGACGGCGCAGCAACGCTTCTCCGGGACGATCCTGCTGGCGCAGGAGGGGAAGGTGGTGTTCGAAGGCGCCTACGGCCTCGCCGATCGCGAAGCCCAGCGCCCGATGACGATCGGCACCATCATGAACGTGAGCTCGCTTGGCAAGCTGTTCACGCAGGTCGCCATTGGTCAGTTGGTGGCGGCGGGCAAGTTGTCGCTGGATAGCACCATTGCCACCTACTGGCCCGACTACCCCGACCGTGTGGCGGCGCGCAAGGTGACGATCCGTCAGCTGCTCACGCATCGGTCCGGTATCGACGGCGACATCTTCGCCAACCCGCTCACGTTGCGCAGCAACCGCGACAACATACCGGCGGCGACGAGCAACCCGCTGGCGTTCGAACCGGGCACGAAGCAGCAGTACTCCAACGCCGGCTATGTGGTGCTTGGTGAAATCGTGGAGCGCCTCTCCGGCGAGGTGTATCACGAGTACATCCGACGGCACGTATTCTCCGCGGCGGGGATGACAGCCAGTGCGTTTCCCGCCATTGACTCACTCCCCGCGAATGCCGCCAACGGCTATACGTGGGGGCTGGCCCCGGATTCGCCGCCCCCGGCTGTTCTGCCACCGCTGCGTCGCAGCGCGCCCATGCAGCCGCGGCGCGGCAGTGCCGCCGGCGGTGCGTACGCCAACGTGCGTGACCTGCACCGCTTCGTCGAGGCGCGTCGGAGCGGGTCGATGGGGGTCCCCGCGCGGCGGAGTCAGGAAATGGCGGCGGGGGGAAGTCCGGGGTCGAATGCCTTCATCGCCGAGGGACTTCCCGGTGGCTACGATGTCATTGTGTTGGCGAACTTCGATCCGCCAACCGCTGGGATGGTCGTCGATTCGGTAGAGCACTGGTTGAGTGCCGGTCCCGGGCCGAGTGGCCCTGGCGACGAACGCGTTGGCGGACCGCGCATCATCATGCGCGCGCCCGGACAAGGCGGTGAAATGCCCTCCATGCCCGAAGGGCCACTGCAGTTGACGTTGCCGGATACCCCGCAGGGGCGCGCGGCGGCGGCATACCTGCGCGCGTTCTCGAGCGGCGACGCGGCCACCATGCGCGCATTCATCGACACGCAGATCACCAAGGATGGACGCAGTCTCGACGAACGGGTGAGCCGGTACCAACAGATCTTCGCGGACATGGGCGGACTGTCGTTCGTCGGTGTACGTAGCGCGCCCGACAACTCCTTCGCCCTCCAAGTCAACTCGGTGCATCAGGGCGAACTCACGATGCTGATGTCGTTCGAACCCGTTGCGCCGTTCCGGATTGCCGGCGTACAGTTCCGACGTACGCGCTGACGGCTGTGTTTTCCGCGCTGCAGCGTCAGCTGTCGGCGCGGGCCTCGAGCTGTCGCACGTGCGCGTCGAGCGCATCGAGTGCGCGACGAAGAGCGACGACATCGCCGGCGTTACTCTCGTCCCCGACGCGACCCGACACGATGCCTGATGCCGCAGACACCGACACCGGCTACCGTAAGGACGGCGGAACGATGTTGAGCGGCGGCATCGTGACCGGAGGACGCGGGGTCAGTGCGCCCGTTGGCGGCACAGTGCGACCGGCGACCGCGCCCTCCTCCACGCGAACCAGGCGCCGACCGATCGGGCCGAGCCAGAGTGCACGGAACAGCCGATCCCGCCCTGCTGTCAGCGGGCTGCGGGCCACCAGCACGAGTCCCACGCCCCTCATGGCACTGTCGAGGTAGAACAACGCCTGTGCCCAGGGCGGTACGTACCATTTTGTCTCTCCCAACTGCGTTCGACCGGCCATGCCGACCCGGCCCAGCGCCCAGCCTAGCAGGAGGAGCGCCGCGCCTGTCATGAGAAGCCGCCGTTGCCGTTGCAGGTAGCCCGGTTGCGCTCGCAACGCGGCCGCAAAGGCCGCGCGATCGTCGAGCAGTTGCGCCAGTCCGGCGTACAGCGCTGTCCCATCGTAGCCGAGTGTAAACAGACGTCGCCGCGCCTGCACCACCTGCCGAGGCGCGCACCAATGATGGCCGCGATCACCGTCATGCTCGTGAGTGCATCGGCCAGCGCCCAGCCGCGCGCATCGTTGGCTTCGAGAATCAGGCTCATGATCACGAGCCCGACCAGCAGCATCGGCGGTATCGCCTCGAGCTCCCTCCCAAACTTGCGCACAGGCACCGCCACTTCGGGCGATGACAGCTGCGCCGCGTCGAGCGCGTCCACGAGCGCTTCCGCCGTCGCGAAGCGCGCGCTGGGTTCCTTCGGCACACAGCCGTCGATGACCGCCACCAGCGCGGGCGGCAGGTCGGCGCGGACGGTGCCCACGCTCGGCACCGTTTGCGTGAGCTGCGCCACGATCACGCGCTGCGTCGACTCACCGGTGATGGCCAGCGTACCCGTAAGAGCGAAGTACGCGACCAGTCCAAGCGCGTACAGGTCGCTGCGTCCATCGACGACGTCGCCCGATGCCTGTTCTGGGCTCATGAACTCCGGCGTCCCTACCACTTCACCTATGCGCGTGAGCCCATCACGCGCGGCCGGTGAATCGATAGCGCGGGCGATGCCAAGATCCATGAGCAGCGCACGGCCCGTGGCGCGCTCGATCATGATGTTGTCAGGCTTGAGGTCGCGGTGCACCACGCCGCGCCCGTGGGCATACGCCAGCGCATAGCCAATGTCCTGCAGCAACCGCACCGCTTCACGGCTGGTGAGCGGTCCTGCGCGCTGCACCCGGGCGGCGAGGCTCTCCCCTTCCACGAAGCCCATGGCGAAGGCGAGAAGGGTAGGGGTCTCCTCGACGGCGAACACCGGCACGATGTTCGGATGCGAGAATCCGGCGATCAGTCGCATTTCGCGCAGGAAGCGATCGCGAAGCCCGGGCTCGATCGCGACTTCCGGCGGCAGCACCTTGAGTGCGACGGGCCGATCGAGCTGGCGATCGCGCGCAAGGTACACCGCCCCCATGCCCCCACGGCCAAGCTCGCGCTCGATGGCGTAGCGATCGCCGAGCCAGTCTCGCAGCGCGGAGAGCAGGTGATTGTTCACGCGGTCGAAATCAGTGCCGGTGCGCGCAGTGCGGAACACGAGTTTGCCCGCGGTCTCTTCAACGATCCGAACCCGGGTGTCCGTACTACTGACCGTGGACGCCTTAGAACAGTAGTTTCGCAGAGAGGTCGTCACCGCGTCAGTTCAGCTTGTCGGCAACGCCTTGCCGGTCCCTCACCCCTCCCCAGGAGAGACCATGTTCGGCCGTCGTGCGTGCGTGGCGTGGGCGTCGTTGACGCTTGCGTGGAGTTCGACTGTGTTGCCGGCGCAGGACCGCCGGGCCGCGCCCAATCCGGCGGCCGTCGCGCGCGTCCGCGCGCAGTACGTGAAGCGGGAGTTGTATATCCCCATGCGCGACGGCACGAAGCTGTTCACGACGATCTTCGCGCCCCGGGATACCGGCGCGCGGGTGCCCATTCTGCTCATGCGGACGCCGTACGGCATTGCTCCATACGGCGCCGATGCGTACCCGGCACAGCTCGGTCCGTTTCCGGAGCTCGACAGCGAAGGGTGGATCTTCGTGAACCAGGATGTGCGCGGCCGGTACATGAGCGAGGGACAATACGCATTCATGACGCCACACCGTGGGCCGCAGCGCGCTAGTGGGGTGGTCGATGAATCCACCGATACGTACGACACGATCGAGTGGATTCTCAAGAACGTCGCCCACCATAACGGGCGCGTCGGAACCTGGGGCAATTCCGCCCCCGGATTTTTTGTCGCGGCGGGGATGCTCGACGCGCATCCGGCGCTCACGCTGGCGTATCCGTCAGCGCCGATGATCGACTGGTGGATGGGCGACGACCGACATATGAACGGGCTCTTCAAGTTGTCGCAGACGTACAACTTCATGAAGAACTTCGATCAGCCGCGGACGGGTCCGCTGACCAGCTATCCGGCCGGTCCTGATGCCGGCACCGTCGATGGGTACGCGTGGCACCTCGGCGTTGGGGCGATGTCCAAGTACGGGCCGGGGCCGTTGCAGGGGCGGGTGGCGTTCTGGGACTCCATTACCGCGCATCCGGACTACGATGCCTTCTGGCAGGCACGTGCGCTCTGGAAGCATGTGAAGAACGTCTCGCCGGCGGTGCTGCTCGTGGGCGGCTGGTACGACGTCGAAGATCCGTATGGCATGCTGCGCCTCAACAAAAGTCTGCGTGAACAGAGTGCGGGCACGCGACAGATGTTCGTGGTGGGGCCGTGGTCGCATGGCGGATGGAATCGCGCGGACTTCGCCACCTTCGGGGCGTTCTCCAACGGTGGTCCGACGGGCGCCTTCTTCCGTGATTCCATTGGCAAGCCGACGTTCCGCTGCCTCCTCAAAGACGATTGCCGCGGCGGCAGCTTCGGTGGCGCGCTGGTGTTCGAAGCTGGCACGAACCGCTGGCGCACGTTCGATGCGTGGCCGCCGAAGTCGGCGCAATCGCGTGCGCTGTACCTGCGCGAGAACGGACGCGCCGAGTTTCGCGCGCCGACGGTGGCGGGAAGCGCTGCCGCCGATCAGTACTTGAGCGATCCCGCCAAGCCGGTCCCCTATACCATGGGCAATACGTTCGGCTTCAATGCCATGTACCCCACCGAAGACCAGCGCTTCGCGTCGCGACGGCCCGACGTGCTGGTGTATCGATCGGACGTACTCACGGAGGATGTGACCGTCGCGGGACCGGTGTCGGCGCTGCTGCACGTGGCGAGCACGGGCACCGATGCCGATTTCGTGGTGAAGATCATCGATCAGTACCCCGCGGATGCCGCGCCGGAGTTCGACGGCGGCCCACGTCTGGATGGCTACGAGCGTCTGGTCCGTCCGGGTGTGGCGCGTGCACGTTGGCGCCGTGGCTATGACCGGAGTGTGCCGCTCACGGCCGGCGTGGCGGACACCATGCGCGTGCCGCTCGACGACGTGTTCCACACCTTCCGCAAAGGGCATCGCATCGTGGTCCATGTGCAGAGCACGTGGTACCCCGCGGTCGATCGCAATCCGCAACGCTTCGTGCCCAACATCTACAAGGCCACCGACGCCGACTTCCAACGGGCCACCATGACGGTCTTCCGCTCAACGGCCCGTCCGTCGCACCTTACGCTTTCCATTCTCACCCCATAACCCGGCTCCCCACGTATCGTCGCTGTCCCGTACCCCACTCGCTGCTCGATCCCTCCTTCCCTCACAGGAGACGCTTCATGACCGGAGTTCTCAAGCGCGCAGGGCTGCTCATGGCAGGCCTCGCGCTGTCCGCCAGTACACTGCTCGCGCAATCGCGAACGATCACCGGCAAGGTGCTCGAAGAAGGATCCCGCGCGCCGATCGCCGCCGCGCAGCTGCAGGTCCAAGGCACCAACATCGGCGCGCTGACGCGCGATGATGGTGCATTCTCCATCGTGGGGGTGCCATCCCGCGACGTCGTGCTGGTGGTGCGCCGCATCGGGTATCCGCTGACGCGCATCACGCTCGAAGCGAATCGCAACACGCTCGAGATCGTGCTCAAGAAGGATGTGCTCAACCTCGATCAGGTGGTCGTGACCGGCCAGGCCAGCGGTATCTCGCGGCGTAACCTGGCCAACGATGTGGCCAGCGTGAGTGGCACCGACATGAACAAGGTGTCGGCGCAGTCCATCGAGAACGCCATGCAGGGCAAGATCGCCGGCGCGCAGATCGCGCAATCCACCGGTGCCCCGGGTGGCGGCAATCGTATTCGTATTCGCGGTATCTCGTCCATTCTCGGGTCGGCGCAGCCGCTCTACGTCATCGACGGTGTTATCGTCACCGACGTCTCCATCGGCTCGGGGACGAACAAGGTCACGCGCGCGGCGGGTACGTCCATTTCCGTCGGCAATCAGGAGGCGCCGGTCAATCGTATCGCCGATCTCAACCCGAACGACATCGAGAATGTCGATGTCCTCAAGGGGTCGGCGGCAGCGGCCATTTACGGATCCAAGGCGTCGGGTGGTGTCATCATCATCACGACCAAGCGCGGCAAGGCGGGCAAGCCCCGCTTCGCGCTGCGCATGGGCGCCGGCACGTCTGATCTGGCCTATAGAAACGGGTCGCGTCGCTTCCAGACGCTCGACGACGCGGTGCGTGTGTTCGGTGCCGGCATTACGCCGTTCTACGACCCGAATCGCTTTCTCGATTACGAATCGCTGGCCTACGGCAATACGCCCGTCAACTCCGACCTCTCGCTCAGCGTGAGCGGCGGCACCGATGCCACCAAGTACTTCGTGTCGGCGAGCCGCCGCAACGAAGAGGGCATTGTGGACAACACCTTCGCCCGCAAAACCAACGTGCGGGTGAACCTCGATCAGCGCATCTCGAAGCGTCTCAACCTGCAGGTGGGTAACGAAGTCCTGAACAACGTGAGTGATCGTGGCCTGTTCGGCAATGACAACGCCGGCAACTCCATCGCCTACACGCTAACCAAGATTCCCAGCTTCCTCGATCTCCGTCGCAACGCCGATGGAACGTGGCCCGTGAATCAGTTCTATCCGTCCAACCCGCTGCAAACCATCGATCAGTTCAAGAACGGCGAGAACGTCTGGCGCAACATCACCACGGGACGGCTGACGGCCGACCTGATGACGGGTGAGCGCCAGACGCTGCAGTTCATCGCCTTCGGTGGGGTGGACCTGCTCAACCAGACCAATCTCATTTACTCGCCGCCCACGCTGCAGTTCGAGCCGGTCGACGGGTTGCCCGGTACCAGCGCGAACTCGAAGACGACAAACCTCCAGCGCAACCTCAACCTGAACGTGGTGCACGGCTGGACACCCAACTCCTCGTTCAAGGTCACGTCGCAGGTGGGCACGCAGTTCGAAGATCGCGACTTCAATCAGACGCGTGCCTCGGCGCAGAACCTGCTCGGCGGTCTCGAAGTGGTCACGTCGGGTACGGTGCGCGACATCGATGAGTCACGCTTGCGCGTGCAGGACTTCGGTGTCTTTGCGCAGACCGAAGCGCTGTGGAACGAGAAGCTGTTGCTCACGGTTGGCGCCCGCGCCGATCGCAGCAGCAACAACGGCGATCCGGGCGCGTTCTTCCTCTTCCCCAAGGCCGCGAGCTCGTATCGCTTTCCGAACCTTCTCGAAGGGATCATTGACGAAGCCAAGCTGCGTGTCGCGTATGGCGAAACCGGCAATCAGCCGTTGTACGGGCAGAAGTTCACGAACCTCGACCTCTCGAGCGTCGGTGGACTGGGCGCGTTCCGCGTCGGTTCCGTGCGTGCCGCGCCGGATCTTCGTCCGGAGCGTCAGCGCGAGTTCGAAGGCGGCATCGACCTGAACCTGCTGCGCAACCGGGCCACCTTCGCCGTGACCGGCTTCCGCCGGAACATCTCCGACCTGCTCATCACGCGCACGCTCGCTCCGACGACGGGCTTCAGCAGCGAGACATCGAATGGCGCCGAGATGCAGGTGACTGGTGCCGAAGTGTCCATTAACGCCTTCCCGGTGCAGACCCCCACCTTCAGCTGGTCGTCGCGACTCAACTGGGGCACCAACCGCTCCAAGGTGACGAGCCTCCCGGTGCCCACGTTCCTGCTGGGCACGCCGCAAGTTGGTGCCGTGCGTATCGAGCAGGGCAAGTCGGCGACGCAGCTCATTGGTAACGATACGCTGCCGCAGTCTGGCGGACGCGTCGTCGTGCCGGTCGTCATGGGCGATGGAAATCCGCTTTGGACCGCAGGCCTCAGCAACGAAGTGCGTTACAAGGGCATTTCGGTGTACGCACTCCTCGATCAGCAGAAGGGCGGGATGCTCGCCAACGGAACGTGGCGTCATTATGATCTCGGACAGAACTCGCGAGACTACGACGAGCTCGACGAGTTCGGTCGCAAGGTGGGCGACGTGCGCCGCACAAGCTATCTGCAGGTTACGCACATCTACTATCAGGACGCGTCGTACATCAAGCTGCGCGAAGTCACGGTGTCGTGGGATTTGCCGCAGGCGTGGACTGCCGCATTGTGGAGCGGCGCCAGTAATGCGAAGCTCTCGCTCAGCGGCCGCAATCTGGTATGGTGGACGAGGTTCCGTGGTGGCGATCCGGAAGCCCAGAACTTCGGCGCCGGCAATGTGCCTGACGCCATTCAGCGTAACCGTGAACTCGCCGCCTACCCCGCCAGCCGCAGCTTCTGGCTCAACTTCAGCGTGGACTTCTAACCATGACCGCGAATCGCAAGTCCTGGATGCGCGCGATCGCGCTCCTGGCCGGCTGCGCCACCGCCGTTGCCTGTAACGCTGCCGATATCGGCAATTTCAACAGTCCGAACACGTCGCAGCTCGAGGACAGTCCCAACGCGTCGACGGTGAACACGACCGTTGCCGGCGTGATCGCCGGCTCGCGTTCCGGCGCCGGTACGTGGGCCAGTACCCTGGGAGTCTTTGGCCGCGAGATCATGAATCTCGACGGTGCCGAGCCGCGCAATGTGCTCGCGCTACTCATCGGTCCGCTCGAGCCCGGCGGTTTTGGCGTCGATGTGGGCTGGACGAACAGCTACCGCAATCTGCGTACGGCGTACACCGTGCTCGATGTGGTCGACAAGGTGCCCGACTATACGGCCGCCCAGCGCAGTGCCGTGAAGGGGTTCGTGAAGACCTTCATCGCGCTCGAGTATCTGAACCAGCTGCGCGTCCGCGATACGTTCGGTCTCGTGTTCGACGTGCCGAAGAACCCGACGGAGCAGGGCGCCTTCGTCACGCGTGACGAAGGCTATACCCGCACTGCGGCCTTGTTCGACGAAGCACGCACCGACCTCGCGGCGGGTGGTACGGCGTTCCCCTTCACGCTCACGACGGGCTTCGCGGGATTCAACACGCCGGCCACGTTCCTGCGCGTAAACCGTGCACTCAAGGCTCGCCTCGAGACGTATCGTGGACGGTGGGCCGATGCCCTCACGGCACTGAACGAATCGTTCATCAGCACCACCTCCGGCACGGCAGCGTCGCTCAACACGGGTGTGTTTCACGTATACAGCACCGCGTCGGGCGATGCCACGAACCCGCTCTTCGATCCGGCACCACGCGCTATTGTCGCGGTGCCGGAGTTTCTCACCGAAGCGCGGCTGCGCGCCGATGGCTCGCGTGACCTGCGCGCATCGTCCAAGGCGATCGTGGGCAGCGTACTGCTCGCCACGCAGGGAATCAGCTCGAATGTGCGTCCGACGGTCTATCCAACCAACGTCACGCCCATTCCGCTCATCCGGAACGAAGAGCTCATCCTCATGCGCGCCGAGGCGTATATCGGGCTGAACAACCGCGCCGCGGCAATTACGGACATCAACTTCGTGCGCGCCAACTCCGGCGGACTCGCACCGCTGGCGGCCGACTTCAGTGGTGACCTGGTTACCGAGCTGCTGTACGAGCGCCGCTATTCACTCTTTTTCGAGTACGGGCATCGGTGGGTGGATTCGCGTCGCTACAACCGCCTTGGCGAATTGCGCAAGCAGCTGCCGACGCACCGTGTTTTCCCGCTCGTACCCATTCCGGTGGACGAGTGCAACCAGCGTACGAGTGCGCCGCCGCGTGGCTGCGTGAACGTGCTCGGTAGCTGATCGCCAGTACGTTGCAGCGGGTCTAGCAGCGGGTCTAGCAGCGGGTCAGGTACGCAAAACGGGCGGCGTGATCATCATGCTCACGCCGCCCGTTTGGTCAGGCAATGTCGCGTTTACTTGGCGAGTCCCTTCACGACCGTGCTGAGCGCCCGTACTCGTGCCGACTCGGCGCTACCGGCGGCATCGCGATCGAGCTGCGAGGCGAGCGCCGTGAGGTGTGTTGCCCGCGCTGCGCCTTTGGCCTTTTCGGCTGCTGCCAGCTGTGAGACCACATTGGCAATCCATGGCTTCGGCACGCTGCTGTTGCGCGCGATCTGGTCGGTGTAGGCGCGCGCGACGACAAACGCCGCCGGCCAGACGAGCTTGGGCTGCTCCTGTGGATTGAAGTAGGTGAACTGCACCAGCTTGGCCGCGTCGAGTTCGTTCTGCGTGAGGAACTCGCTGGGAGCGAGTTCGAGGACGTCGAGCCCACGCGCGATCTCCGACCCATAGATGTAGCCGTTGTACCAGTACGCCGACCAGTGACCGGCGCTCACCAGCTTGGTGGAGTCGAGCGGGCCGCGATCGAAGTACGCGATTTCAAAGGCGTGGTTCGGGTCGGTCCAGTCGAACACATTGATGCCACCCTGATACCACGACTGCACCATGATCTCGCGTCCCGGCACGGGAATGAGTGACCCGTTGTGCGCCACGCAGTTTTCCTGCGACGACTGCGCGGCCGGGAGCTTGAAGTAGCTCTGAAACACGAGCGAGTCGCCCTCGCGCACGAACATGGCATCGGCGCCCCACTCCTTCTTGTCGGTAGCGCGGCAGCGGGGCGCGGTGCCACCGCCCCATTCATCGCTGAAGAGCACCTTGCTACCGTCATTGCTGAAGGTGGCCGAGTGCCAGGCCGACATGTTGGTGTCGGCCGCGGCGTACAGTCGCTTGGGGTTCTTGATGTCGCGAATGTCGAGCAGAATACCGTAGCCGCTGCAGGCACCACCGGCGACTCCGGCGGCCGGATACGTCGTGATGTCGTGACACTGCGTAGGGCCGCGCCCCGCCACCGATGGCCGCTCGGGCGCGCCTTCAGGTCGCACACGGCGATCGGCGGGCGCGTCGCCGTGGCGTACAGCTTCGGTGAGTCCTTCGAAGATACGCGGCGAACTCACGATGGCGGCCGCTTCCGGGTTCTTCACCGGGACCTTGATCACTTCGATGCGGAAGAGCGCCGAGTTCGGATCGACGTCGGGAGATTTCGCGGAGCACCCGTCAAGCTCTTCACTCGAGCGGACTCCGGCTGATCCGGATACGTAGATGTAGACGTTGTCCGGATCATTGGGATCGGTGACGAGCGTATTGGTATGCGACCCGCGGCAGGTTTGCACCACCTTCACCGATCGCGGCTTCTTGAGATCACCGATATCGAAGATGCGAATGCCGCGTGCACGCTCCTTGCTGACTTCGGCTTCCACGCCGGCGAGCCCGCAGTCGACACGTCCGGCCACGGCTTCCGCCGACACGAAGAGCAAGTTGCCGTAGACCGTCACGTCGCTCTGCGACCCCGGGCACACGACGGCGGCGGCCAACTTGGGTTTGCGTGGATTGGCGATGTCCCAGACTTGCCAGCCGCTGTAATTCCCCTGGAATACCCGCGTGCCGCTGAACGCCAGGTCGGAATTCTTGAGGCGGGCATCCGGTGCGACTTTGCTGAGGAACGGGTCCGACGGCGGCGTGGTAGACACCAGCTTCATGTTCCACGCGGCCTGTCCGGCGTCGAACCATCCGGCCTTGAGCCCAACGCGCGCATCGGGCGTGCCTTGCGCGAGCAGCATGGTGGGAATCGTGGCACCAACCACAACGAGAGCGGTACGGCCAACGAGTTGGCGAAGCGGTGAGCGCATGGCGGAGGGGGGAGGGGAGTGAGGTGTGGTGGACGGGTAGTTGTCCAGCGACTGACCGCGTGTCACGGGCGTGAGCGCTTGCGCAGCATCAGCTCCATGCGATCGACTTCCGTGCTCTGATCGGCGACGACATCGGAGACGAACTTGAAGACATCGTCGTCTTGTGCGGCACCTTTGGCCTGCATGAGTTCGTCCACCATGCTGATCGCGCCGCGGTGGTGCTGAATCATATAGGTCAGGAAGTACCAGTCGAACGCGGCGCCCTTGGACGAGCGTAGCGTGTCGAGCTGCGCGGTGTTGAGCATGCCGGGCATGCTGCCGGTGCTGGTGCCCGACACGGCCATGCCGGCGTGCCCCGCGTGCGTATCGTGCGTGGCATGGGCATCACCCGGCTGCGGCACGTCCTGCTTGCGTGTGCGCAGCCAGCTTTGCATGAAGGCAATCTCGTCGGTCTGCGCCACCGCGATGCGGCCAGCGAGCACTGTGACCTCGGGCCCGGCGCCGTTGGGTTCGGCCATGGCCGACATGGTGATGGCCTGTGCATGGTGACCGATCATCCCCTGCATGAAGGCGACATCGGCCGTGGTGTACGGTGGAATGCCATGATCGCGGTCGGCGAGCTGCGCAGGCGTCAGCGGGCGCGTCGCGCGCGCTCCGGTGCACGCGGCCATGGCGCCGACACTCAGCAGGGCGGCCACCACGCCGACACGGTGGCGAAGGCTTGGGAAAGTCACAGCGGCAGCAGTTGGAGGAGGTAGAGCACGGCAGTGAGGCCGGCAGAAGGTGCTCCGTCAGAACATGCCTCCGCGGTTCGCCGTCCGCCAATCTCGGAATGGCGCGCCAGCCGGTTGACAATCTCAGCAGTAGCTGCAAAATCGGGAGAGCCCCAGTTGGTGGTCCCTCTCGAACCCATCGTCATGAAACCCGCGTTGCTCGTTGCCACCGAGGTGGATTTCAGCCTGCTGCGCGGCACGCGGCCCATTGCCGCCGGCGATTGGGATGATGTGCAGCGCGCCGAGGCGGAGCGGGTGGGCGTTGTCGTGACGCTGCGGTTGCATTTGCGTGGTGGGAAGATCTTCACTGCGCACGACGATGCGCCCGGGTGGGACGATCTGCTCGGTCATGCCGAATCGGCGCTGCCGGCGTTCCCGCGCGCTCGAGACTGGGTTGATCCGCTCGAGCAGGGCGGCGGGATGATCGGCATCTACACGCGGCCGAATGACTGACAGCCGCATATCGGGACACCGAGTGGCCGGTGTACCGGTGCTGCTTGCGCGTCCGCCGGCGAGTATCACGACGCCGCTGCCAACCGTGCTCTGGTTCCATGGCTTTCGCGCGGATGCCTTGGCGCACGCGGCGGAGCTCGAGCGATGCGCGCGGGCGGGTATCCTAGCGGTTGGGATTGATGCTGTCGGGCACGGAGTGCGTGTGGATTCTGCCATCGCCGACCGCATCGCCCGCGATGGAAGCGCGCTGCCGCTCATGCTCGAACAGGTCGAGCAGACGGTGGACGAGCTCCCGGCGCTGCTGCGTGCGCTCGTCGATGATTGCCAGGCCGATCAGGCGTCCGTCTCTGTCGTCGGTATTTCGATGGGGGCGTTCCTCGTCTATCGCGCCATCGCGGCCGGCGTCCCGGTGCGCGCGGCGGTTGCGTTGCTCGGCAGCCCGGAATGGCCATCGCCCACGAGTGCGCACCTGACTCCTGACCGTTTCCGGAATGTGGCGATGCTCAGCGTTACCGCCGAGCACGATATGAGTGTGCCGCCGCCAGCGGTCGCGCGATTTCATGCTGCCCTTATCAAGGGCGAGGGCGCCACGCGATTCCACCGCCACGACGTGCTCGCAGGGGCGGGTCACTTGCTCTCCGCGGCGCAGTGGGCGCACGCCATGTCGTTGACACACGACTGGCTGGCGCAGTACGGGACGTAGACGATCACGGCGCGAGTTCACTCCGCCTGCTGTCGAGGCGCACAGCAGTTACTGACCCGTGCATGAACTCGCGCGTAGTGTTAACGTGCCTGCATGGTGAAACGGGCTGACGGGCGACCGGTGGACGCAGCGACGCCAGCGCACGTGCGCCGCATGGTCGTGAAGGCGATCCGCGGCGGACTGACCCAGACCGCCGCGGCCAAGCTGTTCGGGGTGAGCGTGCGGGCCGCCAACAAGTGGATGGCGGCCACCAAGGAGGGCGGGCTGCGGGCGCTCAACGCCAAGCCGCGCGGTCGCCCAGCGGGTGCCGGTGTGTTGACGCCCGCGCAGGCGATGAAAGTGCGCCGGCGGATCGTTGATGCCATGCCTGACCAGCTGAAGTTGCCGTTTTACCTGTGGACCCGCGCGGCGGTCGCGGCGTTGATCGCGCGCGAGTGCGAGGTCACGGTCTCGCTGACCACCGTTGGTCGCTACTTGGCCGCGTGGGGGTTCAGCGTGCAGCAGCCGGTGCGTCGGGCGTACGAGCGGAACGATGCGGCCATCGCGTACTGGCTGCAGCGCGAGTATCCCGCCATGGCGCGCGACGGGCCAACGCGTTGGCTGCAGCATGATCTCCGCGATCACCAACCGGGGGCAGCTCGTCTTTCGGGTGTTTCACGGGACCTTCCGCGCGCCGATGTTCGTCGACTTCATGCGCCGCCTCCGGCAGCAAGCGGGCGGCAAGGTCTACCTCATCGTGGATGGGCATCCGGTGCATCGTTCGCGCGTCGCGAAGGACTTTGTGGCCGCCCACGCCGACGATCTCCGCTTGATCCAACTCCCGAGGTACTGCCCGGAACTCAATCCCGATGAACTACTCAACCAAGACGTCAAGACCAACGCCGTGGGGAAAAGCCATCCACGGAGTCGTGCCGACATGATGACGGCCGTCCGCCGGCATCTCCATCGGCGCCAGAAACAGCCCCACATCATTCGCCACCCGTTCCAAGAACGTCACGTCCGGTACGTAGCGTGACGAGATTCCGCACCATATAGGGGCCTGCTCAGTAATCAGAGATTCGCTAACGGGAAGGCACCTGACGCGTTCATTTCTCAGGGCGCGCTTTCGGCACGTTTCCCACGGGATGGTACGACAGCGCCTCTGGTTGTGCTATCCGTCGCATTCGCGCTCATGTCACTTCACTGCACCGTTCCCATGATCATTCGTCACGCAGCTGACACGCCCAGTATGACGCCGCCGCTCGCGCCGGCATGAATGTCCACGCGTTCCTCGACCACATAGACGCGCAGCGCGCCGCCATCGTTGCCGAGGTTGCTGTGCTGTCGGAGGCAGCGCAGCGCGTGCGAGCCACCGATGACGCATGGTCTCCGCTCGACGTCATCGAGCATTTGGTATTGGCGGAGCAAGTGGTGCTCGGCGATCTCGACTCGGCGCCCACACGCATGGCGCCCGAACCCACCGTCGTGCATCGATTGCGCCGGAGTATGGTGTGGCTCGTGCTGCGTCTGGGCATTCGGGTACGTATTCCCGTCGATCGCCTGCGACCCACGGGAACTGCGACGTTCACTGCATTGCGTACGCGATGGGATGAGCAGCACATCGCGCTACGCCGGCTTGTGACGGGGATGGACCGTCGTGGGCTGCAGCGGCACATCTTTCGACACCCTATTGCCGGACCGCTCAACACGCCGCAGGCGCTGCGTCTACTCTCGGCGCATCTCGCCACACATCATCGACAGTTGGCGCGATTGCGCGTCGCACGGCCGAGTCATCCTGACGCATTGTCATCCGTGACTGAACTTTGACGCGCGCCGCGCGCCCTCGTCGGGGTCTTCACTGCAGGTTTCGGACATGCTTCCTCTCTCTCGAGTCGTTATCGCCACCGCGGCGTGTCTTGTGGCTGGCCCCATCTGTACTCCACGACTAGTGGCGCACCGTGCGCCGCGCAGCGCCCCGGCTCCCAACACGGCGCCCGCGCCAGTCCCGGTCATCTTCGTGCATGGCAATGGCGACCATGCCGGACTGTGGGACAACACTATCTCACGCTTCGAAAGCAACGGATACCCCCGCCACCGCCTGTTCGCGATTGACTTGCCCCAGCCAACGGCCTCGAGCACGCCGTCGGCACATGAGACCAACCGCAGCACGCCCGAGGACCAGGCGGCTGCGCTGGCCGCGTTTGTCACGCGCGTCCTGTTGCGCACCGGTGCCAGCAAGGTAGCGCTGGTCGGGAGCTCGCGCGGTGGCATCACCATTCGGCACTATGTGCGCTTCGGCGGCGGCGCGGCCCACGTGTCGCACGTGATTACCTGCGGTACGCCCAATCACGGCGTCATGGCGTTGACGACCGTGCAGCCCCAAAGCGAGTTCAATGGCCTTTCACCATTCCTGCGCGCACTCAACGGTGGTCGCGAAGTGGAGCCGGGCATACAGGTGCTGACGTTACGCTCGGACTCATTCGACAAGTATGCACAACCCACCGGTGTGGGACTTGGCCTCCCCGCGCTCTCATCTGGTGTCGACGAACGGTCACCCGCGCTTCGTGGCGCGCGCAATATCGTGTTGCCGGGGACCGATCACCGCGAGGTCGCCTTTGGCGCCGCGGCATTTATGGAGCAGTATCGCTTTCTCACCGGGCAGGCGGCCAAAAGCACACAGATTCTCCCCGAGTCGGTGTCCGTGCTCGACGGGATGATCAGTGCCAATGTCGCCGGTGCGCCCACCAATACACCGTTGGCGGGCGCGATCGTCACGGTGCATGTCCTGAATGCAGCGACCGGTCAACGCGTTGGGGTACCCGCGCATCGCGCCGTGACACGCGATGACGGACGATGGGGCCCTTTCCGCGCGAGCCCAACCACGACGTACGAGTTCGAGGTGGTTGCGCCGGACAGCAGCGTGATGTTGCACGTGTATCGCGCACCGTTTCCCCGCTCCACTGCCGTAGTGAACGTCCGGTTGCCCACGCCGGTCGCGTCACGCGGCGACAGTGTGAGCGTGCTGATCACGCGGCCGCGAGGCTACCTCAGTGCCGATCGTGATTCGGTGCAGTTCGACGGTACTCCCGCTCGCGGCATCGGCCGCGGTGTACCCACGGTGGATCGGGCCCTGGCGTGGTTTCCCGCCGCCACGCCGCGTACCGTGCGTACCCGCGTGAATGGCGAGACGCTGGTGGTTCGTACCCATCCCGACGATCGGCGGCGATTGGTGATTGCCGAGTTTCAGCACGACTGAATAGCGACATGAAACGCACAACGGGAGCAGCGCCGAGCTGACGCTGCTCCCGTTTGTCTACAGGTCGACGCGACGGTCTAGAAGCGACGCGAGATCTGGACGCTCACCTGACGCGGTGTTCCGGCGATGAATGTTGGCAGGCCGAATGCGCCACCGGTGTTTCCGGCGTCGATGATGTACTGCTCGTCGAAGACATTCCGGGCAAGCACCGTGAGCTCGGTACGCTGGTCGCGGAAGCGCAGTCCGCCGCGCACGTTGCCAAGAAACAGACCGTCTTGTGAGATGTTGGGTTGGTTCAGGTCCTCGAAATACACCTTGCCGCGGTACGTGATGTTGGGGCTGATGTACAGCTGACCCATCCGACGCGGGGTGCTCTCGAGCAGGAATCCCATCGCATAGCTGTGCATCGGCGTGAGCCGGAAGCGGTTGCCGGCCCGCGCCTGCCGGTTGCCGTTGGCGTCGGTGCTGTCGAACTTGGCGTCGGTGTACCCATACGTGAAGAATGGCGCGAAGTGAGGATACAGCTGCATGCGCACGCTCCCTTCGACCCCCCATGACCTCGCGCGGCCTGCATCAAGCGTTTCGTTCTGCACGCCGGTGGGTGTGATGCGTGTGATGGACGTCTGAAAGTTGTTGTAGCGATAGCGATAGGCGCTCGCATCGAACTGCACCTTTCCCTCTGCGAACTGTCCCTTGAGCCCACCCTCGGTGCTCCAAACCGTCTCTTCGTTGAGGGTCCGCACAGCGGCTGCGTTCACCTGGACGACATTGGGGCGACGTCCCTTGGAGAAGCTCGCGTACCCGAGCCACCCGCGACCGATGTCATAGCTGGCGATCGCGCGTCCCACGCCGGAGCGGAACGAGCCCGTACCCGTCTTGCGGCCGTTCGTCGGCGCGAAGAGGTTGTTGACACCCGCGCCAAGCACGGCGCCCAGCGAACCCGGCGTCTCGCTGTTCTTCACTTCGTATCCGTTCTCCACGTCTTCCACCGTGCCGCGTAAGCCGGCCGTCAGACTGAGCCGCTGAATGCGGTACGTCGCATCGGCAAAGAACTCGAGCGCGCGCGTCTCCCCAAAGTTCTGGTACTGCTCGATGTGCGACGTCTTGAACGGCCTGCCTGTGAGCGGGTTGGTGGCTCGTGACAGATTGGGTGTACCGTCGGCGTTCACCAGAGGAATGCGCGGCACACCGGCGGCGGCGAGCAAGGGCGAGATCAGCGCAAAGAGACTACGCTCGTCGGTGCTGAAGGGCACGCGCTGCGAGCCTCTCTCCCAGAACCCACTCACCCCGGCGAAGCCGCTGAGTCGACCGCCGCGATCGTACGCGAGGCGGAACTCCTGGCTGGCCTGACTCCCCTCGGCGACTTCGTTGAACTGCAACGCGCGGGCAATGGTTCCGTCGGCATCGAAGAACTCATCGCTGTAGAAGCGGCGTCCGGCCGAGATGCTTGTCAACTTGAGCGATGGTGACAGCTGTTGATTCCAGAGGAGCGTGAGACCACCGACTTGACGATCAATCTTCAGGGAATCCCCGCCAGTGAGCGCCGCCGAACGAAATGGCGAGAGATCACCCCCCACCGGCGCGAACGCCAGGCTCTTGAAAGACGTGCCGGGTGAATCGTCGCTCTGAAAATTGGCAATGACGTCGACCGTGGCCGACGTACTCGGCAACCAACGCAACGACGCACGCACCGCGGCGGTATTCTTTCCATTGAGCGTGCCGCCGGCGGTGTTGGCAATGAAACCATCGCGCGCGTTGTAGATGGCCGCGACGCGCCCGAACAGCTTGCCATTCACCAGCGGTGCATTGACCATCCCGTTGACGTATCGCTCCGCGTAATTGCCCGTGCCAATGGCGAGCTGTGCTTCACGACGGTCACCCGCCTTGTTCTGAATGACGTGCACAGCGCCGATCTGCGCTCCGCGACCAAAGAGCGTACCCTGCGGACCCTTGAGCACTTCCACACGTTCGAGGTCGAACAGCTCGACCACGGAACCACGCGACTTGGAGATGGAGACGCCGTCCTGAAACACGGACACCCGCGGCTCCACGTAGCTCGTGCCGTCGTCGGAGGTAATACCGCGGATGACAAAGCCCGGGTTGTTGGGGCTTTGGAGCTGCACGTTGAGGCCCGGGACGTACGCTGAGAGCTGATCGAACTGTTGAATACTTTGCTGTGTGAGGAACTCGGTCGTGTACGCGGTGACCGCAACGGGAACCTCCTGCAGCGACTCCGTGCGCTTTTGCGCCGTGATGGCGACCTGTTGCAATGTGGTTTGCGACCGCTTGAGCACAAAGTCTGCACGCGCCGAGCTTCCGGCCCCCAGCTGAACGCGCTGGCTGTCGGGCAACAGGCCGACTGCCCGTGCGATGACCCACACCGTCCCCGTCGCATAGCCGCTGACACGATACCGACCCGACTCGTCCGTTTGGGTTCGCTGTTCACCGCCACGCAACGTGATGATGGCGCCGACAACCGGTCGACCACCCTCTTCACGGGTGACTGAGCCGCTCACGACACCGGCGTTCTGTGCGCTGAGCGCGAGTGGGGTAACGAGAAGGGCAACGCCCACGAGGGACGCGAAACGAGTCGGCATGATAGCGGTGACCGGAGATATGGAGGCGAACTGCATACTCCAAACGAACCACCGGTTCTGTCACGGAAACGCGACCGCGCGGTCGGGGCATTGCATAGGGTGTGTAACGCCACGTAGTGTTCGACCAGCCATAAGTCGTTACGCGCGTGTGACGCAGGTATCAAGCGATTCTTTCGAGTGAGTGGGAACGTTGTGGCTCGCGCGTCAATCGCTCCCTGTCCACGCATTCTCATGCTGACTGCACTCTCGCGCCGTTACGTCTCCGCCGCGTGCGCACTGTTTCTGATGGCGCTGTCGGCCTGTTCCGACAATGCCGATCCACCGCGTCTGGACCGATTGCAGCTGACGATGCCGTCGTCAACACTGGTATCCGGGCAGACGGTCGCCGTTACGGTTGAGGCGCGCGATCAGTTCGGCGCGGTCTTCTCTCCAGGGGCCGTGTCGTGGAGCAGTAGTGCAACGGCGGTGGCAACAGTCGTGGATGGACAGGTGACTGGTGTGGGTCCCGGTACGGCATCCATTCGCGCGACGGTTGGTACCGTGGTTGGCGAGCTCGCGGTCACCGTGAATGCGCCCGTGCTCACCACGCTGAGCGTGTCGGCCTCCATCACGTCGCTGCAACCGGGGCAGACGACCACGGCTGTGGCCGCCGGGACGGATCAACTTGGCCGGCCGCTCACACCAAGCGGAGTGACATGGGCAAGCAGCGCCCCGACCATTGCCACAGTCGACGCAACCACGGGTCGGATTACCGCTGTTGCTGCCGGTCCAGCATCCATCACGGCAAGCGCCGGTGGTCGGACCGCGTCGGTGGCGATCACCGTCGTTGCCTCTCCTGCCATCGTCATCAACGAAATCGAGTCGAACGGCGGGACGCCGGGCGACTGGGTCGAGCTGTATAACGGCACGTCTGCCGCAGTGGATCTCTCCGGCTGGGGATTCAAGGACAACGATGACACCCGCACGTTTACGCTACCGACCGGGACCACGATTGCGGCTGGCGGCTATCTGGTCATCGAAGAAGCGCAGTTCAACTTCGGGCTCGGTGCGCCCGATGCTGCACGCTTGTACAATCGGTTCGGTGCGCTGGTGGATGGCTTCTCTTGGACCGCGCATGCCGCCACGACGCTCACCCGTTGTGCCAACGGTACCGGCGCGTTCGTCGTGGCTCCGGTACCGACCAAGGGGGCGGCAAACGATTGCCGCCCATCGGTGCGCATCAATGAAGTGGAGTCCAATCTTGGCGCTCCCGGCGATTGGATCGAGCTCATCAATATCGGCACCACGCCGGTGGATCTGTCAAACTTCATCGTCAAGGACGACGACGATGCGCGGAACGCGCGCATTCCGGCCGGGACCACCCTGCAGCCCGGCGCGTTGTATGTGATCGACGAGGCACAGTTCGGCTTCGGCCTGGGCGGGGCCGACGCAGCGCGTCTGTTTGACGCCGCCGGCGGGCTGATTGACAGCTATGCGTGGACCGCGCACGCGACGACGACGTATGGCCGGTGTCCGGACGGGACCGGCGCGTTCGTGACGACCGGTGTGGTTACCAAGGGGGCCGTGAACGATTGCAGCACCTTGCCGCCGCCGCCCACGAGCAATCCGTGGCCCGGTGACAATACGGTGCGGACAGTCGACGCAGCGAACACCTTCAGCAGCAACCTCAGTGGACTCACCTACGAGACACCCACCACTGGCGGTCCGGTGTTGTGGGCGGCGCGCAATGGACCGGGCTCCATTTATCGCATGGTGTTGCGCAACGGGACTTGGGTGCCCGACACCGACAATGGGTGGAGTGCCGGCAAGTCGCTTCGCTATCCCGATGGAACCGGAGAGGCCGACGCTGAAGGGCTCACCTTGGTCAACAACAGCGCCGCCGGTGGCGCCTACGTGGCGGCCGAGCGCAACAATGGCGCCAATGCCGTAAGCCGAAACTCCATTCTTCGGTACGACGTGAGCGGAGGCAGCACCACGCTTACGGCGACCCACGAGTGGAACCTCACCGCCGATCTCCCGGCGACGGCACCCAACGTGGGCGTCGAAGCGATTACCTGGGTGCCAGACGCACAGCTCGTGGCGGCCGGTTTCATGGACGAAGCGCGGAACGCGCCGTATGCCCCGGCCAACTATCCGGATCACGGCACCGGGATATTCTTCGTCGGGCTCGAGGCAAACGGTGTGATTTACGCGTACGCGCTGAATCATACGACCAGCACATTCACGCGCATTGCGACCATCACGACGGGATTGGCAGGCGTAATGGGTCTCGAGTATGACATAAGCACGCAGTATCTGTGGGCGACCTGCGACGACACGTGCGGCAACATCGCCGGTGTGCTTACGATCGACACCGGCGCGGCGTCAGCCACGCGCGGTCGGTTCGGTGGCTTGCGCCGCTACGCGCGCCCAACGGAGATGCCGAACATCAACAACGAAGGGTTTGCCATTACGCCGCAGAGCGAGTGCGTGGCAAATCGTCGTTCCGTCTTCTGGTCCGACGATAGCTCGACCGGCGGTTTCGCGTTGCGGACGGGCACCATTCCGTGCACGACCTTCTCGCCGCTACGGCAGTTCGCCCGTCCGTTACAGCGCTGATCATCACCGCGGGCGTGTCACGCGCGAGCGACGCGCCCGCGGTGCGCATTACTTCGCCGCCTGCGGAAACGCCGGTAGTTTCGCGATGTCGCGCTGGTCGTGCTGAATGATGACCGTCGCCTTGAGGTTCTTCGCGATCTGCTTGAAGCGATCGAGAGACGCGAGCGTCGCCGCGCGATCGGTGTTGAAGTTGGGCACACCGTTGCTGTCGTAGTTCTCGTGGAAATGCGCGAGATCGCCGGTGAGCAGCACGTTGCCGCTCTCCTTGAGCCGCACCAGCAGGCTGCGGTGGCCCGGTGTATGGCCCGGCATGTTCAGAATGATCACCGAGCCGTCGCCGAACACGTCGCGATCACCCGTCAGCGGCTCGACTTTGCTACCACCGGTCAGCCACGGGGCAATGGGGGCCTGATTGGGCGTCGCCTTGGCATCGGCGAGCACGTCCCAGTCACCCTTGCCCACGAGCAGCGTGGCCTGCGGGAAGAGGCTCGCCTGCCCGATGTGATCGCCATGCGAGTGGCTGAGCCCGACGAACTTCACCTGCGCCGGTGTAATGGAGAGTTGTCCCAGCAGCTCCACCAGACTTTGCTTTGGTGCCGTGGGTGCAGGACCTTTCGGAAACCCGGTGTCCCATACGAGCACGTCATCGCCGTGCCGGATGACATAGCAGCTGTACACCAGCTGCACTTTGAGGCCATTGTACGCGTAGGTGTCGGAGAAACGCTGCCCCACATCGGTGGGGGCGCGTTGGTGCCGCACTCGAGGCGGGTGAGCGAAACCGGCGCCGCTACAGCCTGGGCCTGTACCGCGCGGCCCACGGTCAGCGAGAGCGCAGAGGTGGCGACGCAGGTGGCGGCGCGTACCAGCAGACGAAAAACGAGACGCATAAGCATGGCCCGGTAGAAGTGGTGTCCCGCCGAATGTGTCGTGCCGGGTAGGGGACCGCCAGCGCTCACCCCACGGGAGGCGGCCAGCCCTTGCCGACTCGCTCCCGCTATCGTACTTCACGGGTATGAAAATCCTGTTCATCTCAGCACCGGCGCTTGCCCCGCGCCGCGTCCGACTCGTCGTCCTGTTCGCATTGGGGCTGCTCGTGCCCACCCTCTCCGGCAGCCAGTCCCGTCGTTGCCCGCGGTATGCCCGCGTACCGGGCTATGGCGCGTGCAGCAACATCGGCGGCAGCAACTGCGGTTTCTGCACCTACCGCTGCAACGATGACACCGTGGTGCGTTGGAACGTGTGCGCGGGGTAATCACGCGCTCGGCGGTGGCGCTGCTGCTGCCGCTTGGCCTGTTAGGGTGCGACCTTGGGTCGAAGTCCGAGGGGAAAGCCCCGCCTGAGCTCACGGCGGCACTCGCGGCACGCACCGTGTATCCGGCGAAGCGCGAGGAATGGCGCACCGATATCACGTCGTACACCGACAGTACCATGGTGCCGCGTGTCTTTCGCGCGAGCGGTACCACCGTCGCGCTCTTGCAGGACGCGCCTCAGCGTATCTCGTTGTTCGAGCTCAATCGGAAAGGGATGCTGCTCTCCACGCGACCGGCGCGCGTCGATGCCGTGCTCAACGCGGAGGTGCCGCGTGACATCGTGGCACCGACCGATCTGTCGCGCGTAACCGATGACGGGCAAGTCGACATCATCGACAGCGCCAGCAGCGTGCTCATGCGTGAGTCCATTGGTGGATACGTCTTTCGCCGCGACTTGCCGCTGCTGCGTGGCGGAAGTGGCCGCCTGTGCACGGTGACGCCGGCCACGCTGCTGCATGTGCGAACGCTCGGGGCGCGCCGCTCGCTCGAAGCGTTCACGCTCACGGCCGATCCCAACGAAGACTCGCTCATTGGGCGGCATCGCATTACCGGCGCCGCGGGGGCGCGATTGCGCTTCGGGAGTGGTGATTCGCGCCGGTGTCTGCTGATTACCGGGCGCGAGGTGCTCATTGTGAGCGCGCCGGACGATCCCGGCGCTGGCGCACCACCTCGGCTATCGCGACTCAAGGCGCCGGGGGATACCGTGTCCCACACAAAGCGAGAGGTCGGTGCAGCCGCACGCACCGACAGCACGCTGGTGCAGCCCTACGTCGTCGACGCAGCAATCGTGGACGGGGGCTTCGTCTTGTTGCTGGGCGTGGAGTCTGACCGCTACGGCCGCCTCCTCGACTACTACAACGAGAACGGCGAGTACATCCAAAGCGCCATGCTACCCTTTACCGCCTCGGCGATGGCCGCATCGGGACCACGCTTTCTGGTGTTGCACCAGGATGAGCGGTTCCGCTGGTGGTTGTCGTCATGGCTGACGCCCATGGCGGCTCGAGGCGCCACCGCCCCGCCGGAGCCACGGCAGGTAAACCGCGCCCCCGAGCGGCAACTGTTCGAGCCGCCCTCCCGTGCGCGCAAGCCGTAATCGCGCGGACCGGTCGTCAGTTCAACGCGGACTCGCGCAGATCGACCGGGAGCGTCCACGCCATCGTCCAGAGCGGCGCCATGACCGCGAGCATAGAGGCGGAGAGAAACACGCCGAGCGCAGGAATGATGTGGAGGTCTCCAACGACCAGTGCCAGGAGTGCTACAGTCATGACGATGAGCGTGGGCCAATAGCAGCGTCGATACGTCTGATCGTACAGCCGCTGTTGCCATTCATCGTGTCCTCCCGGAATGGTCGACACGAGCGGATCGGCCGCGCCGCGCACCGAGGCGTTGAGGCATCCCGTGAGGAACATCCACCCGATCATAAAGACGACGGTCGCCGGCATCGTCCACGCGCTCGCCACGAGTCGACCGGCCTCGAGCAGCATCCCAGCCGTGTAAAACATGCCCATCATCACGACCGTTGCGGCGACGCTGGCGAGCACCAGCCGACGGCGCGTTGCGGGGTCGCCGGTCCACTCGAACACCGGATTGTTCATCGCGTCGACGACCACGGAGCGCGATGGCGCCTGCTTGGGAGAGATCACTGACATACGAGAGCCCTCAGGGTGCTGATGGAGTGGTTGGCTTGTCCGTTCCGGCCCGGCGCAGTGCCGTCTCGAGCGGTTCGAAGGGTTGCAGCGAGAACAGCACCTCGACCGGCACGCCGAAGTAGTCGGCAATGCGCAGGCCGAGTTCGAGCGATGGGGCATAATCCCCCCGCTCGATGAACCCAATGGTTTGCGGGTTTACACTTACGGCGTCGGCCAGATCGCGTCGGCTGACGCCGCGCGCCGCACGCAGGACGGCAATACGGTTGTAAAGCTTGACAGTCATATGTTTCGTAAGGGAACACTTCGTTATGTATACGCAACACTCTGTTTCCTGTCAATAGTCTAACGATCCCTCCAGGCACTCCCCATGCATGAGACCGCCAAACCGCCAGTCAGCATGCGCGCCGTCCGACTTGTCGTCCCGGGACAGCCGGTTCAGTTGCACGATGTACCCGTTCCTCACGTGGGGCCTGGCGACGTGCTGGTGCGCGTGCGCGCGGCCGGGATCTGCCACTCCGACGTGCACTACCGCGCGGGCCGCTCACGCGTGGAACCGTTGCCGCTCACGCTCGGCCACGAAATGGCGGGGGAGATTGTGGCGGTGGGCGACGCCGTGACGTCACGCGCCGTTGGTGACCGCGTGTGCCTGCACTATCTCGTCATCTGCGGCCACTGCGTGCACTGCGAGGCGGGACGCGAACAGTTCTGCACCACCGGGCTCATGCTCGGGCACTTCACCGATGGCGGATGGGCCGAGTACATCGCGGTGCCCGAACGCAACGCGGTGCGATTGCCGGACACCGTGGCGTTCGAGCATGGCGCCGTCATGATGTGCTCGTCGTCAACGTCGCTGCACGCGCTCCGCAAGGGACGCTGCGCGCCGGGCGATCAGGTGCTCGTGGTGGGCGTTGGCGGATTGGGGATGTCGGCCATTCAGATTGCGCGTGAACTCGGCGCGTCGCGCGTGATTGCCGCCGACCGCGATGACGCAAAGCTGGCGTTGGCCGAGCGGCTGGGCGCGATCCCCCTCAACGTGTCGGGGCTCTCGCCGGCAGAGGGCGCCGCCGCCGTGCGTGCATTGACCGATGGTCGTGGCGTCGATGTCGCGGTAGAACTCGTGGGCCATGGAGACACCGTACAACTCGCACTCAAGAGTGTCGCGCCGCTCGGTCGCGCCGTGGTCGTGGGGCTCAACGATGTACCGGTACCAATCGACAGCTATCGCGATCTCATTGGCGCAGAGGCGGAGTTGATCGGCTCCAACGATCATCTGCACAGCGAACTCGAAGAGCTCACCGACATGGCGGCGCGTGGCGCACTCGTCTTGAACGATGTGGTCACGCACCGTGTCGGACTCGATGCCGACGCCATCAACGGTGTACTCGATGCCCTGGAGCAGCACCGCGCACCGGTGCGCACGGTGATCGTGCCATAGTCGTCATCGAAAGGGGTCCATCGAAAGGGGTCAGAGTCAACGCGGATAGGGGTGAGAGTCCGCGGAAAGGGGTCAGAGTCAGGACGGACTTCCAGTTCGTCGCGTTTTTCCGGTAGCGCGCTCGGCAATTCGATGACCAATGCCGTGACGGGAAAGGTCAGATTGGACGCATGCGGACGTGTCGCGGCTCCATTTACTCTACCCATCTCCTGCCATGCCCAGGCTCCCCCGCTTCATTCAGGCTGGGGTCCCGGTTCATCATGTCCTACGCGGAAACAACCGCGCCGGGATCTTCGTCGATGACCGAGACCGGCTGCTGTATCGCGATCTTCTGCTCGAAGGGGTTCGGCGGTTCGAGTGTCCTCTACATGCCTACGTTTTCATGTCGAACCACACGCACCTTCTGCTGACGCCGGCGACGCGCGACGCCGTGTCGCTGTTGACTCAGTGGTTGGGACGGAAGTACGTGACGGCCTTCAACCGTCGGCATCGGCGTACCGGAACCCTCTGGGAGGGACGGTTCCGCTCTAGTGTTGTCGGATCGGCGAGGTACTTCCTCGCGTGTAGTCGCTATATCGACCAGAACCCCGTACGCGCAGGGATGGTGCGCGCGCCGGACGAGTATCCATGGTCGAGCTTTAATCGGCTCGCATTCGGCACCCCTGACGATCTTGTCACGGAGCATGCCGAGTACAGGAACCTCGGACGCACCACAGGTGAGCGGCAGCGCGCCTATCTCGAGTTGTGTACGCCGCCCGTCGACTCAGCACTCGTGCTTGATATCCGCATGGCTACGCGCCGCGGTAAGCCTCTTGGTCCGGTGAGGGCACGGAGACCCCGGGACAGGCCACCGGCCAGATAATGGCTCGGCTCTGCCCCCTCTCTGATGGGAAGAGAAACGACTCTGACCCCTTTCGGATATTCCGAGGAAAAACGACTCTGACCCCTTTCGGACCTTTCGGATATTCCGGGCAAAACGACTCTGACCCCTTTCGGATATTCCGCACCGGACGGGGAAATGACTCTGACCCCTTCTGCGGAAACGACTCAAAAGCGACTCTGACCCCTTTCGGAGCTTACCAGTCGGTCGAGGAAACGACTCTGACCCCTTTGGGGCGCCTTTGGGGCGATCATGCCATAGTCGTTACTGTGCGTGGCTCACGGTAGGCGCACGAACGAGACGCCTTCCATTTCCGTGGCGACCGCCTTCGGCGGCGACACGCGCAGGAATTGCAAGAGCGACGGCGCGATGTCGATGATCGAGGCGCGGCCGCTCGTGAAACGCGCGCTGAGCGCGGGCTGATTCGTGGTAATCCACGTCGTCCGTTCGCGCTCCGACTGTCCGCCGTGTCCCCTCCCGGTGCGCGGGTCGCGGCCATGATCGGTCGTAACGACGATCATCCAGTCTTCGCCGAGGGCCTGTCGTTGCTTGACGGCGTTCCAGATGCGTGCGACCCGTTGGTCGGCCTGCTGCACCGCCGCGTCCGACTCTTTGCTGTCGCCGAATGCATGCGCGACGTCATCGGTGTGTTGCAGATACACCCACGACAGGTCAGGCCCCTTGGCAGCGATGTACGTCGCCGCGTCGGTCGCGACACGCTCGTCGATGGCCATGATGTACCGCGACGCCGGGTCATGCGGATACGCCACGGTATCGCGCTCGTAGCCATCGGAGGCGTGGTCGAGCCGGTAGCTGCCCGCCTCCGGTCGACCGGCACCCAGCAGTACGGTGCGGTTGTCGAGCCACGTGGAGAAGATGGCCGTCTGCTTCGTGGAATCGACCGTCTCGACGATGCGGAAGATGTTCCAGTAGGTGTAGTTGGGAGACTGATTGCTGTTGCCGCGGACATTGTGTTTGTTGGCCCACGTGCTGGTGAGCAGGCTCATGTACCCGGGCCCCGAAATGGTGGGCGTTTCGGTGATCGTCCCCAGCGTACCACCCACATGCGCACGGGCATAACCGCCAGCAGCGGCGATCTCATCGAGTGCGGGCGTATCGACCCGTTCGATGACGTCTGCAGGAATACCATCGAGCAAAATGAACACGGCCTTCCGCGGTGCCATCGCGGACTTGCCCGACGAGGGCGTGCCGAGCGGAACGGACTCGGTGGGGAGCGGCGCCGTGTGTACCGGAAGTCGACGTGCCTTGGTGAGCTGTTCGAAGGCGTAGCCAAGTCCGAGCAGTTTGCCCTCGGTGAAGGCACGCCCGATAAACGAAATGCCGACCGGAAGGCGATCGGTGGTGAACCCTGCGGGGACGATGAGATCGGGAAACCCTGTGAGGTTGGCGAGGTTCATGCCGCTCGCGGAGCCACCGCCCGGTAGATCGAGTGGCGCGTTGATCAGGTCTGGGCGGCGTGATGCAGTGGGATACACGATCGCGTCGAGCGCATTGGCGGTGAATGTGCCATCGAGTAACGCCGTGACGAGCGGCAGCGCGTACTCGTGCACGGCGGTGTAGCGCGCATCGGTCGTCGTGCCGCTGGCCAGCTCGCGCTTGAACAGGTTCCATCGGGTGGGATTGGGGCCGCTGCCGTCGGGGCGCAGGGAGACCAGGCCGTCCGCCCGCTCGCTCAGTTCTGCCAGCGTCTTCGGGTAGGACGGGCCAAGCGTCGCGAGATACTGCTGCAGCTGTACGGGAAACTCAGGGAAGCGCACCGCCGTGTAGAACTCCCCCTTGGCGTCGAGCAGCCACTTGGGAAGGCGCACGTCGACAATAGTAGCGCCGGCGGCGCGCATGGCGGTGAGCGACGCTTCGACCACCCAATCGACCTCGGCATCCTGTCCGAGAAAGTCACGGGCTATGCCGATGCGCGCGCCTTTGAGCGCGTTGATATCGAGATGCTTGGTATAATCGGTCTCGAAGCGACCGTCGCTCTTACGCGTGGCGGCATCGGCGGGGTCGACACCCGTGAGCAGGCCGAGCGTCACGGCAATGTCACTGACGTGCCGCGCCATGGGGCCGCCGGTATCAAAGCTGAGCGCCAGCGGAATGATGCCATCGCGACTGAGCAGGCCGTGTGTGGGCTTGAGTCCCACAATGCCGTTCACGGTAGACGGCCCGCGAATGGATCCGCCGGTGTCGGTTCCCAGTCCGAGTGTCGCAAAGGCGGCGGCAATGGCTGCACCGGTGCCACCGCTCGAGCCGGACGGTGAACGCAACAGGTCGTGCGGATTGAGCGTCTGTCCACCCAACGAGCTGAAGGCGCCGCCTGAGGCGAACTCCGAGAGATTCACCTTGGCCATGATGACGGCACCGGCATCGCGCAGCTTCTTCACCAGGAATGCATCGTCCAGCGGCAGTGATCCTTCGAGCAGTACCGAACCGCCTGTCGTGGGCAGGTCGCGGGTGTCGTAGTTGTCCTTGAGCACAACGGGAATACCGTGCAATAGCGACCGCTTGCCCTTGGCTTTCCGTTCGAGATCGAGTGCGCGCGCCTGTTCGAGTGCGCGTGGGTTTCGCGCGAGGACGGCATTGATGCGCGGGCCCTTGTTGTCGTACGCGTCTATGCGCGCCAAGCTGAGGGCCACCAGGCGCTCACTGGTGATGGTGCCGGCATCCATGGCGGCGGCGAGTTGCTGAATGCTCGCTGCCTCCAGTGATACCGATTGTGCGCGTCCCCCTGTTGCACTGCACAGCAGTGCGACCGTCACAACCGCGATGGTCCGAAGCTGTCTCGCGTAACGCCCCATTACGAACGCTCCATGTGGCAAAGATACAGACTAGCGCGGCGACTTCGGCGAGAACTCGGTGAGCTGCACGAACACGCGCTCCGGTGCTTTTGCCAGAATGGTGCCGTCGACTTCGCTGGCGGCACGGACGCGCTGCCACAAGGTGTCGGCGCTGAAAGCTTTCCAGCTCCGATCAGCGGCTTCCCGACTGTCGTGCGAAATGACGTAAATGAGTGTGTTGTCACGCAGCGCACTGTCGGTGGGCGTCCAGTACATCTCGTTCCGCATGCCATGCCGCTCGAAGAGTTTGAGCGTGTGGTCGGCGAAGCGCTTCTTGAGCGCGGGCAGTCGACCGGGATTCGTGGTGTAGGTGCGCAGCTCGTATACGCGACTTTCGCGCTGTTGGCCAACTTGGACGCCCAAGGCAAAGGCGGTGGATACGGAAGCGGTCAGTGCCGCCAGAGCGAGGACGAGGTGTCGACGGGTCATGAACAGTGTGGCCAGTGATGAACAGGGTTCCGCAAAAATACGCGTCCGGGAGGAACCGTGCTCGGCCCGCATCATGGGCTGCCTCGACGGGCACGTCCCGTGTTTGTGCTCGTGAGTGAGGCGCGGTAGACTACGCGATGCATAATCCCCATTCTCCGCTCGGTGCGCGTCGCGCATTGCTGTGCCTGTTCGTGGTGCTCGCGCTTCCCACGGGTGTAACGGCACAGCCGTCGGTGCCACCCACCACCGCGGCGTTGCGCGCGTCGGCGAAAGACTCCATCGACGCGCTCGCGACCTTTCGTGAGAATCTCGCCGCCATCCATCGGCGCGACAAAGCGCGCTACCTCGCGACGTATGTGCACACCAATCGATTGGTGCGCCACTCGCCCACCGCCATGGAAACCGGCTACGATGGGTGGTCGGCGCTCACCGAAAACGCCTGGCCCGACACGCTCATCGTGAAGGAGATGCGCGTCACGCCGATCGCGCCAGGCGTGGTGTACGGCTACTACCGATACATTGGCGTACCGGCACCAGGCGATACCCTCACCGGGGTTTCCACGCGCGTATTCGTGCGCACGCCGCAGGGGATGCGCATTACCGTCACGGCCTCGTGGAACGACGCGGTGCCCTCGGTCAGGAAATAGGGGGGGCACGCGCGGCACTCAGGGTGTCGCTGTGTACGGGTCTTGCGTGAATCGTCCATTGTCGATGGTGCGCAGCCAGCCGCGATCGGCGAGCGGCGCGCCCAGCGTGAGTGTGTCCCCGGACAAGAGGCGCACCACGCGGATGTCGCGCGCCACGAGACTCACCGCTGGCGCACACCGGTCGGGGGGGCGCTCGAGGTGGACCGCGTAGGCCGCACCGGCAAACATGGTGGCCAGTCCGCGCGCGTCCACCACGAGCGCGGCACCCTCGTCGATGCCGAGCCCGACGCTCGCGGCGCCTGCGGCGGGCGGGGTCGCGAACCGCGCGAGGAACCCCACCAGTCGGCCCATGCGATCGCGCGCGACGAAGTGCGAATCGGTAATGATGCCGCGCAGAGGCGCGAACGTGAACAACGGCCCGGAGAACGTGACGGACGACGCGAACGGATTGGCGAGCACCTGCGAGGACGTCGCGCTCGCGGTACAGCCGTCGTAGATCATCGCCCCTTGAGTGGCGAGACCGGCACTGCCACCACCAACGCCACCGCCGCGCGCATAGACCCGGCGCACCGATTCGATGACGGGTGACTCGCGCCAGCCGACATAGTTGCACTGATCGCCGCCGGCGAAGAAGACGACTTCGGCGCGATCGATGGCGGCTACGAGTGCCGGCTCGCGTGCGGCCGTCGCCGACAAGAGCGTGATCGTTTCGCAGGAGGCAACGCCGCGAATCTCCATAATGCGATCGCATTCCGGCGTGCGGGAACCGCTGGTCGTCAGCGACGCGGCAAGCACGACCACGTCGACCGGCGCGCTCGCGACTCGATCGAGGTGCGCCTGAAACGCCGCGGCAACGGGCGAGCCGCTCCCCTGCAGCAGGAGGGAGGGGCCACGGAGCGCTGGCTGGGCGTCGGATGAGGCGCCCAGACGGACGCGCACAAACCCGGTTGGCGTGGCAGCGGGCTGCGTGGGTACCGGCGTGGCGTCCGGCGCACCGCACGCGCCAAGGACGTATACGAACGCGAGGCTCGCCGCAGCGGCCAGTGGCCGGGAGGGTGATCGCAGCATTCGTGAAGTGTCTCACCGACGCGCCAAAAGGTAAAGCGCACCGCTGGCGAAACCGCGGGAGGGCGACGAACGTGGTGATATCATCCTTCACGGGAGTAGCGGCGTGGACTGGTCGATTATCGGGCTCAATCTGTTGTACGCGGTTCTTGGGGTGGTGCTCATGTTCGTGGCATACAAGGTCATCGATCTGCTCACGCCCGAAGTGCACTTTGCCGAAGAACTGCAGAAGGGCAATGTCGCGGTCGGGATGTTCGTGGCGGCGATCTTCATTTCGGTGGCCATCGTCGTTGCCGGTGCGCTCAACTGATGACGTGTCGCGTCGTGCAGCCGCTCGCGTTGCTCGTGTTGCTCGTGTTGCTTGCGCCCTGTGCCGAACTGAGCGCCCAGCCGCGCAGCGATGCCGACCGCTACGACGACGTCTTCCGCAAAGCGACCAAGCGACACTTCGGGCCGGCATTCGATTGGCGCCTGTTCAAGGCGCAAGGCATGGCCGAAAGCAACATCGATGCCGCCGCGCGTAGTCACGTGGGGGCGCGCGGCGTCATGCAGCTCATGCCGGGGACCTTTCGCGAGGTGGCGTCGAAGAACCCGGAGCTGACGCGCATTGACGATGCGGCATCGAACATCATGGCCGGTGTGGCCTACGACCGCCGATTATGGGAGGCGTGGGCGCGGGATTCCGTCGAGACGGATCGGTTGCCGTTCACGCTGGCCTCGTACAATGCCGGACGCGGCACGCTCCTGGCGGCGCAGCGCACGGCGCGGACATCATCGCTCGACCCGCGTACCTGGGCGAACATCGAGCGCGTCGCGCCAACGGTGCCGCGATGGCGTCACGCGGAAACACTCGGCTACGTGCGCCGCATTGCGCAGCTGCATGGACAACTCGATGACCGCGGCCGCGTGATGAACGGCACGACGTCCGCGCGCGGCCGGCGTGCCCGGTGAACGAGAGATACCCCACATGAGTCGCATCGACCTCGTCACGCTACTCGTACATGAGTACGATACCGCTCTCGCCTTTTTCGTCGACCTCCTGCACTTCGAGCTCGTCGAGGACGTGCCGTCGCTGACCAATGATGGTCGGCGGAAGCGATGGGTGGTCGTGCGCCCACCGCGGGGACAGGTTGGCCTGTTACTGGCGCGCGCCGACGGCGCGGAGCAGATCGCCCAGGTGGGCCGGCAGTGCGCCGGGCGCGTCGGCTTCTTTCTGCGTGTCGATGACTTTGCCGCGACGTACACTCGAATGCGCGCGGCCGGCGTGCACTTTGTGTCCGAGCCTCGCGTTGAGCCCTATGGGCAGGTCGCGATGTTCGTCGATGTCTCCGGTAACCGCTGGGATTTGCTGGGCCCGGCCGGCCATGCAGATTCCACAGCATGACACCTATCGAACTCGGCCTCGACACCTTCGGCGACGTCACCGAAGGCCCCGACGGTGCCCTCATTCCGCACGCGCAGGTCATCCGGAATCTCATTGCAGAAGCCGAGTTGGCCGACCGCGTGGGGGTCGACATCATCGGTGTCGGCGAGCACCACCGTGACGACTTTGCGGTGTCATCACCGGAAGTCGTACTCGCGGCGATTGCTGGACGGACGTCGCGCATCCGGCTGGGTTCGGCGGTTACCGTGCTCAGCTCCGACGATCCGGTACGCGTGTATCAGCGATTCGCTACGCTCGATGCGGCGTCGAACGGCCGCGCCGAGGTCATTCTGGGTCGGGGATCGTTTACCGAATCGTTTCCCCTGTTCGGCTATGCGCTCGACCAGTACTCCGCGCTCTTCGAGGAGAAACTCGAACTGTTCGCCGAGCTACGGAAGGAGCAGGCCATCACCTGGAGCGGACGCACGCGCGCGCCGCTGTCCAATCAGCACGTGTACCCCAAGACCGATACGGCGTCGATCACGACGTGGATTGGTGTGGGTGGCAGTCCCGAGTCGGTGGTGCGCGCGGCCCACTACGGCTTCCCGCTCATGCTCGCGATCATTGGCGGCAATCCGGCGCGTTTCCGCCCCTACGTGGAGTGGTACCACAAGGCGCTCGGCGAGTTGGGCAAGCCGGTGCTGCCGGTCGGCGTGCATTCGCCCGGGCACATCGCCGAGACGGACGACGAAGCGCGTGAGGCCATGTGGCCCGCCTACCAAGCCATGCATGATCGCATCGGCGGCGAACGGGGATGGGCGCCGATCTCGCGAGCGCAGTTCGAGCAGGAAGCGGTACATGGCTCGCTCTATGTCGGCGCGCCCGAAACCGTGGCCCGCAAGATTGCCAACACCGTACGCGCGCTGGGCATCCAGCGCTTTGATCTCAAGTACAGCGCCGGCCGTCTCGCCCACGAACGGCTCATGCGCTGTATCGAGCTCTATGGAACCGCAGTGATTCCTCGCGTGCGTGAGCTGTTGGCTGCGCCGACGTGACCGCCGCGCGGCGACGGTTCAGTACGCGTAGCCGAAGATGATGTTCATCTCGTCGGTGGAGAGCAATCCAAAGCCCACCGCACGGTCGGTGACGTTGTTGTAGGTCACGACGGACACGAGCGCGTCCCCAGCATCGAGCACGATGGGAGTGCTGAAGTTGATGAAGGCGGGATGCTCCCAGTCGGTATTCATGTACACGCTGCTTTCCGTGCCGTTCGCGCGACGCACGCGGATTTCAAAGCGCTCACCGAGCGCGTGCATGTGCGACGTGAGCCCCAACACGGTGGTCCGCGTAGGCATGGTGAACTGTGTGCGAATCGTGCTGCGCTGTCTGGCCGGCAACGTGAAGCTCGTGTTTCCCAAATTGAGGGTGCGAGCCACCGTCTGCACCTGTGACCGCTCTGCCGTGTACAAATTGGCCATCGCCTGACCGGGGATATTGATCGGCGCGCGGTTCACGTAATGCACGTTGAAGTCGAGTGCCGCGTTGGCGGGCAGTCGCAGCGCCACACCCGGTGGGAAACGGTAGTCGAACTCTGGAGTCATGGCACCCGCAAAGAACACGTGGCAGGCCATGGGCAACATGTTCAGCAGATTCTGCGAACCATCGGGATTGCGCAGATCGCGCACGAGGTTCGGCACCGGGCGGGTATTGCACGGGAACGTGGTGCGCGATTCGTCGAAGGTGTACAGCAGCAGGTGATGACTGCCGGCCCGCATGCGCGACTGAATGCGGGTGACCAACAGCTCGCTCGTATTGTTCAGACGTCGGTAGACGAACAGCTCACGCTCGAGGTTGGGGGTCACGGCAAAGCTGTCGACCCCCAGCTGAATACCGGTACCCGCCGCCGGCGCTGGCAGGGGCGTAAAGCTGGCCGTTTGCGTGCGCGCATCGAGCAGCACCGTGGTATCGACGACGTGACCGGTCCGCGGGGCGCCCGCCTCGATCCAGCGTCGCACGTACTCCAGTTGGCCAGCGGTGAGGCTTCGGGTGGTCCCCATGGGCATGAGGTTGCCGTAGTCGCGGCTGTGGTGGCCGGGGACCCACGCCAGCTTATGGTACAGCAGCGAACTGTCGGCGCGATTCGCCTTGACGCGCAGCATGTCGTCGGCTTTGGCGATGGTCTGCAGCGACGGGACCCCGACGAGTTGCTGATACGACGAATCGGCCGTGAGCACCAGCTGCGACTGCCGGGCATTGCTGTCGCCGGCGCGATGGCAGTTCGCGCAGGAGGGCGTCAGGATGTCGCGCTGAATGCGGGCAAAGGTGCCGTCGGGGATCGACACACTGCCGGTAGGCGAGCCGTTGTCGCCACCGCTGCAGGCAACGAGGAGCCCAAGGGCGAGAAGTCGGAATGTTTTCATGCGACATCGTGGTCGGCTGCGAAGGAGGGGACCGCGTGCGAAGCCATACGTTCTGATGCAAAATGCCACTAAATTGCGTCTGGCGAGCCCTTCCATCGGTTTCCCGCGCAGTGAAACCGGAACCAACGCCGCCCCAGTCTCCGGGGCTCCACTCGATCCGTCTCCGTGCCCATCGCTTTCTTGCCGTTCGCCGTCGGCTTCACGACCGGCTTCGCCACCGGTCAACCTCCGGCGAGCCGCGCGGAACAGGCCGGTGTACTCGAAGGACGGGTGGTCGAGGCCACGACGGCCGCACCCATCGGCTCGGCCACCGTGGTCGTTCGTGGAACACGCGTGGGCACCGTCACGACTGACGATGGCCGGTTCCTGCTGGGGAACCTCCCGGTGGGAGCCGTTCGTGTGGTGGTGGGGCGCCTCGGGTATCGGACCGATACGCTGACAGTGACCATTCGCGGCGGCGATACGACGCGACTCACGGTGACGCTGCAGCCGGTGACGACCGCGCTGCAAACGGTGAAGGTGGCGGCCGCCGCCACCGAGCGTGACCAGTTTCGGCTCTCCGGGAGCCCCAGCGTGGTGAGCGTGCGTGGCGAAACGCTCAAGCGCGTGCCGGTCATCGGTGAGCCCGATGTGCTGCGCGTCGTGCAGCTGCTTCCCGGCGTCGTTGCCACCAACGACTTCACGGCCGGCTACAACGTGCGCGGCGGCGAAAGCGATCAGAACCTCGTGTTGCTCGACGGCTACCCCATTTACAATCCGTTCCACCTGGGGGGGTTGTTCGGCACGTTCATCGACGAAACCGTGGCGGAGTTCGAACTGCTGCCCGGCGGATTTCCGTCGCGCTATGGATCACGGTTGTCGAGTGTCCTGAGTGTGGTGCCCAAGGCCGAAGCGCGCAGCGGCGTGCATGGTGCGGCCTCGGTGTCGGTTCTGGCGAGCACGCTGTCGCTCGGGGGGACCGTGCGCGGAACAACGAGCTGGAATGTGGCGGCGCGGCGCACGTACGCCGACCGTTTCGTGTCGCTGCTGAGTGAGCGGCAGTTGCCGTACTACTTCACCGATATGCAGGCGCATGTCCGTCATCAGTTGCGCGGCGGCGGCGCCCTCTCGGCGACCGCCTATCGTGGGGGGGACGTGCTCGATGCGTCGCTCGCAGCGTTCGGAGACTCGTGGCAGGCGGGCGGTGGACGCATTCGTTTTGACTGGGGCAACACCCTGATGGGGGTGGCATACACCCAGCCCCTCGGGGTGCGGTGGGGTGGCGACTCGACGCGCGTGATGCAGCGGCTGTCGTGGACCGGCTTCAACACCACGCTCGATCTCGGCGATGGCTCGCTGCGCTTTGTGAACACGCTTGGTGATTCACGCGCGTGGGGTGAGCTGTCGCGATGGCGCGGTGCGCACGAAACGCTGGTGGGGTATGAATGGTCGGGGCTGCGCACCCGCTACGATGAGAACGCCGCCGCCTCCAGCGACGCCATCCTTGCCGTCGGCCAGCGTCCGTCGGCGGGCTCGCTGTATATCGATCATACCATCCGCCGCGAGCGCGTGATCGCGCGCCTTGGCATACGAGGAGAAACCGTGACGGGCACCGGATGGTCCGGCTTGTCGCCGCGACTGTCGCTCAAGTGGTTCGCCAACCCCAACCTCGCGTTGACGGTGGCCGGCGGACGCACCACGCAATGGACGCCGTCGTTGCGCAATGAACAGGCGCCCATTCGCATCTTCGATTTCTGGCTGACGGCCGATCGCAACACACCGGTAGCCAGTGCGTGGCAGGGCAGCGCCGGTGGCGAGCAGTGGTTCGGGACGTCCCGCTTTGTGCGGCTCGAAGGATGGGTGAAGCGCTACGGGTCGCTGCCGTCGTCGAACCTGTTCAACGATCCCGATGTGCTGGGTGATGAATTCATCGTCACCACGGGCACGTCGTACGGTGCGGATCTTCTGGTGCGGCAACTGGAGCGTGAACGGTTGTCAGGGTGGATTGCCTACTCGTTTGCCGTGAATTGGCGCGACGGGGCCGACGGACGCTTTGCCCCGGTGCAGGACCGACGGCACAATCTCAACGTGGTCACCTCGTTCAGACCGGGCGGTGTCTGGAGCTATGGTGTTCGGGTCGGCATCGGGACGGGAACGCCGTTCACCGATGTCGTCGGACAGCTCGTGCGCCGACGTTACGATCCCGTTACGAACAGCTTCAGCACCGGTAACCAAGAGGTGTCGCGGGAGCCCATTGGTGGAGTGCGCAACGGTGCGCGCTTCCCGCTCTTTCAGCGCATGGATGTCAGTGTGACCCGCACCAAGGCCGGCACGCGCACGTGGGCGCCGTATGTCTCCATTGTGAACGCGTACAACGCACGCAATGTGTTCACCTACCTCTTCGACTACACCGACAATCCCCCCACGCGCACGGCCATTTCGCAGTTTCCGTTCATTCCGACGGTGGGGGTAACGGTCTCATGGTAATGCGTCTACGTCGTGATCGCCTCCGCACGGTGTGGCGTTTGTGGCTGGCCGGCCTACTGGCGGGATGCGAATCGGCCCCTGTTGAAGTGACCTCGCCAACCGCATCGATTGTCGTGCATGCGGTACTCAACCCTGACGTCGCCGAGCAGGCCGTGTTGGTAGAGTCGTCGCTGACGGGCCGTGTGGACATGAACGATAGGCTCAAGTTCGACCCACTCGATCCCATTCGTACAGCGGGCGGCTCACCGCTCACGGGCGCTGATGTGCGGCTGCTGGCCGACGGCGACAGTGTCGGCGTGCGCGCGGTCGAGACGATGGTCCGATCGCGCGCGACGGGACGATACGTGGTGCCGCAGGCGGCACTCGCGGTCCAACCAGGCCGCCGCTACCGGTTGCGCGTGCGTACCACGGACGGGCGTGAGGCCACCGGTGAGACGCACGTGCCAGGAGCGCCAACCGGATGGACGGCTGGTGCCGGCGCCGTGGCAACACCGGTCACGCTCGACCGCAGTCGGGATACGCTGGCGCTGCGCTGGACACCGGTGCGCGACGCGCGCAGGTATGCCATTCGCGTCGAAACGCCGTACGGCCCGTGGGCGTTGTTCGCCGACTCCACCCAGTTCACGCTGACGGGGGGGCTGCGCAACGTTTTCGCCGATGGACTGCCATCGGTGTGGTTTCCCGGCTTCGTGCAAACGGCGAGCGTGGTCGCCGTCGATGCCAACTTCTACGATTACAATCGCTCGGGGAATGATCCGTTCGGCGGTACGGGGCTCATCAGCAGCATACGTGGTGGGATTGGGCTGTTTGGCAGTGTCGTCAACATGCTGCGCCGTGACGTGACGGTAACGGAGCGCCCGCGCTTTCCCATCGATGCCCGCTGGCGCGGGACGGTGAATACCGGCGCGACGGTGGAGATGGATGTGTGGGTGGACATCGAGGGGCCGACGGTGAGTTCGATCAGCGGGCGGGAAGCCACCGCACTTCGGCGCTTCCTGCTCGGGACGTTGCGCCGTGACCGGTTGCGACTGGTGACGCTTGCGGCCGAGTCGAGCGCCGACACGGTGTCGGTCTTTTCGGCGCGACTCGCCGGCGACTCACTGGTCGGTGACTACGACGCCCGCTTTGCGACAACGGGCGCGCGGGTGTTCCGGCGGGTCCCGCGCTAGTGCGCGAGCGCGACAGCCGCGCATTCGCGTGGCATTGGTGTTGGCGGGAGAACTCGTCGAGTCGTACACTCCTCCACTCAACCAGAGGAAACCATGCCCGCCAACGAAAAACCCAAAGGTCCCGCGTCGTACTTCCCCTCTATCGAGAAGCAGTACGGCAAGCCCATGGCTCACTGGCTCACGCTGGTGCGAGCGCGGAAAGACGCAAAACACAGGGAAGTCGTGAACTGGCTCAAGACTGAACACGGGCTTGGGCATGGTCACGCCAACGCCATCGTGGCGTACGTCTTTGCCGAGTAGCCTGCGCGCCACTCTCGCCGCACTCGTACTCTGCGGCGCACCGGTCGGCGCACAAGTTCGTGCGGGCGCGACCGCCGATCGCCCCAACGTCGTACTCATCATCACCGACGACATGGGCTACGCGGATATCGGCAGCTACGGTGCCCGCGATATTCGCACCCCCAATCTCGATCGGCTCGCTCGTGCCGGTGTGCGGTTCACTGACTTCTATGCGAACGGCACGACCTGCACGCCCACGCGCGCCGCGCTCATCACCGGTCGCTATCAGCAGCGATACGGTGTAGAGGCGCCACTCAGCGCCGAAGGCGCCACCAATCCTGACCCGACAGAACGTGGGCTACTCGCCTCGCCCGGGTCGCTGCCGCGATTGCTCAAGTCGCGCGGATACGCGACGGCGTTGGTGGGAAAGTGGCACCTGGGATATACGCCGGCCCACAGTCCGCTCGCGCATGGCTTCGATTACTTCTATGGCCTGAAGAGCGGCTATCACGACTATTGGCGGCACACCGACAGTCGGGGCGTGCCGGACCTGTGGGAAAACGACGCGCGCGTGACTGCCACAGGGTACTCCACCGATCTCATTGCGCAGAAGGCGGTGTCGTTCATTGCGCAGCACGCGAACGGGCCGTTCTTCCTCGACGTGGCGTTCAATGCGCCGCACTGGCCCTTTCAGCGTCCGGACACGCCGAGTGTGGCGGTGGGGAACGCGCGCTTGCTCAAGCCCGCCGATTCACTTGCCAGTTCGCGTGCGGACTATGTGACGATGGTGGAGCGCATGGATCGCGGCGTGGGGGAGATCCTGGCGGCGCTCGAGCGCAAAGGCGTCGCGCGCAACACGCTCGTGGTCTTCACCAACGACAATGGCGGCGAGTGGCTCTCCGACAACACGCCGCTCTTTGGCCGCAAGTACACCACCTGGGAGGGCGGCATCCGGGTGCCGGCACTGGTACGCTGGCCGGCGCGCATCGCTGCCGGACAGGTCACGGCGCAGGTCGCAATGACCATGGACCTCACGGCCACGGTGCTGTCAGCCGCCGGCGTCGTGCTGCCCACCGATGCGCCGCTCGATGGGCGCGACCTGCTGCCGGTGCTGACGCACCAAGAGCCCGTGCAGGCGCGCACCCTGTTCTGGCGCTCGCAGGCCGGCCGGCCCATGCGAGCGGTCCGTGCGGGCGATCTCAAGCTCGTCGTCGACGCGGGGCATACCTACCTGTACGACATCCGGCAGGATCCCGGTGAGCGACACGATATGGCCCGGCTGCGCACCACCGACGTTCGGCGGCTCACGCAGGCCCTCGCCGCCTGGGAGCGCATGGTGGACGCCGAGGGAGCGACGCGGCGGTAGTGCATCCAGCGGTCGCGCATCCAGCGGTCGCGCATCCGCCCGTAGCGTCCTCGACGATCATCGGCATGCGGACTCTTTGTGCCCAAGCATCGCCCCGCCCGTCGTGACGGGTTAAACTCCGCCCATGCTTCCCCTCCTGCTGGCGCTGCTGCAGCCGGTCAATGCGGCCGCCGCCGAAAAGCCGGCTCCCGACCCCATCCCCGCCGTTGGCCGCAGCTTCTCCGGCCGCGCGCGCGAGCTGTCGGTCCGCGCGCCGCGACTGTCCGACGCCGTGTTGCTCGATGGCTCGCTGTCGGAGGCGGTCTGGCAGAAAGCCACCCTCATGAAGGATTTCACATCCTACAACCCCGTGGACGGTCGGCCGGCGCAGGACAACACCGAGGTGCGCGTCTGGTACGCCGAGGACGCGCTGTACGTGGGCGTCCGCGCTTACGCGCCGCCGGGGACAGTCCGTGCCACACTGGCCGAACGCGATCGCATTGCCAGCGACGACTGGGTCGCCCTTCATCTCGACACCTTCAACGACCGTCGCCGGTCCTTCGTCTTTGCCGTCAATGCCTTCGGGGTGCAGGCCGACGGCATGCGCGCCGATGCGTCGGCAGGCCCCGGCGTATCGCGCGCCTCGCTGCAAGCGGTCGATTTGTCACAGGACTACGTGTGGCAATCCAAGGGGCAGCTGCTCGACGATGGCTTCTCGGTGGAGATGCGCATTCCCTTCAAGTCCATCCGCTATCAGCTGGCGTCGACGCAGGACTGGGGAGTGCAGCTCGTTCGGCAGACACAACGCACTGGATATCAGGATACCTGGGCGCCGACCTCGCGCGCGCTGCAGGCCTTCACGCCGCAAGCCGGCTACCTGCGCGGCATGACCGGCATGAAACGCGGCCTCGTCCTCGACCTGACACCCACCTCGGTCACGTCCACCACCGGCCGGCCCACCGGCGGCACGGTGGGCGCGGACCGTTGGCGCTACGGGACGCAGGGAGAATTCGGTGGCGACGTGCGCTGGGGCATTACCTCGAACTTTACGGTCAACGCCACGGCCAATCCTGATTTCAGTCAGGTAGAGACCGACGTGGGGCAGATCCCGGGCGACGTGCGTTTCGCACTGTTCTTCCCCGAGCTCCGGCCATTTTTTGTGGAGGGGAGCGAGCAGTTCGACGCGCCCAACCGGCTGGTGAATACTCGCTCCATCGTCCAGCCGCTGGGCGCGATCAAACTCACCGGCAAGATTCCACGCACCGATGTGGGGTTGCTCTCGGCGATCGATGCGCCCACGAGCGGCCGGGATGGCAAGACCAGTCCGCGCTTCAACATCGTGCGATTGCGCCGTGACGTTGGCGACCAGAGCACGGCCGGCATGGTGTTCACCGATCGCTCGGAAGGGTCGCGATTCAACCGCGTGGCCGGGTTCGATTCGCGCCTGCAGTTCGCCAAGGTCTACAGTCTCGATCTGCGCTACGCCGCGAGCATGACGCGCGATACCGTGACGCGCACCGGCGCCCTTTGGGAAGTCAGTCACGGTCGTACGGGCCGCGGCTACGGCTATCGGTACAACGTACAAGGCTTCAGCCCCGATTTCGAAACGCAAACGGGCTTCGTGAACCGTGTCGACTTCGTGCGCGCGCAGCTCAATCAGCGCTACACCATCTTTGGCAAGAAGGGCGGATGGTGGGATCAGCGTCAGCACTTTCTCAGTGCCAACTCGCTCTGGAGCTACAGGAGTTTCGGCGAACGTGACACCCCACTCGAATCCCGCGTCTCGGTCGATAACTCCATGACCATTCGTGGCGGATGGCGGGTCAGTGTGACCCCGGACCTGCAACGCGTGGCGTTCGACGCGCGCCGCTACACCGCGTACGCCGTTCCCTCCGCCAATGGACGTGACACGTTGAGCTTCACGCCGAACCGCGCGCAGATTACCAGCAACACGGCATTCGCCGTGAATACGCCGCAGTGGCGACGTGCCGGTGCGACCATGACCGCCACCGTTGGTACTGAGCCGGAGTTCTTCGAAACCGCTACGGTGCAGCGGCGCGAGGTCGAGGCGCAGCTCGATCTGCGGCCGTCGTCTCAGGTGCGCATTGGCGCGCTGTTGCGATATCAGCGATTCGTGCGCGACCGCGATGGCTCGGTATTCAGCACGCAGGTCGTGCCTCGCCTTCGCCTCGAATATCAGTTCTCTCGCGCGCTGTTCTTGCGGTTCATCGGGCAGGTGGAGTCGCGCGATCGGACCGCCCTGCGCGACCCGCGTACCGAGCAGCCGCTTTTCCGCCGCGCGTCGAACGGGGCGCTCTCGGTGCAGGGGGCGAGAACGTCGCTGCTGGGGCGCGCGGACTGGCTGATCAGTTATCTGCCGAGTCCAGGCACGGTGGTCTTCGTTGGTTACGGGACCGCGGTCGATGCCACGGACACGATGCGGCCGTCGGACATTCAGCGTACGAGTGACGGCGCGTTCGTGAAGTTCAGCTACCTCTTCCGGGTGCGGAACAGCGCGCGGTAACCTCCTTCCGCGCGCTGCGTGTTGGCTACGGCGCAGCGGGTGAGGCGAGCACGCCGGCGACGGCGTCCCGAAGCTCGTCTGCGCTGTAGGGCTTTGCGAGAAAGCCGGCCGCCCCATCAATGCTGGCACCGGGTTCCTGCGCATAGCCGCTCATGAGGAGCACGGTCACATGCGGGTTGAGCTGACGCAGTTCGCGCAGTGTTTCCCAGCCGGACAGCTCCGGCATCGTGAGGTCGAGTACGACGGCATCGATGTTTGGTCCCCGCTCGGCGTACACCTCGAGTGCGGCGCGGCCGTGCGGCGCCGTCAGCACGCGATACCCGTCGCGCTGGAGGACGCGCTCGGCTACCCGCAGCGCCGCCGCGTCATCGTCCACCACGAGAAGCATTCGGCTTGGTCCCGCCGTCGCCTTCGAGGTGACGGGATCGTCCGCTGACACGTCGTCTGCCGGTAGGAGCACGGCGACCGTCGTGCCCTGCTCAGCGGTGGACACGATCCGCACGGCGCCGCGATGCGCGCGGACGATACCCAGCACTGCGGCGAGGCCGAGTCCCCGACCCGGTCCCTTCGTCGAGTAGAACGGATCGAAAATGCGCGACATGTCATCACCGAGGAGCCCGCCCCCCGTGTCGGCGACCTCCAGCACGAGATACTCCCCTTCCGCAATCTCCGCCCCAACTTGCGCGCTGGCCAACCAGGCCCGCGTGGCGTGCATGCGGCGTGTGCGAATGGTGATGGTGCCCGGGGCGTCACCCAACGCATCCGACGCGTTGGTGATGACATTCATCACCACCTGTCGCAGTTGCGTGGCATCCGCCCGCACACGCGGGAGATCATCGCGCAACTCCGATACGAGGTGTGCCTTCTTGGATACGACGGTGGTCAGCAGTCGAGTCATTTCCCGCACGAGTGCCGACAGATCGATCGGTTCAACGACAAAACGCCCCTTGCCGGAGTACGCAAGCAGCTGGCGGGTGAGTTCCGCCGCTCGACGCGCCGCAACCTGCAAATCTTCGAGCAACGGGCGCGCGGACGAATGATCCGGGAGGGCTTCGACGGCCAATGAGGCGTTGCCGAGCACGCCGACGAGCAGGTTGTTGAAGTCGTGCGCAATGCCGCCGGCGAGGACCCCAAGCGACTCGAGCTTCTGGGTGTGCCGCACCTGCTCTTCGATGCGCGCGTGCGCTTCGTCTTGGGCGCGGCGCTCGCTGACGTCCACCAGATAGCCAAGGAAATGCGTCGCGACGCCATCGCCCGCCCGCACGACTTTCTTGAAGTCGGTTACGGTGCGCAGGCGCCCGTCCTTGTGGCGCAGTCGATACTCCTGCTCGAACCACTCGTCGCCGGCAGCGACGTGGGCCATCATCTCGGCTTCGATCCGTTCGAGGTCGTTCGGATGGACGAGGTCCGCGTATTGCACGGTCCCGGAGATCAGCGCCTCGGGGGTGTAGCCGAACTGCGCGACGAGGTTGGCCGACACGTACTCGATGGGCCAGCGTTCGGCATTGCGCCACTTGAACACCACGGTGGGACCGGCGGAAAAGAGCTGCCGCTCTTCCAGCAGCTCGCGGTCGCGCTGCCGCCAGTCGAGCGCGGCGGCGATTTCGCGCACGACCAGCTGCGCCGTTTCGATCTCTGCCGGGGTAAAGACGCGCGGTTCGGCGGCATAGAGCACGAACTTACCCCACACGCGTTCACGTCCGACCAGCGGCAAGAAGATCAGCGCCTGAATGTGCTCGGCCGCGAGTGCCGCCGCGAACGGCGCGAGCGACGGGTCTTCGCTCACATCGGCCACAGCGACCGGTGTCGCGTGCAGGTCGCCCGGCGACCAAGGCGAGTGACCTTCGACCACCGCGCGATATCCGTCGGACAGCCCTCGCCACGCGACGAAGCGGCAGACGTTGTCGTGGTCGAAGATGAGCAGTGAGGCGCGCTCGACATGCAGCGCGACGGCCACCGCATTCATGGCGTTGGAGTACAGCCCTTCGAGCGTCGACTCGCGCGAAAGCGCCGCGAGCACGTGCCCAATGAAGTCACGACGCTCGTCGGCGGTGCTTCCAGAGGTCGCTGCGAACGACAAGGGCCCCGACGCAAAATCGCGCATTGTGGAAAATTGCCTATCTTGGGGCCGGAGGGCAAGGATGCCCCCGAGTTCCTGAACGGCGCGGGGCCGGTGAATGCGTTCACCGGCCCCGCTTCGTTCAAGCGATCGCGACGTTGCCGCCGCGTGCCCCCTCAGCTCGCGATCTTCTTCTTCGCCTGATTGATCTTCTCCATGTACTTCTTGAAGAACTGCTTCTGCATGTCGTTCATGTCGATCTCGCGCCCCTGGATATACGACTGAATGATGTTCGTCGTCATGTCCAGCGGAGTGCCGGTGGTGATGAGCAGTGTCGCTTCCTTGCCCACTTCGAGGGAGCCCACCTTGTCGGCAATCCCCATGAACTCGGCCGCGTTGATGGTGACCGCCTTGAGCGCTTCCTCCTCGGGTAGGCCGAACGCCACCGCCACGCCGGCGTCCCAAGGCAGGCGATAGCTGTACAGCGCGTTCCCTTCACCCGCAATCGCGAACTTCACGCCGGCCTTGTACAGCGCGGTAGGGGTGCTGTAGGCCTCATCGTACCCGTCGTCACTGCGTGGCGGGGCGGACATGGTGGAGGTGAGAATGACGGGCACCTGATCCGCCTTGAGGCGGGCGGCCACATGAATGGCATCGCGTCCGCCACGAATGACGAGCTTGATCCCTTCCTGCTTGGCCCAGGTGAGGGCGTCGTTGATCTGTGCCACGCCATCAGCGGCCACGACGACAGGGATTTCGCCGTTGAGCGCTGGAATCATGGCGGCGTAGCGCGTGTCGGTGCGAACGGTCTGCCCCGACTTGAGCGCATCGCGATAGGCACGCGCCTCGCCGAAGAAGTTGCGGATTTCTTCCACCTGCTCGGCGTACGTCTTGGGCGCTGGTTGCGCACCACGGCCACCAGGCCCACCCGGAGGCGGCCCACCGAAGCGACGCGGACGCGCGTTGGGGTCTGGCCAATTCACGTTGAGCGCTGCGGCGCCCTTCATGGACATCTCTTCCCACGTCCATCCTTCCAGCGAGATGGCGGACGAGAGGCCGGAAATCACGCCGCCACCGGGCGTGGAGAACGCGACCAGCACACCGGCCGAGCGCGTCGTGCCGATGTGTCGGCTTTCGGCGTTGACGGCGACTTCGGCGCGCACGTTGGGATTGAAATCGCCGAGTTCGTTCACGTCGTTGGAGACATCGACGGCGCCGATTTCGGAGATGCCTACGGTGCTGTAGGCATCGATGAGCCCCGGATAAATGTGCTTACCGGTGACATCGACCACCTTCGCGCCGCGCGGTACTGCCACGTCGGCGCCACCGATGGCGAGAATCTTTCCCTTGTCCATCACGATGACGCCATTCTCGATGACGCCCTTCGTGACCGTGTGAATGGTGGCGCCTTTGAGCGCCACCGGTTGCGACTGCGCCGCCGTGGGAATGACGACCTGCGCCTGCAAAGCGGCTGGTGTGAGCACACCGGCAATGCCGAGCGACAGCGAAAGCGACGCCGCCTGCAACAGCAGACGCGGCGTGTGGCGCAGCGTGACGCGCGTGTGAGTGTGCATGGTCAGCGTCTGGAAGTGAGTGCTGAAAGACTGGCGAAAGCGCGACATGATTACTTGCTCCCCGGGCGGCCGCGGGCCGCCGCGCCAGCGGCGGGCGCGTCGGCGGGCGAAGCGGCGATGACGGCCTGAATGAGCTGCGCGCGCTGCTTGGCGATGTCTTCACGCAGCACCTTGTCTTCGGCGAGCGAGAAGTAGCGACGGCCATCGACCCACGTCTGTTCGGCCTTGGTGAACTGGGAGAGCGGGTTGCCGTTCCAGATCACGAAGTCGGCATCCTTGCCGACGTCGAGCGACCCGATGCGGTCGTCGATGCCGATGGCCTTGGCCGAGTTGATGGTGACGGTGTTCATCGCATCGAGTTCGGTCACGCCGGAACGGAGCAGCTTGCCCGCTTCCCAGTTCATGCGCGTGGAGATCTCGTTGTCATCGGAATGCAGCGAGGTAACGACACCCGCTTCCATGAGCAGGCGGGCGTTGTACGATGTCGCGTCGTACGCCTCGAGCTTGAACGCGCCCCAGTCGCTCCACACCACGGCAGCGACACCGGACTTCTTGAGCTCATCGGCAATCTTGTACGCTTCGACGCCGTGCTGCAGCGCCTGCACCTTGAAGCCGAACTCTTCGGCGAGGCGCACCAACGCGAGGAACTCGTCGGCACGATAGCCGTGCGACGTGATGCGCAGCTTCTGGTTGAGAATGTCGAGGATGGCTTCCATGCGCAGATCCTTGCGTGGCGGAATGCCGGTCTTCGTCTTCTCCCAGTTCTTCCACTCCTTCTCGTAGTCACGCGCAGCCAGGAAATGATCGCGAATGATTTCCTGCACGCCCATGCGCGTATTGGGGTACCGATTGGGGCTGCGCTTGGGGTTTTCGCCGAGCGCGAACTTCACGGTGCGTGGCGCGTTGGCAATCTTGTACTCGTCGGGGAGCGAGCCCCAGCGCGTCTTCACGTACACGTTCTCGCCGCCAATGGGATTGGCGGAGCCGTGCAGGATCATGGTGGTGGTGAGGCCACCGGCGAGCTGCCGGTAGAACCAGATGTTGTTCTGCGTGATGACATCGCCCATCTGCACTTCGGGGACGATGGCGAAGCCGCTTTCGTTCACCGAGCTCACGCCGCCATGCGTGTGCGGGTCAATGAGGCCTGGCGTGACGTGCTTGCCGGTGCCGTCGATTTCCACAGCGCCCTTGGGCGCGGTGAGCTTCTGTCCCACCTTCACGATCTTGCCGTTCTGCACGAGCAGGTCGGCGTTCTCGAGGCGTCCCTGCGCACCCTGCGTCCACACCGTCGCGTTGCGCACCACGACCGCGGCCGGTTGTTCCGGCGGCGCCGTACGACCGAACTCCATGGCCGGGCGAATGAAGGGTAGGTCGATCTTGGGAACCTTCACCGCCACTACACCACGCGCCGCGCCCACATAGGGCTCGGTGCGCGTGCCCTTGTAGCTCGCGTCGGTGCCCGTGGGGAGCGACATCCAGCCGAAGAACTCGTCGCCACGCACCGAGCCCGACAGCAGCACCGCACCTTCGAGGCCCAGCTGCTCGCCGTTGAAGGTGGCTTCGAGACGACCGGTTTCGGCAATGATGCGCACCCCCGTGATGTTCACCGGGCGACGGCTCGGCATTTCGATGGTGCCGCGAATGCGATTGAGCGGGCCTTCGAGACGCAGCGTGGCCGACTTGAAGGTGCCGACGTCGTCGGAGGCAATGGTCCACGTGCCGCGCGGGTCCACCTGCGGCGGACGCGAAATACCATAGCGCGCGCCCTGCACCCAGACGTCGCGGATGTTCGCTTCTTCGGTGAACAGGTCGCCTTCGCTGACGACGAGGTTGGCCACCTTGCCCACCGCAATCGTGCCGTGCGTGCGGTCGATGCCGAGTATGCCGGCGGGGACGGTGGTGAGCGCGGCGAGCGCCTTATCTACCGCGAGTCCGCGCGACACCGCGACGCGCAGGTTGGGGAGGAACTGATTGATGGACGAGAGGCCGTCGGCGGTAATGGCGAACGGGATGCCGGCGCCGGCGAGCTGCGCCGGATTGGTGGGGGCGAGATACCAGTGGCGGAGGTCGGCGAGCGAGACGTTGAGCGCCGCCTCGGGGTTGGCCACGTTCGGTGCGTCGGGGAAGGTGAGCGGCACGATGAGCGGCTGCGTGCGCGTTTTGAGCACGTCGATCAGGCGATACTCCTGCCCGCTGCCACGGAACCACGGCGTGAGCTTGTACTCCTGCGCAAGCTTGAAGGCGCGCAGGTATTCCTCTTCGCTGTCCGTCTGGAAGAGCACGGGCTGCTGCCCCTTGATGGCCTTGCCCATGGCGGCGAGCGCTTCGCTCGTTTCTGGCGGAAGAATGGAGCGGCCGCTCGTTTCGTAGGCCGTCCACGCGCGTCCGTACCACTCCGCGTCGAGGAACGTCTGCTTCATGAGCGCGACGGTGCCCATGGTCGAGTTGGGGTACATGCCGCCGAGCGCGAAGGAGCGGGAGAAGCCAATGGTCTGCGCGAGATCGGGGCGCAGCACGCGTTCACGCACGCCGGCGTCGCTCAGGTTCACGACCGAGGCGGTGCCACGGAAGATGCCCTGCCGCGGCACGGCGAGCGCCGCGCCGAAGCCCAGCGAGCGGAGCGCCACGCGTCGGGTGGAGTCGTCTTTGAGATTGGCGGTGGTGCTGAACCACGCGCGCACCTGCGGATTCCAGTGCGTGGGGCCAACGTCGCCGCCTGGCGTGGGCAGGTCACCGCCGAGGTCGGCGTGGGCGTCGATGAAGCCCGGGTACACGGTGAGCCCCTTGAGCTCCCACACGCGGGCGCCGGCGGGGGTCGCGATGCCAGTGCCGACGGCCGTGACGACGCCGTTGCGGATGACGATGGTGGCGTTGTCGAGCAGCTGCCCGGGGGCGGTGACGACGCGCGCGCCGACCAGGGCGTGATAGCCCGTGGCGTTCGCACGAAGGCCCGCGACCGGCTCGGTGCGGGACGATTGCTGGGCTCCGAGGGTGCTGACGCTCAGCACGGCGAGGCTCAACAGAGATCGAACGAGTTTCACGAAGGGACTCCCGGGACGGCGGCCGCGAACGACGGCCGTCGGTGGCAAGATGGAGGAGCGCAGCGGACGCCCGGCGACGGCGACATATCGGTCGGCGTGTCGCTCTGTAGATTGGGGCCAAACCCACGAGGAATCAACTTGCCGGAAATCGTCCGTACGCTTCGCCAAGCCTTGGCGCGGGTGGTCCCACTGCTGTTCATCGGCGCCATGCCGGCCGCGGCGCAGTCGATCATGAAAACCGATCAGACGCTGCGTGAGATCAACGGCGATTCGCTCACGTTCGGAGAAGACCTGTACTTCTTCACCATCATGGGTACCCCGTCGGCCACCGAGCCGTGGGGATGGCAGATCGATGGACACCATCTGGTGATCAACTACTTCGTGCTGGGCGACCAGGTGGTGATGACGCCGATTTTCATGGGTGGGGAGTCGGCCATCACGACGACCGGCAAGTACAAGGGCAATCGCATTCTGCAGGAAGAGCAGAATCGCGGGCTGGCGATGTATCGCACGCTCTCGCCCATGCAGCGGGACCAAGCCACCGTGGCGCGTGAGAAGCGGGCCAACGACATCAAACTGCAGGCCGACAAGGACAACGCGGTCATGGCGTATGCCGGTGTGCCTGCCAGCGCGTTGTCTGCAACGCAGCAGTCGGCGTTGCTCGCTCTGGTCGCGCTGTACGTGGGCAACATGCGTGACGACCAGGCCAAGGTGAAAATGGACGACGTCCGTGCCCACCTGAACGACACGCATTTCGCGTGGGTCGGCGCCGCAACGGATACATCGGTGTTCTACTATCGCATTCACAGTCCAGTCGTGCTCATCGAATTCGATCATCAGCGTCCGGTGGGAACGACCTCGATCAATACCCCCGGCCAGCCTACGCGCGCGCACATTCATGTCGTCGTCCGCACTCCCAACGGCAACGACTATGGCAAGGATCTGCTCGCGCAGCATCTGCGGCGGTCGAAACACTGATGTCGGCGACCGGGGTGCGCGAGATCGTCGTTGCCGACGAGGCGCTGGGACTCACCTTCCCTGCGGTGGTACAGTATCCGGCGGCGCATGCCGGCCCCGACACGCAGATGGGTCCGTATACGTTTGCGTCGACGCGCGACGCGACCCCTGCCGACGGTTGCTGTCCGCTCGTGATCATTTCGCACGGTGGCGGTGGATCACATCTGTTGTACCGCACGATCGCTACGCACCTCGCCGCCAATGGATTCGTGGTCGTCGCACCGGAGCACGCCGGCAACAACCGACGCGAGAACACGCTCCAGCATACGAATGAGAACGTCGTACGCCGGGTGAAGCACCTGTCGCTGACGATCGATGCCGTGCTGACGGATCCGCTGCTGGGTGCGCATGTCGATGCAGCTGCCGTGGCCGCGATCGGGCACTCCATTGGCGGCACCGCCGTGCTCGCACTCGCCGGGGGGGTCCCGTGGTCACGCGAGCGGTTGCCCATTGCCCTCGAGCACGACAGCCGCGTGCGCGCTGCGGTGTTGCTGGCGCCGGCGACCGAGTGGTATCAGGCACCGGATTCGCTGTCGGGGGTGCAGATTCCACTCCTGGTGTATGCCGGCAGTCTCGACACGATGACACCGGTGTGGCAGGCCGAACTGGTAGCGAGTGGTGTGGATCAGTCGAATCCGGTGACGGTCGTGGTCGTAGCAGGAGCGGGGCACTATTCGTTCTTGTCGCCGTTCCCCGCGCAGATGAACACCCCCACATTCGTCCCCGCGCAGGATCCGCCCGGATTCAATCGTGAGCAGTTTCACGCGCGCCTGGCGCCTGAGGTTGGCGACTTTCTGCGCGCGCATTTGACCGACACACCCGCGTAAAGGAGTCGCATCCCATGGCCACCTCGTTGGCGGCGCTCATGCACGCCGTACGGCACGACGACGTGAAGGCGGCGCTCGCGCTGTTGCACGCCAATCCGGAGCTCGTGCAGACGAGCATGCATGCTGCGGCGCTCGTGGCCGATGAATCACGCGTGCGCGCGCTGCTGGCACAGGATGCGGCGTTGGCGACGCTCGCGGTGGGTGACGATGCGACTCCGCCGCTGGTGCTGGCCGTGCAATCGGCGCTGGCGCGCGCGCGTGGTGTGTCGGAAGACACGCAGGCACGCGTGGTGAGCGCGCTCATCGATGCAGGCGCCGACCCCAACAGCTCGGTGGGACTCGAGGACGTGCACGGGCGCATTCCGGTGCTCTATTTCCCATGTGTGGCGGGCAACGTGCCGGTCGCACGCGTGCTGCTGGAACGCGGGGCGTCGCCGACGGACGGGGAGAGCCTGTATCACGCGGCGCAGTACAACCGGCGCGCGATTCTCGAGCTGTTGCTCGCGCACGGTGCCAATCTGAGTCAGGGACCGGCGAGAGTCGGGAACACGCCACTGCATTTTCTCGCGTCGCACCGGGCATCCAATCCATTGGCCGCGCAGGTAATCGCGGGCATGGAGTGGCTGCTCGAACATGGCGCCGATCCCCGCGCCCCGCTTCTCGGAATCGGCGATGGTCAGCACCCATCACAGCTGGGGGAAACGCCGCTGCATCGCGCGGCGGCCAACGGCTACGGCGCCGATGTGCTCGCCATGCTCGTGAGACACGGCGCGGTGATCGACGCGCGTCGTGACGATGGTGCGACGCCGTACGCACTCGCCATGCGGGCGGCCAACCGCGAGGGCGCATCGTGGCTGGCGGAGCAGGGCGCCGACGTGGCCAGCGTGTCGACACTGGACCGTCTGCTCGGTGCCTGTCTTTCTGCGGACGAGCCGACGGCGCAACGCATCGCGCAGGAGCATCCCACGCTCATTCCGTCGCTCACCGGGAGCGATGCGGGCACGCTGCTGACCGCGCTCATCGACGGACGTGATGAGGCAGTGCGGCTGATGCTCGCGTTGCAGTGGCCACTCACGCACGAGAGCGAGTGGGGCGGCACAGCGCTGCACTGGGCGGCGTGGAACGGACGCACCGATATGGTGCGGCTGCTCCTTGACCATGGCGCACCGGTGAACGTGCGCGACGCACGCTACGGCAGCTCGCCCCTGGCGTGGACCGCGCATGGCTCGCGGTACTGCGCTCGCGCGAACGACCACGACTATCCGGCCATTGCCCACCTGCTCCTGGACGCCGGCGCCACGCGCGCTGAAACCATCAACCAATGGGGCGAGCCTCCCGAGAGCCTCGGCCGTCCTTCGGTGGTCGCGGTGCTGCAATCGCGGGGGTTTGCGCCGCCAGCGATCGGGTAACCGTCGGAGGCTCGACGGCCCGTCAGTGCGGCCCGATACGCAGCGAACGCGTGGCGAGATACACCTCGCGCAGAAAGCTCACCAGGCCCGCTATGACGCAGAGCATCGCGACCACGAACAGGCCGGCAATGACGCGGGAAATGTCGAGGGTGAGGAAGGCGCTCACGAAGAGCACCGCGACCACCATACACACCAGCAGCGCGGCCGTGGTGCACAGGCTGATGGCGCGATTGATGTGGCGCGCCCGGCGCGAGAGCATCTTCAGGTCGACGTGCACGACCGACTTATGCTCCCCGGTGATATCCGGCAGGTACCCCTCCAGCAGACGGGCCCGGTCGATGACCCGTCCCAGCCGGTTGGTCAGCACCCCCAGGAGCGAGGCGATGCCCGTGAGCAGAAACACCGGGGCGACGGCGAGCTGAATGACGTGCGCGATGGCGCTGATTCGGGCGTCGGGTTGCATACCGAGCAACATAGGAGGCTGCGGCACCCCCTGTCTGGCGCACGAAATGACCGGACTAGTCGTTGATCCCGTCTCACGTGTTCCCCTTCACAGCATGCCCGAACCCACGACACCGCACCCCGCCGCGATACCGGATCGCCACGCAGCCCTCCCAGACGACGGGACGGGGCTTCTTGGGGACGAACGCGCCTTCCAGGGGCTATTCGACACGCTCTACGCCCCTCTACGGGGGTATGCCCGTGGGCTGGCCCAGGATGAGGCCGTCGCCGAAGACCTGGTGCAGGAGGCGTTCGTGCGGCTGTGGGACCGTCGGGACGCGCTCCCCGCCGATGTCTCGGTGAGCGGGTATCTGTATCGAACGGTCCGGAATCTGGCGCTCAACCAGCGGCGCGACCGCGCCACTCGGCAGCGGTTGCTGGAAGACCCCGTCGTGTTCGAAGGGGCGGCGCCGTCGGCGCTGCCGCACCCCGATGCCGATATGGAGCGCGACGAACTGGGTGAGCGCCTCACCTCCTACGTGCGCGCCCTGCCTCCGCGTCAGCGGGAAGCGCTCGAACTGTCCCGCTTTCAGGGGCTCTCGCACGCCGACGTGGCGCTCGCGATGGGCTGCTCGCCCCGCACCGTCAACAATCACCTCGTCGCGGCGCTGTCCACGTTACGCCGCCGACTCGCCGATGTTGGCAGCCTCGTTGCCGCGTTTGCCTGGTGGCTCACATGACGCACAATTCCCCTATGTCTCGTCCCCGCGAACTCGACGCCGCACTGACGGCGCGCGCCGACGGAGAGGCGCTCGCCACCGTGTGGGACGCGCTCTCCACCCCGACGGTCCGCGATCCTGCCCCCACCGATGCCGAGCGCGGCGCGGCGTGGGCCCGGCTGCGCGCGACGCTCACCGACCCCGCACGCCAACCGTACACGGCAGACGTCCCGGCACCGCTCACGTTGGTGGACGACCCGGGCGACGACGCGCGCCCCGCAGCCGATGTGCGCGCGCCGCTACCGACGGTCCTTCCCCGTTCACCCGCGGCGACGGCGAAGCGCCCCAACCGGGTCCCGCGGTGGTTGGCGGCGGCCTGTCTGGTGGCGGTGCCGGCGTTGGGAGTTGCCGGCGTGCGCGCCGTGCCGCGTCGGTACGACGCGCCGGCCGCCACCGGAGCGGTGGCGGTGGCGCCCCGCATGGTGCGCCTTGAGGACGGCAGCACCGTCTGGCTCGCGCCCGGCAGCTCGCTGTCGGTGCCGCGTGCGCTGGGGTGGCCGGGTGTACTTCGCAGTGCTTCTCGCACCGTGGCATTGACCGGACGCGGATTCTTCACGGTGGCGCGCGACGGCCGCACGTTCACGGTGCGCACCCGCGATGCGCAGGTACGCGTGCTCGGCACACGCTTCGACGTGCGCGGTCCTGCCGGCACGTGGGGGACGCAGGTGATGGTTGAGGAAGGGCATGTCGCCGTCTCCGCTGCCGCGCGTGCCGAAGCCGGTGGCACGGTGGAGCTGCGCGCCGGTCAGCGCGCGGTGGTGGGCGGCGGGGGGACGACACCGCGCGTCACCGCGGTGTCGCCGGAGCGGATTGCCTCGTGGCGCAGTGGCGGGTTGGCCGCGCTCGACGAACCGTTGGGGGCCGTCCTCGATGAACTCGCGCATCGGGCGGGCGTGGAGATCACGCGCGCCGGCGATATCGATGAGGTCGCGGCGGTGTCGCTCTTCTACCCATCCATGCCGGCCATCACTGTGGTCCTTGCCGATCTTTGCACGGCGCAGGGGCTCCGCTTCGAGCGCACGAGCCGGGGCTATCATCTCACGCGGAGCATCGGCCGGCCGTGATGTCGCGTCTGCGACGTCGTACGGTGACGGCCGGCGGTGTGCTGCTGAGCTCCCTCGTGGCATTCGACGCGGGGGGGCAGGAGGCGTCGTCGGCATGGGCGACGCCGGCGACCGTGGGGGACAGTGTGCGCGTGCTCACCATGGCGCTGCTCGACGTCACGGTCGTCGATGCCCTCGAGCGCCTCTCGGGTGCGGCGCGCATGAACATCGTGTGGCAGCAAGCCAGTCTTGGCGCGCAAGCGGATCGACGCGTGAGCTGCCGCGTCGATCGCGGTACGGCCGAGGCGATGTTGCGATGCATCACGCGCGCGGCCGATCTCGATTACTACCGGCTGTCGTCTGGCACCTATGTCGTGATTGCGGCCGCGGAAGCGCCCACCCAGTGGGCGTCACTCGGTGGATTCGTAGTCGATGCCAACACGGGTGCGGCGTTACCGTCGGCGCGTGTGCAGCTCACCGAAGCCCCGTCGTGGATTACGGCGGGAGACGACGGCGTATTCACCGTCGCCCGTTTGCGTCCCGGTCGCTACGACATGACCGTGCGCGCGCTGGGCTATCGCCCGTATACCGCGACGTTCGACATTCCGGCGCGAACCGCCCGCCGCATACGGGTCGCGTTGCAGCGCAGCGAGGCGGCCATTCAACCCGTCGTCGTCAACGGCATCCGTGCGGGCGATGCCAGTGCCTCGCTCGGCGCGTCGGTCATCAACGACAGTGCGACCCGTCAGGTGATCGGCCCCGCGCTGTTTCTCCCCGGGGCGGTGGCACCGTTGGGTGTGACACGTCGCGACGGCACTGGTGATCTGCATCTGCAGGGTGGTGACGTGGGAGAGCATCCGTGGCGACTGGATGGCATTCCGCTCTACGACGTCACGACACTCTCGGGTTTCCTCGGCGTCGTGTCGCCGCTGGTCGTTGACCGCATCACGGTGCATCGTGCCGGATTCGGCGCCGCCGTTGGCAGCTATGCGTCTGGCGCCATCGATCTCACGCAAGGACTTGGCGGTACGGCGGCACCGTCGGGTGTCTCCACCGATGTGGCTATCGATCCGCTCACCGCGACGGCACGCGTGACCTCGCCACTTTCGCTGGGACAGGCGAGCGGGCGCGTGATGCTCGCGGCACGGACTGGCCTCTGGCAGTGGACGGCACCTGCGGCGATGGTGCGGGCCGTGCGACACTGGAGCACGCCCGACCCGGTGTTGCTGGCGCGGGTCAGTGACTTCGGCGTCGTGCCTGGCATGGAGCAGCTCGAGCGAACGCAGTACGCGACGAGCATCGGTGACGAGGCGGTGTCCGTGAACGATGCGCACGCCGCAGCGACACTTGACTGGGGCACGGCGCAGTCACTGTCGGTGTCGGCCTTCACCACGACACAGGGCATCGCGTACCGCGGTACCTCCCCCGACAACGGACTCGCGACGCTGCGCACCGAAGATGCCTACAACTGGCGCACGGCCGGAGCGCAGCTCACGCACCGCTGGCTCCTTGGTGCAAGCGTCCGCCGGCGTGTGCAGCTGCGCACGTCGCGTCACGCGCTGGTACACGATGCGTCCATGGCCATGTCGTCGGCATCGCTCGCAGTGAGCGGGGGCGAGCGCAACGAAATGGAAGAGAGTACGCTCGCGGCCGATTGGCGTTGGTCGGTACGCCGCCGTATGTCGGCGAATGTCGGCACGGAAATCAGTCGCGCCAACTCGAGCTTGCATATCGCCAATCGTGTGTTGCTGCCGCTGGCGATGACGACGTCGGTGTGGCGCGGGGCGCTGTTCGCTGATGTCACGACGCAGCTGCGCGCGACGTTCTTTGCGGAGGCAGGGCTGCGCGTCACGCAGCTGCAGAGTGGTCGCACCTATGCCGAACCTCGTGTGTCGCTGCGTGGCGAGAGCAGCGCACAGGGGGTGCCGTGGAGTTGGCGCCTCTCTGGTGGTGGATATCATCAGTTCGTCACGCAATTCGACGTGGCGAGCACGATGCCGGTGGCGTTCGTGCCGAATGTGCGTTTCTGGCTCCCGGCGGACGGTGTGAGTCCGGTCGCGCAGGCGTGGCATGTCGCCGCCGAAGGGGTGTGGCGTCCGGCGGCGGGGTGGGAGGTGCGCGGTGAGAGCTACGCGAAGTGGATGCCGTCCATTCCGCTCTTCGATTACGGCGTGATGTACAGCGCCAACGGCGCCGCCGCATCCACGGCGCCGCGCACGGCCATGGATTTCGTGCGCAGCATGAATGGTCGTGCCATGGGCGCCGGCGTGCGAGTCATTCGCGATGCGCGGCGTCGCGGGGGATACTGGCGACACGAACTGGCGTACGATGCCGGGTGGGCACAGCGTCGATTCCCCTCGCGCTTCAACGAGCAGAGGCAACCGCCACCCTGGCTCGAGCCGCATCGCGTGCTGTTTGTCTCGGAGCTGACGCCGGTTCGCAGCATCACGATTGCTGCGCGCGCGCGTGGTGTGGTGGGACGTCCATGGGCGCTGCGGCAGGTGTACTACGACCTGTTCAGTGCCGCTCCCGATCGCGCCGGCTTGCCGATCGCGTTGCCGGGGGAAATGAAGCGCCCCGCCATTCTCGAAGCGGATCTTGGCGCGACGTGGACCCGCCGGGTGCGGAGTTCGACCGTGGTGCTTGGCATGAGCGTCACCAACGTGTTCAACCGCGCCAACGTGCTCGACTATGGCTTGATCAAGACGGCCACCGGCGGTTACGACATGGTGCCGCGCTTGCTGCCGAGGCGGGTGCCCGCGGTCACGCTGGAGTTGCGTCCTTAGCAAAACAATGAGCAGGGTCGCACAGGTTTGGACCAACTAGTCGTAGTCCCCTCTTGGTGTGTTGTGCTGGTGAGTACCGACGGAAACTCCGTCCCGGCGCTGTGCTGCAGCGTCGATTACCGCGATCCGCCAGCCCCGACTATTCGCTATGCTTTCGATGCTACTGACCCGCCGTGCCGCTGTCGCGCTCTCGTTGTCCGTCCTGTCCACCGGCCTCGTCGCGTGCGGCGAGGACAATCCTGTCACGCCGGCTGCGCAGACGATCACGCAGACCGCCGCAGCGACGCCGCAGCTGTCCACGCTCGTGTCGGCGCTGACCGCCGCCGAACTGACCGGCACGCTCAACGGCACTGGCCCGTTCACAGTGTTCGCCCCCGTAAACAGCGCGTTCTCGGCGCTCCCGGCCGATGTGCTGCAGCGTCTCCTCGAGACCGGCAACCGCGCGATTCTCACCAAGGTGCTCACGTTCCACGTGGTGCCGGGCCGTATCACGGCCAGCCAGCTGCAGAACGGGCAGACACTCACGACCGTTGAAGGCACGACGTTGCCGGTGACGGTGGCCGCCGGTGTGGTCACGGTGGGCGGCGCGCGCGTCACCACGCCGGACATCAGCTCGTCCAACGGTGTCGTGCACCTCATTGACGGTGTGATGCTCGGCAGCATGGACATCGTGGACAACGCCATCGTGCGCGGGTTCAGCTCGCTGGTGGGCGCGGTGACGACGGCCGGACTTGGCACCGCGCTCCGAGGCGGCAACCTCACCGTGTTCGCGCCGACGAATGCGGCCTTCGCCGCCATCCCCGGTGGCGCGCCGACGACGGCGGCCGCACTCACGCCGGTGCTGCAGCTGCACGTGGTTGGCTCGCGCGCGCTGTCGTCGCAGCTGACGAACGGCCAGCTGCTCCCCACGCTTCTCCCGAACGTCAGCCTGACGGTCGGTCTCACGACTGGTGTGCGCATCACGGGCCCCCGCAACTTCGCCTCGGTCGTCACGCCGAACATCGTGGCCAAGAACGGCGTGATTCACGTGATCGACACGGTGCTGCTGCCGTAATCGACGCGGCCTCTGACTGTTGATTGGCCGCAGGACCGTTCAGACAGCACCACAGTGCACGCGGAGGGACCACAGATTGTACACAGAAACAGCCAACGCTTTTCGTTGTGGCGGTGTGTGCACTCTGTCGCCCCTCCGCGTGCGCCGTGGTGTGGTGCGCCGGGGCGCCGGGTGAGACCGTACTTAGCCCGTGGGCAACGGAGTCGGCCACACGAGCGGAATACCGGCACGGGTCAACGTGCGCTGCAAATCGGTGGTGCGCGCGCGCTGCTCATGAATACCAGCGGGCGGCACACGCGTGGCGAGTGAGTGCGCCACGAGATGCCCGACCGCTTCGCCGATGTTCCACTCGATGGGATGCAGGCGATAGCAGCCATTGGTCAGGTGAGTGACCCCGATGTTCTTGCACGCCGGCAGCAGATTGCGAATGCGCACGGGGATGAGCGCGCCCAGTGGAATCTGAAAGGGCAGGGTGTCGCCGTACCCCCCGGTATCACCACGCGTGGTGCGATGCAGGTCCATGGCGTAGTGGCCAATGCCTACGCTGTCGGCAAACGCCGTCGTCTTGGCGCCACGCGGGTTCAGATCGCGCAGGACATCCTGCTCACGCACCGTCGTACGCGCACGCACGCGGCGACTCTCGCGGATGTACGGGGCCATGGCCAGTCCGTCCGCCGTACCCAATACGTCGGTACGCAATCGCAGCCCGGGCCACCCTGCGCCGCCGTCGGGGCGTGGCGCCTCGGTTTGCAGCCAGTACAAGAGGCACAGACTGAGCGCCTTGGCCGAGCGCACGTGTTGAGCGGCGTCGGTGGCACTCACGCCGACCAACGGGCCAAAGCTGTAGTCGTTCTGCCACCAGTTCACGAGCGTGATGTCACTCGCGTACTTCCCGGACGCGAAGAGCGTTCGGTCGATGATGCGCCGGTAGGACCAGTAGCCGGTACGCGCCACGGGGTCGAAGCCAATGCGCTTGTTCGCGGGTTCGTCAAAACCGAGTATGGGCCATGGCGTGCCGTCGACCGATACCGTCTGCGTGCGCCAACGTGCGTACTCGGCCGGGCGATCGATCTCATGCTGCTCGCCCGCCAGGTGTTCCATGGCGAACACCATCGTGAAGCTCTGTTGGTTGTCCGGCTGATACTCGCTGGCCGCATGCGGTTCGCCGGTCATGGCCTGCGACTCGGCGCCCAGCACGTGCTCGGCATTGGAGAGCGGGAGCAGATCACCGAGTTCGGTGGCATCGACGAAGTATGGCGCGTGCAAGACGGTCGCCCGGTCGCGTTCGTTCCGCACACGAACAGCCTGAATGCGGTCGCCGGTGACATCGACCGCATCGGCGCGGGTGTGAGACAGCAACCGGAGTGTTCCGGACGCGATGTGCGGCGCGAGCTGCGCTTCGAGGGCCGTAAGCCACGCGCGGGGCTCGGCGCAGAGGCGTGAGACCCACCCGTTGCCCGGGTTGAGCCGGGCGTTGGACCGCGCGCGCTCGAGCAGCGCCGGATCGCGGCGGTACTGATCGCGCACCGCGTGGCGGAGCCCCCGGTAGCTGGCGGTGCAACCGATGGTCTCGATCCAGCGGTTCTCGTCCGGCGGGACTCCCTGCGCGGTGAGTTGCCCACCAATCCAGTCGGTGTCTTCGGTCATGATGACGCGAAGCCCGTGCGCGCACGCGGACAATGCGGCCGCACATCCGCCGAGGCCACCGCCAATGATCACCAGATCCGCCCGCTCGTCTGCTCCGGGAGCCGACTCCCCGAGCGCGTGAAGCAGTCGGGGGGCAAAGGGTACGAGTGCCATGTGCGAAAGCAGCTGTCGTCGCGTGACCATGACCGGCGCGTTAACGTAGAGCGACGCCATTGGCGCCCACACAGGAGCCCGAGCAGTTCGGCATGCCGTGAACTTGGCGCATGACCGGGCACGTTGCGAGTCTCCTGCTCCCCTCAGCCACTGCTACCATGTGTTGCTGTCCCCGTCTGCTGTCCAGCGCGCTGCTTGGCCTCTCGGCCCCAACGCTTGCTCTCGCCGTGCACAGCACTGTTGCTGCGGCACAAGCCGTTCCTGCCGCCGCGGGCACTGCCCTCGCCAGTGACGCCATGCATGGCCTGCGGTGGCGACATATTGGGCCGTTCCGTGCGGGGCGCACCAAGAGTGCGGTGGGGGTAACGCAACAGCCCAATGTGTTCTACATCGGCCCCACGAATGGCGGCGTGTGGAAGACCACCGATTACGGCCGCACATGGAGCCCGATTTTTGATGCGATGTCGAGCGGATCGGTTGGCGCGATCGAAGTTGCGCCGTCCAACCCCGACATCATTTTCGTTGGCAGTGGCGAGGGGCTCCAGCGCCCCGATCTCTCCACCGGCAACGGGATGTATCGCTCCAGCGATGCCGGCAAGACGTGGACGCACCTCGGGCTTCGTGACGGGCAGCAGATCCCCCGCATTGCCATCGACCCGCGCAATCCGGATCGGTTGTTCGTCGCGGTGCTCGGTCACCCGTACGGGCCCAATACGGAGCGGGGCATATACCGCTCGGTGAACGGCGGTACGACGTTCGAGCGGGTGCTGTACAAGGACGAAAACACCGGCGGCGCCGACGTGGTGCTTTCGCCCAACGATCCCAACACCGTCTATGCGGTACTGTGGGAGGCGCGACAGGGTCCGTGGGAGAACGCGGCATGGAGCGGCGCAAACAGCGGCCTCTTCAAAAGCACCGACGGCGGCGCCACGTGGACGCAGCTGGCCGGTGGCCTCCCCACCACGGCCGATGGACTCGGCCGCATTGGCATTGGCATCAGTCCGAGCGATCCGCGGCGCTTGTACATCACCGCAACGGCGGGTGCGAAGAGCGGCATCTATCGCAGCGATGATGCCGGTGCGACGTGGGCACGCACCACAAGCGACGGCCGCCAGTACGGGCGGGGTGACGACTTCGCGTCGATCACGGTCGACCCACGCGACGCCAATACGTTGTACACGATGAACGTGGTGGCGTGGAAGAGCACGGACGGCGGATACACGTGGAAGAGTCTGCGCGGTGCGCCCGGCGGTGACGACTATCAGCGACTGTGGATCAATCCGAACAACAGCAACGTCATGTTGCTGGCCGCAGACCAGGGCGCGGTGATCACGGTGAATGGTGGCGAGACGTGGAGTTCCTGGTACAACCAGGGCACGGCACAGTTCTATCACGTGACCGCCGACTACAACTGGCCGTATCAGTTGTGTGGCGGCCAACAGGAGTCGGGCTCGGCGTGCGTGGCGAGCCGCGGGAACGACGGCAGCATTACGTATCGCGATTGGCGTCCGGTGGGCGCGAGCGAGTACAGCTACGTGGCCCCCGATCCGCTCGATCCCAACATCTACTACGGTGGTACCGTCACGCGGTTCGACCGGCGCACGGGGCATGTACAGAACGTGAGCCCCAACGCGGGACGTGGTCGCGGCGCCGCAGGCAGTGGCCCCGATTACTTCCGCGGTATCCGCACCATGCCGATTCTCTTTTCGCCGACAAACAAGCGAAAGCTGTACTACGGCACCAACGTGGTGTGGGAAACGGTGAATGGCGGCACGACGTGGAAGCGGCTCAGCGATGATCTGTCGCGCGCCACGTGGACGGTGCCGGCGAGTGTCGGCATCTATGCCAACACGCCGGCGGCCACGCCCACTCGGCGCGGCGTGGTGTATACCATTGCCCCCAGCCCCGTGGATTCGAACACGATCTGGGCCGGCACCGACGACGGTCTCATTCACGTCACGCGCAACGGCGGACGCACGTGGAGCGATGTCACACCGCCGCAGTTGGCGCCGTGGTGGAAGGTGTCCATCATGGATGCCTCGCACTTCGATGCGAATACGGCATATGCGGCGGTGAATACGTTCCGGCTCGATGATCTGCGGCCGCACTTGTATCGCACGCGCGACGGTGGCAAGACGTGGACGGAGATCACGAGCGGCATGAGCGCCGATGCTCCCACGAATGTCATTCGCGAAGACCCCACCCGCCGCGGCCTGCTCTACGCCGGCACGGAAACACACGTGTGGGTGTCGTTCGACGATGGGGAGGCATGGCAGCCGCTCAAGCTCAACATGCCGCCCATCAGCATTCGCGACCTCATCGTGAAGGACGACGACATTGCCGTCGGCACGCACGGGCGCGGCTTCTGGATTCTCGACAACGTGACGCCGCTGCGTCAGTGGGGAGGAGCGGCGCCGTGGGCTAACGCCACGCTCTTCAAGCCAGCGGTGGCCACGCGCGTGCGCTACTCCATGTACACCGACACGCCGATTCCTCCCGATGAACCGCGCGCGGAAAATCCCCCCGACGGCGCGATGATCGACTACTACCTGAGGCGCGATGCGCAGCGCGTGGTGCTCGAGATCGTGAACGGGGCAGGGCGCGTGGTGCGCCGCTTTGCCAGCGACGACCCGACGCCGGCGCCGGCCGATGCGGGGAACGTGCCGTGGTACTGGTTCCGTCCGGCGGCGGCGCCGTCACGCAAGGCCGGGCTGCAGCGATTCGTCTGGGACCTGCATTATGCGCGTCCTTCCGACGACTGCTCGCTCCCCATTTCGGCGACGCCCTACAACACCACGTGCGAACCCGAAGGCCCGTGGGTTGCGCCCGGCCGTTACACAGCCCGGCTCACGGTGGACGGCGACGTGCGCACGCAGTCGTTCACCGTGCGCATGGACCCACGCGTGAAGACATCGGCCGCCGCGCTTCGCCAGCAGCATGATCTATCGGTGGCGTTGTACGACGCCATGCTTGAGGCGCGTGCCGTGGCGGCCAAGCTGAAGCAGGCTGGAAACGCCGCGCTGGCGGCGGAGTTGGATCGGGCCGCATCATCGCACACCGCCGTTATTGATGCCTTGCAAGACGCCGACAGCGCACCCACCGATGTCGTGGTGCGCACCGCCACGGAGCGCCTCGCAGCGTGGCGGGTGCTGCAACTCAAAGCGAAGGTGGCGGCGCCGTAAAGCCTTTGGGCACACCGTCGGGGTGCATGCGGCACGCCGGCGGTTGCTCGATGGTGTAGGTCAGATTGGCGACGCGCCACGCCGTCCCCACCTTCACCAGGGTAAAGTGGTCGATACCGCAATGCGACCACTTTCCCTGCGCCCAGAGATCGTAGGGGAGCCACACCGAGGCAATCGTGCCCGCGATATGAATGGTGGGATTGAAGCCACGCTCGATGATGGGGGCACGCGTTCCCGTGACGCGCTGTGATGCGGCCGTGCGCATGGTAAATGCGCCGCCGGTCCCCGCCACGTCACGTGCCGCGTAGACCTGCCCCTCTGGCGTCATCATGTCGGACAGGCCGATCATGTTGCCCACGTTGATGTACATGAGCGCCGAGTCGACGACCGCCATGACGGCCCGTCGTGTCGCGGCGGTGTCGGCGGCTTGCGCCATAGCGGTACGGGCGGGTAGCAGCACGACGAGCGCTGCAAGCGTGGGACACAGCAGACGGCACATAGGACGAAGCTCAGACAGGAGGAGGCGCAGGCCAACAGGTTGTCCCCATGTTAGCCGTACGTAAGCTCGGCCAGCAAGCGTGGCAGCTGCTGCGCCGTGGCCGCCTTTACGGCGACTCGCGTCACTCCAGCCGCCAGCGCCTCGGCTTCGTCTGCATCGTCCGCGTAGCCGGTCACCATGACAATGGGGATCGACGCGCCTTCACGGCGAAGCGTCTGTGCCAACGCGAGTCCGGACATGCGTGGCATGGACAGATCGGTGACGACCAGGTCGAACGCATCGGGCGATGCGCGGAAGGCATCGAGCGCCTCCAGCGGACAGGTGAAGCTCGTCACGGTGTGCCCGAGTGGCGTCAGTGTACGATGCGCTAGGCGCACGAGTGGCGGTTCGTCGTCGACGAACAGCACGCGCTTCGCTGCGGATGTCGCAGCGCGAACAGGCGATAGTGCTACTGGAGCAACCGCCACGCCCTCGACGCTTGGAAAAAGCAGCTGAAACGTCGCGCCATGACCTTCGCGGCTGCTCACTGTGATGGTCCCGCCATGACTGCGCATGATGCCGTACACCATCGACAGTCCGAGTCCTGACCCATCGCCAACCGGCTTGGTCGTGTAGAACGCATCGAACAGCCGGCGCTGCGTTTCGCTGGTCATGCCCAAGCCGGTGTCGTGCACGGTCAGTCGCGTGTACCGCCCCTCTCCCACACCGGCCACGCTGGCCGCATCACCCTGCAGCGCCGTCTGGTCCACTGTGAACGTCACCTCGCCCACGCGGCTGCTGCCAATGGCATACACCGCGTTGGTGGTCAGGTTGACGATCGTTTCGTGCACGGCGGTGGCGTCCGCCATAATGGGGAGGACGGCGTCGTCGGCATGCACGACGAACGAGATCCCGGCAGGCACTGTGGGTCGAAGCAGTCGCAACACTTCGTCCAGTACGTCGCGCAGCTGTATCAGCTCCTGATGCGGCTCGCGCGGTCGCGCGAAGGTCGTAATGCGACGCACCAGTTCACTCGCGCGCTGCCCGGCCAGCAGAATCTCCCGCAGCTGCTCGGCGCCGTCGACGGAGAGGCCCGACTCGTCCGCCACCAGCTCGGCGTTGCCCCGTATCGCCAGCAGAATGTTGTTGAAGTCGTGCGCAATACCGCCCGCCAGCGTACCGAGCGCCTCGAGCTGACGCGATGTGAGGCGCGCCACCTCCGCCGACTTCTGCGCCGAGATATCGGTGAAGCTGACTTGCAGCGAAGGCGTGCCTTCGTGAATGAGCGGCATACACAGGATACTGGCTTCGAACGTGTTGCCCTGGAGGCCACGTAACCGCAACTCCATTGGGGCGGGTGCACCTTCGGGGCGAGTGGTCAGGCACTCGCCGGACGAGACGAGCCACGACGGTGGTTCTTCGAGCAGGAAGCTGCGTATCGCAACGCCGAGCAGTTCACCGGCGACCGTAGCTCCCATCAGCCCGACTGCCGCAGGGTTCGCATAGCGCACATGCCCCTCACGCACGACCATTACGCCCACCGGAGACATTTCCACCAGCGCGCGATAGCTGCGTTCGCTCGACTCGAGCGCGAGCGTCGTGGCCATCTGGTCGGTGATGTCGGCGTGCGTGCCGGTCATGCGCGCCGGTTGTCCTGCGTCATCATGCTGGACCACCTTGGCGGTGGAGCGAACCCATCGGAACGAACCGTCGAGTCCCTTGAGGCGATAGTCTATCTGTTCCGTTTCACCCGATCGGACGCACTGTTCGAAGCGTTCGATGACCTGTACGCGATCATCGCGATGAATGGCGGCAATCCACGTTTCACGCGTCATTTGCCCACCTGATTCACTTGGTGTCGCGCCCATGAGACGGGCAAACTGCGGACTGGCCGCTACCAGGCCGGTTCGCAGGTCGAGATCGAACCATGCTTGCCTCGTGGCTTCCATGCTGAGGCGTAACCGCTCCTCGGCACGCTGCCGCTCGTCGAGCTCGGCCTGCTGCTTTGCGACGGCGGCCACCGCGACGCTACGGGCATAGCCCACGAGCGACGATACGAACAGCATCCCCACGCTCAACATGATGGCGTGCTGCCAACTGAACGGACGAACGGCAACGGGCGTGAGACGCGATACTTCTATCCACGTGAGCGCCGCCATCACGATCCAGACCCCGATCACAATGGCGGCAATTTCACGACGTGGCAGGAATACCGCCGCAATGATCACGGCGAAAACGAATCCGAAGGCCCCCACCGTACGCATGGACCCAAAGGCGAGCACGAGCGCCGCGCTGCCCGCCACGAGCGCCAAGGCCATGAGCCACACCGCAGCGCGCAGCAGCTGCCGGCCGATCAGCAGCCTCGCGCCGCCCAGTGCCAACACTTCGAAGCCGAGTGCCGCCAGTTCCCCGCCGCTCGCAACACGCCATGCGGCAGCGATCGCCAGCAGTAACGCGGCAATGGCACCGTACGTGACCGGCACAAGCACATTCCCCTCTCGATCAACCGGATAGAGCGGGGAGAGATCGACCGCGTGAGACACGTTGCGGGTCAGCGGGAGCGCCGGTTCTTCATGCCGCAACATTGACTGGTGCGGATGTTCTGGTCAATAAGCCGGCCCCCTCAGCGTTCCTCCGACCCTGCCCTCAGTGGCTCGACCGGGCCCAACGCCAGGCTTCCGCCCACGACGGCTCCTTTCCGTGCAGCAGAATGCCAAGGGCGAAGATCTTCCCCGCTGCCAGTCTGAAGCTCCAGCTGGCGGCGGCCAGCAGCAGCACGGCGAGCACCGGTTCCCACCACGGGACACTCGTCATGAGCATGCGCACGGGGAGCACCGCCATCGACGTGAGCGGAAAGATCGCGAGCACCTGCGCGACCCACGTCTCGGGGCGGGACAACAGCGAGAATGCGAGCCCCATGGGGAGCACGGGAATGAGCAACATGGAGGAGCGTGGCGACGAATTGGGGTCGTCGATGGTGGCAGCCACCGCGGCCATGAACGAAAACCACATGATGACGCCGAGGACCGTTACCCCCAGCACCAACAGCAGTGCCCACGGATCGGACGGCATTGCCGGCAAGGAAATGCCGCTCCTGCCAAGTAACGTGGGGAGCAGCGCGACGAGCGCGAGCCCCGACACGCCAATGAGCAGCGTGCCGACGAGCGCGGCACTGACAAGCCCGATGATCTTGCCGTCCATCCACGTTTGTGGCGTGACGATGGCGATGATCTGTTCGGTGATGCGCTGTTGTTTCTCGCCGGTGATACCGGTGAAGAGCGACGCGAAGCCGTTGAAGAGCACGAGCATACCGAACATCAGGATCGCCCCCGTGAACAGGCGGCTCCCCACATCACTGCTGCCATTCTTCAGCGTGACCGTGTTGACCTTCACCGCGAACGGGGAGAGCATGGCGGCCCGCTGCGCATCGCTGATGGGGAGCGCGGTGAACGCGGCCGCCTGACGTGCCTGCGTGAGCGCCGTCGTGACCGTCGACGTCCACGCGGCCCGTTTGCGCAGCACGATTTCGGCCGATTCCGCGCCTTGGACAAGCAACGCGCCACCCAGCGAGTCGGCCGCGATGGCGCCTCGCGCGTCGTCGGCGGCGGAGAACTGCGTGGTGTCCCATCGTACGCCGTCGACGGCAGGGAGTGCAAAGCCGAGCTGTTCGCGCCCGATCACCGCCACCGTCACCTGCTTGCCACGGGCGTCCTTGGCCATCTTGCCGACGGCTCCCGAGATGGTACCCACGACGAGCATGATCAACACGCCGTACGCCTGCTGCCGCCACTTCACGAAGCGGTTGAACTCCCAGCGCGCAATGCGGCGCACCTGTTGCCAGCGCGTCATGCGGCCTCCGTGGTGGGCACCGCCGTGTTGGCGCCGACGGTGTTGATGTACACGTCGTGCAGCGACGGCTGTTCGGTGCGCACGTCGACAATGGTCAGCAGTTGCGAGCAGTGCGCCAGCAGTTCGCCCACCTCATGCCTGGGCTTGAGCGTGATCTCGATCAGGCCATCGTCGCGGCGCTGCACGCCGCTGGCGGCGGCATGTGCACGCAGCGCGTCGAGTGCCATGTCGCTGGCCTCGTGGACTTCCAGCAGGAGTCGACGGCCGCTTCCCCATCGTTCGCGAATGTCGGGAATGGTGCCGTGCAGCACCTCGCGGCCGTGTTGCATGACAAACAGACGATCGGCAAGCCGTTCGACGAGCGACATCTGGTGGGCCGAGAAGAGCACCGTCATGCCGTCGTCGCGCAGCGACCGCACCATGGCGAGAAAGAGTTCCTGATTGAGCGGATCGAGGCCGCTGAACGGTTCGTCGAGGATCACGAATCGCGGGCGGTGCATGACGGCGGCGGCGAACTGCACCTTCTGCTGATTGCCCTTGGACAGTGAGCCGACTTTGTCCTTGAGGCGCGCGCCGAGTTCGAGGCGATCGAGCCAGCGCTTCGCCGCCGCGCGCGCGTCGGCGGCGGTCATGCCCCGCAACGTTCCGAAATACTCGAGGACGGCGGTGAGTGGCTGGTCCTGATACAGCCCGCGCTCTTCGGGCAGATAGCCCATCGCGTGCGCCGGCAGGCGTGCGCCCGACACGCCGTCGTGCTGCCAGGTGATGCGTCCGCTGTCGGGGATGGTGATGCCCACGAGCATGCGCAGCAATGTGGATTTCCCGGCGCCATTGGGCCCAAGCAGCGAGAAGATCTCGCCCGCCGCAATGTGGAACGAGATGTCGTTTACGGCGTGAACCCGGGCAAAACGACGGTGCACCTGTTCGACGGTCAGCATGCTCACGTGATCGGAGTTGAAGGGCCACAACGCACACGGTGGCGCCCCAGGGATCCCGGAGCGCCACCGCATACAACGGCATGACTCAAAAAAAGTTACGCGAGGTCGAACCGGTCGGCGTTCATGACCTTCGTCCACGCCGCGACGAAGTCGTGGACGAACTTCTCCTTCGAGTCGTTCTGGGCGTACAGCTCGGACAACGCGCGCAGTTCCGAATGCGAACCGAAGATGAGATCGGCGCGCGTGGCCGTCCACTTCACGTCGCCCGTGACGCGATCGCGTCCTTCGAAGACATCGCCGCCGGCAGACATCGGCGCCCACTTCGTGCCCATGTCGAGCAGGTTCACGAAGAAGTCGTTGCTGAGCGTTTCCGGACGATCGGTAAACACCCCGTGCTTCGACGCGCCGTAGTTGGCGCCAAGGGCGCGCATGCCGCCCACGAGCACGGTCATTTCCGGGGCGGTGAGGCCCAGGAGATGCGCCTTGTCGACGAGCAGTTCTTCGGTGGTGCGCGTGTACGCGGTCTTCTGGTAGTTGCGGAATCCATCGGCCTGCGGCTCGAGCACGTTGTACGAGTGCACGTCGGTCTGTTCCTGCGTCGCGTCCATACGGCCGGGCGTGAACGGCACCGTGATGTCGAACCCCCCCTTCTTCGCGGCGGCTTCGATGGCGGCGACACCGCCGAGCACGATGAGATCGGCGAGCGACACCTTCTTGCCACCGGTCTGCGCCGCGTCGAACTCGGCCTTGATGGTGGCGTAGATGTCGAGCACACGCGTGAGCTTGGCCGGCTGGTTCACGTCCCAGCCCTTGGCCGGCGACAGCGCGATGCGCGCGCCGTTCGCCCCGCCGCGACGGTCGGTGCTGCGGAAGGTGGAGGCCGACGACCAGGCCGTGTACACGAGCTGCGAAATGGGGAGCCCCGACGCGAGGATCTTGCCCTTGAGCGCGGCAATGTCGGCGGCGTCGACGAGGGCATGATCACAGGCCGGAATGGGATCCTGCCAGAGCAACTCTTCCGCCGGGACCCACGGGCCAACGTAGCGCGACTTGGGACCCATGTCGCGGTGCGTGAGCTTGAACCACGCGCGCGCGAACGCATCGTGGAACTCCTGCGGGTTGGCGTGGAAGCGCTTGGAGATTTCGAGATACGCGGGGTCGGTACGGAGCGCGATATCGGCGGTGGACATCGCGGGACGAACCTTCACCCCCGGCACATGCGCATCGGGCACGACGAGCGACGCCTCCTTGTCGGTGGGCTCCCAGATGTGGGCGCCTGCGGGGCTCTTGGTGAGCTCCCATTCGAAACCGAACAGCGTGTCGAAATAGCCGTTGTCCCACGTGGTAGGGTTGGGCGTCCACGCGCCTTCGAGCCCCGACGTGGTCGTATGCGCCCCCTTGCCGGTGCCGAAGCTGTTGATCCAGCCAAAGCCCATCGCCTCGATGGGCGCGCCCTCGGGCTCCGGGCCCACGAGCGCGGTATCGCCGGCGCCATGCATCTTGCCGAAGGTGTGACCACCGGCGACGAGCGCGACGGTCTCCTCGTCGTTCATCGCCATGCGCGCGAACGTTTCGCGGATGTCGCGCGCCGAGGCCATGGGGTCGGGCTTGCCGTCCGGGCCTTCGGGGTTCACGTAGATGAGCCCCATCTGCACCGCCGCTAGCGGATTCTCGAGCTCGCGGTCGCCGGAGTAGCGGCTGTTTTCCTTCTCGCTGGTGGCGAGCCACTCACCTTCACTGCCCCAATAGATGTCCTGCTCGGGCTCCCACACGTCCTGACGACCGAACGAGAAGCCGAAGGGCTTGAAGCCCATCGTTTCCATGCCGATATCGGCGGCGAGAATGAAGAGGTCGGCCCACGAGATCTGGTTGCCGTACTTCTGCTTGATGGGCCACAACAGACGACGGGCCTTGTCGAGATTCCCGTTGTCCGGCCAGCTGTTGAGCGGCGCAAAGCGCTGCGTGCCGCTGCCCGCGCCACCGCGACCATCGGCGGTGCGATACGTGCCGGCGCTGTGCCACGCCATCCGCACGAAAAACGGGCCGTAGTGGCCGTAGTCGGCGGGCCACCACTCCTGCGAATTCGTCTGCAGTGCCACGAGGTCGGCCTTGAGCGCGTCGACGTCGAGCGACTTGAGCGCCTCGGCGTACTTGAAATCGGGCGCCGGATTGGAGAGCGACGAGTGCTGGCGGAGAATGCCCACGTTGAGGGCGTTGGGCCACCAGTCGCGGTTCGTGCGACCGGCCGCCATGCGCGCCGTAGTCGCGCCCGTCGGCTCGCTTCCGCCGTGCATCACGGGGCACTTGCCTCCGTTTCCACCAGCCTGTCCTTCCATAATCGTCTCCGAGAGAGCAGCGCACCGCGCGCCGCGTGAACACGCGCCGTGTGAGATGGCTCACGCGACCGATGGACGGAGTACGATACGGTTTCCTGTCATAGGCGGCAATGGGGCTTTCCCTATATGGGATATAGCTGTAGGCTATGGGGTATGGACGGAACATTGTTACGGGCATTCGTGGAGACGGCCGATGCGGGCTCGCTGAGTCGTGCGGCGGGGCTGTTGGGGCTGTCGCAGCCGTCGCTGACGGCGCAGATCCAGCGTCTGGAGCGGCACCTGGAGGCGCCGTTGTTCAACCGGCACGGCCGCGGCGTCACGCTGACGGACGCTGGCAAGGCACTCTACCCGCGGGCCAGGCGCATCCTCGACGAGCTGCGCGCCACCGAAGACGCGGTGCGCCGCGAGGGGGCGGACGGGGCCGGCACGCTGAGCGTGGGGGCAATTCCTACCGTCGCGCCGTACATCCTCCCGGCGGCGCTGCGTCGGCTGCGGGCGCGACAGGCCGCCCTCAGAATTGAGCTCAGGGAGGACTATAGTGCCATTCTGGCGCGTCAGTTGCTTGATGGTGCGCTTGATGTGGTAATAGCAGCGCTGCCCTACGCCTTCGACCACCTCGACACAGAACCGATCGGAACAGACGCGCTGGTGGTGGCGGTGCCCGGGTCGCACGCCGCCGCCCGCGCCGGTCGCATCACGCTGGCGCAGCTCCGCGACGCGCCGGCGGTCACCCTCGACCCGGCCCATTGTCTCGGGGAGCAGGTCGCCGGGTTCTGCTCCAGCCATCAGGTGCTGCCCTCGGTGGTGTGCCGCAGCGCGCAGCTGGCCACGGTGCTCGAGCTGGTGGGCGCCGACGTGGGGGTATCGATCGTGCCGGCGATGGCGGCGGCGCGGCACAATACGCCGCAGTGCGCCTACGTGCCGCTGGCCGACCACACGTTGCAGCGGGAAATCGTGGCGGTCTGGCGGCGAGGGACCGCCGTGTCGCCATCGGCCCGAGCGTTCGTGGATTGTGTGCGGGAGGTGGTGAAGGGGTGGTAGCCGGATGGTTGCGGCGTGGGCTGGGGGACTACGGGAAGGGGACTACGGGAAGGGGACTACGGGCGGGGAAAAACGGGAGGGGAG
>VYKS01000032.1_pt1 | contig 97083 bp, 87 predicted proteins | sample 5114511 | NCBI WGS metagenome assembly VYKS01 (sample SAMN12291795, study PRJNA351875) | freshwater metagenome | isolation source: freshwater lake | place: USA: Michigan, Gull Lake | collected 2011-07-05 | reverse complement strand
CGGGCGCCGGCGCATAGGCCGGCGCGGCCGCCTGGACGTAGTTGACGGGCGCGGCGGTCAGTTCACGGGCGACGCGGATCTTCAGGCCGGCATGCTCGACTTCGATCTCGGAAAGGCCCGTGTCCTTCAGGATGTCCGCGATCTTGCGGACCAGACGGGCGTCGATCGCGGGAGCTTCGACCGGATCGGCGGGGGCCTTGGGGTTCGACATGGAAGCTTACCTTGTTCTTCTGAAGCGTCGGGCGGCGGAAGACGCCGGACGTTATCGTTGCTATTCGCGGATCAGGCCGAAGGCGGCCTCGATCGCCAGTTCGTAACTCGCCGCGCCGAACCCGGAGACGATCCCCGTGGCCGCCAGCGAAACGTAGGTATGGCGGCGGAATTCCTCCCTCGCCGCCGGGTTGGACAGATGGCACTCGATTACAGGGATGCTCAAGGTCTTGAGCGCGTCCAGCAGCGCGATCGAGGTATGGCCGTAGCCAGCCGGATTGATAATCAGCACCGAGGCCGACTCACGCGCCTCGTGCACCCAATCGATCAGCACGCCTTCATGGTTGGACTGGCGGAAAACCACCGAAACGCCACGCGAAGCCGCCCGCGCCTCGCAGCGCGTCCGGACATCATCGAGGGTGTCCCTGCCGTAAATCTCGGGCTCGCGTGTTCCCAACAGGTTGAGGTTGGGGCCGCTCAGCACGTGGATCGGTTTTACCATGCGGCTCCGCCGTCGATTCCGGGAGGTCTTGTATAGCCGCTTCCGCCGGGTCACAAGCACGGCTCGCGTCGGAGGAGAGATGAAGCTTTTACTGAACGGGGAAGAGCGGGACGTGGCGGACGTGATCACGATCGCCGATCTGGTGTCCGCCCTGGGCCTGGACGCGCGTAAGGTGGCTATCGAGCGCAACCTCGAGATCGCGCCGCGCTCCAGTTATGCCGACACAGCTTTGGTCGACGGCGACCGGATCGAGATCGTCACTTTTATCGGCGGCGGTTGATCCTGCGTATTTGAAACGGCGGCTGACGGGGCGTAAACCAGCCGCATGAACGCGCATGTTACCCCCGACTCCGTCACCGCTGACAGCGACGAGACCTGGACCGTCGCCGGCCGCACCTTCCGCTCGCGCCTGATCGTCGGCACGGGCAAGTATAAGGACTATGCGACCAACGCCGCCGCCGCTCGTGCGGCCGGCGCCGAGATCGTGACGGTGGCCGTGCGCCGCGTGAACCTGACCGATCCGACCCAGCCTCTGCTGGTCGACTACGTCAAGCCGACCGAGTTCACCTACCTTCCGAACACTGCCGGCTGCTTCACCGGCGAGGACGCGGTGCGCACCCTCCGCCTGGCCCGCGAGGCCGGCGGCTGGGACCTGGTCAAGCTGGAGGTCCTCAGCGATCCCAAGACCCTGTTCCCGGACATGGAAGAGACCCTGCGCTCGCTGAAGCTGCTGGTCGCCGACGGCTTCCAGGTGATGGTCTACTGCTCGGATGACCCCGTCTACGCCAAGAAATTGGAAGAGGCCGGCGCGGTGGCGATCATGCCGCTGGGCGCGCCGATCGGCTCGGGGCTCGGCATCCAGAACCGCGTGAACCTGCGGATCATCGTCGAGAACGCCAAGGTGCCGGTGCTGGTCGACGCCGGGGTCGGCACGGCCTCGGACGCAGCGATCGGCATGGAGCTGGGCTGCGACGCCATCCTGATGAACACCGCCATCGCCGAAGCCAAGGATCCGATCCGCATGGCCAAGGCGATGAAGCACGCGGTAATCGCCGGCCGCGAGGCCTACCTCGCCGGCCGGATGCAGAAGCGGCTCTACGCCGATCCGAGCTCGCCGCTGGCGGGGCTGATCTAAGCCGCCCCTTCTCCCCCCCATGGGGGAGGAGCGCCGTAGGTGCGGAGGGGGCTTGTGTGGTTCGGCAAGCGCCGCTTTGCCCCCACCTGACCGCGCTTTGCGCGGTCGGCCGCCCCCAGAGGGGGCGGAAGGATCGTTATCAACCCGCCTTGGCCTTGCTGGCCCGCGTCTGCTCGATCGCCAACTTGAGAGCGTTGATGTCGGCGCCGGGAATGAGCGTGTCGCCGACGATGAAGGCGGGCGTGCCCGACAGGTTTAGCGTCCGCGCCAGCGCCTCGGTATCGGCCAGATGCTGAGTGACGCCCTGACTTTCGCCGACCGCCTTGGCCTTGTCCATGTCGATGCCGAGCCCCTTGGCGATGCGCAGCGCGCCGGCCGCGTCGAGGGCGTTCTCGGCCATCAGCGCCTTGTGCAGTTCCAGACTCTTGCCCTGGTCCTTGGCGCCCAAAGCGATGCGGGCGGCGGCCTCGCTGTCGTTGCCGAAGATCACGAAGTCCTTCAGCACCAGTCGAATGTCGGAGTTCTTCTGGACGAGGTCGAGAACCTCCGGCGCCGCGTGGCGGCAGTAGCCGCAGCGGTAGTCAAAGAACTCGGTGACGGTGATCGTCCCGGCCGGATTGATGACGATGTCGCGGGGGTCGCGCTCGATCGCCTGCCGGTACTCGCCGATGGCCTTCTGGGAAGAAACCGCCTGCTGGGCCGCCTGCTTTTCCTGCAGCTTCTGGCTGGCCTCCATCAGCACTTCGGGGTGCTCCAGCAGATAGGCGCGCACCTTCTCGCCAAAAGCCTTGTCAGGCTTGGCCTGGTCACAGCCGGCAAGAACGGTTCCCGTGAGGGCCAGCGGAAGCACAACGGTCGCGGCGCGACGAAGCAGGGTCATCGAAATCTCTAGAATCGAAGGGCCAATTACAGGCCGGGAGGGGATGACGTCAGACCGTCCTTGGCCAGGTCCTTGAGGTCCTGGTTGGACGGCCGGGAGGCCAGGACGATATCGGTCGCGCGACGCCAGTCCGGCGTGTTCTTGGTCAGCAGCTCCCGGGCGCGCATCGCGAACACCTTGGCTTCGCGAACGGCTCCGAGCGAGAAGTACTGTTCGGCCGTCGCCAGGCGCGCCTCGCCGTCCTTCTTCTGCTTGTCGTAGGCCTGGGCCAGAAGGCGCCAGGTCACCGAGTTGTCCGGCTCGTTCAGCAGGCTGCGCTTCAGTTCTTGAACGCCTTCCTCGACCTTCTTGGGGTCATTCAGGCTGATCAGCGTCTGGCCCAGATTGATCCGCAGCAGGGCGGCGTCGGGCTTGAGCGCGACCGAGCGCCGCTGAGGTTCCTCGGCTTGTTCGACCCGATTGAATTCGAAGAGGATTTGGCCCTTCAGCTCCCAAAGATAGGGATTGTCGGGGTGGTCGGCGATCATGGCGTCCACCAGTTTCAGGGCCCGGTCGGGCTCCTTCATCTGGTAATAGGCGATCGCCCGCGCGTAGCGAGCCGGGAAGCCGGTGTCGGTTTCCTTGTACTTCATCAAGGCGATCTGCGGGTTCAGGAACCCCTCGAGCTTGGCCTTCATGATCTCGTGGCGCGCCAGGTCCTCCGGCGTATCCACGGCGTTGTAGTGCGGCAGGCGCTCGACACGACTGCGCAGGACCTCGATCCGCTCAGACGATAGCGGGTGGCTGCGGAAGTAGGCGAAACGGCGAGCTTGGTCGAACACTTCCTGGTAGCGGAAGTTGTCGAAGAACTCGACGAGGCCGCGGCCCGACTGGCCGGTGGCTTCGAGGAACCCGGCGCCAGCCTGGTCGGCTCGGGACTCCTGTTCACGGCTGTAGCCCAGGGCGCCCAGGGCGCCGGCGTACTGAGCATTGCCGATCAGGGCCGCGCCGGCGTCCGGCGCGCCGGCCAGGGCGGCCAAGACGCCGAGCCCCATGGTCAGGATCATCGGCTTGAGACCGGCGCGCATCATTTCGTCCGAGCGAATGGGATGGCCGCCGGCCAGATGCCCCGTCTCGTGCGCGATGACGCCGCGTAACTGGTTGGGGTTTTCGGTCTGCAAGATCAGGCCGGTGTTGAGGCCCATCTGTAGGCCTTGCGTCGCAAACGCGTTCAGCGACTTGTCGCCGACGATTAGAATCCGGACGTTGTTGGGGTCGAGGCCGGCCGCTGCGAAGATCGGTGCGGAGTCGCGGTGCAGGATCTCTTCGATCTCGGTGTCCCGGATCAGCGAGGGCCCGTCGCTCTGCGCTTTTGCAGGTTGAGGCGCAGAAACCGTGGACGCGAGCACGGCGAGGGCGCAAAGCGCCCCACCCAATCTCTTACTGGCCCGCCCACTACGCGAGGTCATCAAGTGATCTCCAGATCGCGCCCCCGCGAACCCTGACCAATCTAACTTGGATCGTAAAGTCGAGGGAACAAGGGTCTGCTCGGTCCCGCAAAAGAATTCGGCCCGCACGCCGGAAAGACGCGCGGGCCGATTTCGGTCACCGTTACCGGCGCCACCAGCCGCGACGCGGCTTTTCGGGCGGCGTGGTGATTTCGTTCGGGTCCGGCTCGGCAGGCTTGGCCTCTTCGACAGGCGCGACCTCGACGACGGGCTCAGGCTCGGACTCAACTTCCACCGCAGGCGCGGGCGGAGCGACCTCGACAGCTTCGGGCTCGCTGGCTTCGATCGTGACCTCGGGCGTCATCTCCGTGACCTCAAGGGTCTCCACAACCTCGACCGCCTCGGCGGTCTTCTTGGCGCGCGAGCGGGTGCGCTTGGGTTTCTTGGGCGCTTCCTCGACTTCCGGGAGTTCGACCCAGACGTCGGTCGGCGGGGCGGCGATCACAGGCGGCGCCAAGATCGGAGCCTCGAAGGGCTCAGTCGGTTCGGCGGCCGCGCTTTCAACGGGCGAGGCGTCGACGACCGGCGCTTCATCGCGCTGACGGCGGCCACGATCGCGACCGCGACGACCGCGCTCACGGCTGGGGCGTTCTTCACGCTCCGTACGTTCAGGGCGCGCAACAGCCTCAGTTGGCGCCTGGGCGCGGGCCTCAGCGGCAGGGCGACGCGACTCGCCGCCCCCGACCAGCGCAGCGGGATCATGCCAGGTGAAGACATTCTCGCCGAAGGGCACGCGCGGACGGATCCACACGAACGCATCCGACGGGCGATCACCGTCCTCGCGACCCCCACGGCGGCCGCCACGGCGGCCACGGCGGCGGCGGCGCCGGGCGCCCTCGTCGTCGTCGCCGAAGTCGACGCGGTCGTCGTCGGCGCCGTCGCCAGCGGCGTTGTCGTCCTCTTCCTCGCCCTCGATCTCGCTGTCGCGATCATCGCGTCGGCCCCGGCCCCGGCTCCGGTCGCGGCGACCACGACGACCCTTGCGGTCGCCGCGATCGTCTTCGCGCGCCTGCTTGCGCGCGGAGGCGTCGTCGTCGTCGGTGTTCTCGCGATCGATGTCATCCTCGTCTTCGGGGATGATCTCGTCTTCTTCTTCCTCGTCCTCGTAGGCCGTGGGGTCGAAATCGTCGTCTTCGTCGACAAACGGCGGCGGAGGCACGGCGATCCGTTCGCCCAGCTCAGTGCGCTCGATCTCCTGGTCGCCGCCGTGCAGGCTGTCATCGACCACGACCGACACGAACAGGCCATGCGTGGCCAGCAGGCGCTGAAGATAGTCGCGCTTTTCGTTCAGGATGTAGAGGCCAACCGAGCGCGAGACCTTCAGGATCACGCTGCCCGAGCCCTTCAGGGCCTCGGCCTCGACCGCGCGCAAGGCGGCCAGGGCGCTGGACTCCACAGAGCGAACGCGGCCAGTGCCTTCGCAGTGTTCGCAGACATGGGTGGTGCCTTCCAGCACGCCGGTGCGGCGGCGCTGACGGCTGATCTCCATGAGGCCAAAGCCCGAGATCTTGCCCATTTGGATACGGGCGCGGTCGTCCTTCAGGGCGTCCTTCAGGACCTTCTCGACCGTGCGGTTGTTCTTGGCCTCATCCATGTCGATGAAGTCGATGACGATCAGGCCGGCCAGGTCGCGCAGGCGCAGCTGGCGTGCGGCCTCTTCGGCGGCTTCGCAGTTGGTCTTCAGCGCGGTGGCTTCGATGTTCCGTTCGCGCGTGGCCTTGCCCGAGTTGACGTCGATGGCGACCAGGGCTTCGGTCTGGTTGATCACCAGATAGCCGCCGGAGCGCAGCGGCACGACCGGCGAATAGATCTGGGCCAGATGGTCCTCGATCTTGTGCTTGACGAACAGCGGCGTCGGATCGCGGTAGTTGAAGACCTTCTTGGCCTGGCTCGGCATCAGCATGCGCATGAAGTCGCGCGCTTCCTTATAGCCGGCGTCGCCCTCGACCCAGATGCCGTCCAGGTCCTTGTCATACATGTCGCGGATGGCGCGCTTGACGAGGTCTTCTTCCTCGTAGATCAGCGCCGGCGCGATCGAGTGCAGCGTGTTCTCGCGGATGTTTTCCCACAGACGCAGCAGATATTCGTAGTCGCGCTTGATCTCGGCCTTGGTGCGCTTGGCGCCCGCCGTGCGGACGATCAGGCCCATGCCCTGCGGCACGTCCAGGCTCTGGACGACGCTCTTCAGGCGCTTGCGGTCGGTGACCGCCGTGATCTTGCGGCTGATGCCGCCGCCCCGGGCGGTGTTGGGCATCAGGACGCCGTAGCGGCCCGCTAAGGAGAGGTAGGTGGTCAGGGCCGCGCCCTTGTTGCCGCGCTCTTCCTTGACGACCTGGACCAGCATGATCTGCCGGCGGCGGATCACTTCCTGGATCTTGTACTTGCGCATCAGCCGGCGCTTGCGGCGCGCCAGCTCTTCTTCGACGTCATCCTCGTCGTCGTCGACCGCGTGTTCACCACCGTTGACGTCGTCTTCGTCGTCACCGCCCGAAGCGCGGCGCGAGATCGGAGTGTCGTCCTCGTCGTCGCCCGAGTCATCGCGCATCAGCGCTTCGCGGTCGGCGACCGGGATCTGGTAGTAGTCCGGGTGGATTTCGTTGAACGCCAGGAAGCCGTGGCGGTTGCCGCCATACTCGATGAACGCAGCCTGGAGGCTGGGTTCGACGCGGGTTACCTTGGCGAGGTAGATGTTTCCACGAAGTTGTTTGCGGGTCTGGCTCTCGAAATCGAACTCTTCAACCCGGGTTCCGTCCACGACGACCACACGCGTCTCTTCGGCGTGTGCTGCGTCGATCAGCATCTTCTTCGACATAAAGGAAGTCTCCACGGCGCGCATCGGACGCAAGGTCCCGTCGCCGATATGAATGAGGGGCGCGCGCGTCGCCGTCCGTCGCTCCGCCAGCGCGGGTGCGAGAGGTCGGATGCCAGTGGCGGACGGGTGCGGCGCAGCCCATGCGGTTTCGTTTTTCCCTAACCGCGCAGCAAAGCGCGGATTGGAGTGTTTTGCCTGTCGCGCCAATAGTGGCGCGGATCGGATGGCGCGTCGTCGCCGGAGGGCGTTTGAGCCCGACGCGGGCCCCGCGGCGTGATGTCTCGGCAGGCGTCTTGCCCGTCAGGTCGACCACGTCTCGAACACTATCTAGTCTGCCGCCCCCGCGACGAAAGTGGGTCTAGGCCACATTCGACGCCTGAGCGGCTCACGCAAAATCGTGACGATCACGGAATTCGCGCGCGGCGGGACTGTAGCCACATTGGCGCGCAAAAGAAAAGGTTTCGCGAGGCGATCCCGACTTAACCCTTTCGCTACCGCGCCTGAACGATATTGACGGCCAATTCACCAGTTCCGGGTATCGCGAGCGGAAATGCGTAGGAGTCTCATCAGTTTCGCTCGTATGGGCTGGGTCAGGGCGATCCTGATCGTCGGCGGTTTGACCGTCGCCGGCGTGGCTGTCGCCACCGCGAACGGCTCCGCACCGCCGGCCGGCGTCCAGAAGGTTCGCTTCGGTGGGGATCGCCAGGAAACCCGCGTGGTGATCGATCTGGATCGCGCCGCCGCCGGCAAGCTCATCGCCGACGGCATGGCCGACCAGCGCCTCGTCATCGGGCTGCCGAACGTCATGGTTTCAGGCGAGTTGCAAGGGGCCGGCCAAGGGCTGGTCAAGCGCTGGCTGATCGACGAGGCGGCCGGCGGCGCACGCTTGCGGCTGGATCTCGCCGGCAAGGCGGAGGTCCGTCGACGGTTTCTGCTGCCGCCCGGCGACGGCGCGACGGCCTATCGCTATGTCATCGACCTCAAAGCCGTGGACGGCGCCGCCGTCGCACCGGCGCCGCGTCTCAGCCTGGCGGAAACGCCGGCCAAGGCCCCGCCGCTTCGTCTCAAGAAGGTGGTCGTCATCGACGCCGGCCATGGCGGCAAGGACTCCGGCGCGTTGGGCGCCAATATCCACGAGAAGGAAGTCACCTTGGCCGCCGCCAAGGCGCTGAAAGAGCGTCTCGAACGCACCGGCCGTTTCCAGGTGGTGCTGACGCGCGAGACCGACACTTTCGTCCCGCTCGAATCGCGCGTGCAGATCGCCCGCCGGGCGGACGCCGATCTCTTCATCTCCCTACATGCTGACTCGGGGCCGGACGCCACGACGCGCGGCGCTTCGGTCTATACCCTCTCTGAGAAGGGCGCCGATCGCGTCGGCCGCGTCCTCGAGAAGGACGATTGGCTGATGAAGGCCAATCTCCCGGGCCGTGACCGCGCGGTCAGCCAAATCCTGCTCGACCTGTCGCAACGGGCGACCAAGAACCGCTCGGCCGCCTTCGCGCAACTGCTTCTGGCGAACGTGGGCGAGGAGACGCCTCTGCTGCGTCGCAGCCACCGGGACGCCGGATTTATCGTGCTGCTGGCGCCCGACGTGCCGGCGGTGCTTCTCGAAATGGGCTTCATCACCAATCCCGAGGACGAAGCGTTCCTATCGGCCAAGGCCAGCCGTGCGCGCCTGGTCGACGCGGTGGCGGACTCCATCGAGGCCTATTTCTCCTCGGGCCTGCGCAAGTCGTAAGCGACCGCGCTTCCCCTTTCAGCCATCGCGCTCTAATCACAGGGAAGATCGTTCGCGCCTCAATGGCTGGGGTGCGACCGCGAAACCGCTTACGGTTCCGGGCCAAGCGATCTAGTGAATGGTGTACGGCGGGCGAGGGGGCCCGCTCGACGGAGGTCGCGTGGATCTGAAACCCACCGAACGATGGATGGCCATCGCGGGCGTGGCGGTGCTTTCGGCTATCGCCGTCGCGGGCTTCGCGATCGCGATCTATGCCGCCTGGCTGTTCCACGACATGCCCGACGCGGGTGAACTGCAGGACTATCGTCCGCCGACCGCGACGCGTGTGTATGCCTGGGACGGCACCCTGATCGGCGAGTATTCGAAAGAGCGCCGGATCTTCATCCCCTATGATCAGATCCCGCCTCAGCTGGCGCAGGCCTTCCTGGCGGCTGAGGATCGTAACTTCTTCCAGCACGGCGGCGTGGATGTTGGCGGGCTCTCGCGGGCCATGGTCAAGAATATTGGCAATGCGGTGCGCGGGCGTCGCCTCGAGGGTGGCTCGACGATCACCCAGCAGGTGGCCAAGAACGTCCTGCTGACCTCGGACGCAACCGTCGGGCGCAAGTTCAAGGAAGCCATCCTGGCTCATCGCCTGGAGCAGTCGCTGACAAAGCAGCAGATCCTTGAGCTCTATTTGAACGAAATCTGGCTGGGTTACCGCTCGTTCGGCGTCGGGGCTGCGGCCTACAACTACTTCGGCAAATCCCTGCCGGACCTGACCCTGGCCGAATGCGCCTACCTCGCCTCGCTGCCCAAGGGGCCGGACAACTACCATCCGATCCGGAACCGAGCGAAGGCGATCGGCCGCCGCAACTGGGTGCTGGGGCAGATGGCCGAACAGGGCTGGGTCTCGAAAGCCGACGCCCAGAAGGCCATGGCCGAACCTTTGGCCGTGCAAGCCGCGCCCAAGCGCGCCGCCTATCGCGACGCAGACTACTTCGTCGAGGAAGTCCGCCAGCGGGGGATGGCGACCCTTGGCCCTCGCCTGAACGAAGGCGGCTACTACATGCGCACGACCCTGGATCCGCGCCTGCAAAGCGCGGCGCGGGTGGCGCTGATGGACGGGTTGGAAAAGTATGACCGTCGCCACGGCTGGCGCGGCGCCTGGGGCCATGTCCAACCCGACGAACTCAATTGGGAAAAGACGGCGTTGGCCAAGGCCGCGCCCTCCGAGCGGTCGAAGTGGCGCGCGGCGCTGGTGACGTCCAACGACGGCCGCGTCCGGCTCGTCAAGAAGGAGGGCGAAGGCCAGATCGTCAGCGAGGACTTGGCCTGGGCCAAGGCGGGCAAGGGCCTGAAGGCGGGAGACTTGGTCTTTGTCGAGAAGACGGACGCCGGCGGCTACCGTCTGCGCCAGATCCCGGCGGTCAATGGCGCTCTCGTGGCGATGGAGCCCTATACGGGACGAGTCGTGGCGCTGGTCGGCGGCTACAGCTACTCGCTATCCAACTTCAACCGCGCCACCCAGGCGATGCGCCAGCCCGGCTCGTCGTTCAAGCCCTTCGTCTACGCCGCAGCGCTGGAGAACGGCTACACGCCCGCCAGCGTGATCGTCGACAGCGCCATTACCTTCAAGGGCGCGAACGGCGAGGAGTGGAGCCCCGAGAACTATCACAAGGAGTTCTATGGCGCGCAGCCGCTGCGCAAGGGTCTGGAGCAGTCGATCAACGCCATGACCGTGCGCCTGGCTCAAGGCGTCGGCATGAAGAAGATCGTCGATTTCGCCAAGCGCGCGGGCGTGGTCCGCGACATGGACCCGGTGCTCGCCATGGCCCTGGGCGCTGGGGAGACAACGCCCTTCAAGCTGACGGCGGCCTATGCGCCGTTCGTCAATGGCGGGCGTCGCATCGAGCCGCACCTGATCGAGTTGGTGCAGGATCGCGAGGGGAAGGTGATCTTCCGCGCCGACAAGCGTGACTGCGAGCGGTGCGACGCGGGCTTCAACGGCGACGAGAGCCCGCGCTTCCCCGCGCCCGGCGAGCAGGTCATGGACCCCGTCACGGCCTACCAGATCACCTCCATGCTGCAGGGCGTCGTCCAGCGCGGCACCGCCGCCGCCGTCAGTTCTCTAGGGCGGCCGCTGGCTGGTAAGACCGGCACGACCAATGAGTATCGCAGCGCCTGGTTCGTCGGTTACTCGCCCAACTTGATCGTCGGGGTGTTCATCGGCTTTGACGACAACCGTTCGCTTGGCGAGGGCGAGACCGGCGCTACAGGCCCGGTGCCGATGTTCATGGATTTCATGAAGGTCGCGCTGGAAGGCCAGCCGGTGGTCGACTTCAAGCCGCCGAAGAACGCCAAGTTCGCCATGGTGCGCGGCGTGCGCGAGGCCTTCCGGCCGGGCACCGAGCCCAAGGTCGAGGTCGCGCCGACCGGTGGACCGATCCCTTATCAGGAACTCCCGCCAGGCTTGCCGCCCGTCGCGCCGCCGCCGGCGCAACCTGGCAAGCCCACACAAAAGGTGGATCCGCTGAGCGGGCTCTACTGACCTCCATTGCGCGGGGAAGCGACGCGCGTTATTCCCCGCGCCCTTCAACACTGTCACGGAGTTACGTGATGCGACCGGATGTCGAGGCCGCTGCGGCCGACATCGAGCAGTCCGTGGGACTGCTCAGGAGGCGTCTTTGACTGGGACGTCGCTCTCCGCAAGCTCGATGAGCTGAACGCCCGGGTCGAGGACCCCACGCTTTGGGACCGCCCGTCGGAAGCCCAAGCGGTCTCGCGCGAGCGCGCGAACCTCGCCGCCAAGGTCGAGGCCGTGCAGTCGATCGAGCGCGACCTCAAGGACGCCCTCGAATACGCCGAGCTGGCCGAGATGGAGTCCGATGAAGACTCGCTCAACGACGCTCGCGCCCAGCTGAAGTCGCTGAAGGAGCGCGCTGGTCGCGCCGAGCTCGAGGCGCTGCTGTCGGGCGAGGCTGACGGCAACGACTGCTATGTCGAAATCAACTCCGGGGCCGGCGGCACCGAGTCCTGCGACTGGGCCGGTATCCTTCTGCGCATGTACACCCGTTGGGCCAACGCCCACGGCATGACCACCGAGCTGATCGAAGAGACTGACGGCGATCAGGCCGGCATCAAGTCCGCGACCCTGCTGGTCAAGGGGCCTAACGCCTATGGCTGGCTGAAGACCGAAGCCGGCGTCCACCGTCTGGTGCGCATCAGTCCTTATGACAGCAGCGCGCGCCGTCACACCTCGTTCGCCTCGGCCTGGGTTTATCCGGTGGTCGATGACAATATCGAGATCGAGATCAATCCTTCAGACGTGCGCACTGATACCTACCGTGCGTCCGGCGCCGGTGGACAGCACATCAACAAGACGGACTCGGCGGTGCGTCTGACGCACATTCCGACCGGTATCGCCGTAGCCTGCCAGGCAGGCCGTTCGCAGCACCAGAACCGCGAAGAGGCCTGGAAGATGCTGCGTGCGCGCCTCTATGAGGCCGAGCTTCAAAAACGCGAAGCCGCGCAGCAGGCGCTGGAGGACACCAAGACCGACATCGGCTGGGGTCATCAGATCCGCAGCTATGTCCTGCAGCCCTATCAGATGGTCAAGGACCTGCGGACCAACGTCGAGACCTCCGACACCCAAGGCGTCCTGGACGGCGACCTCGACGCCTTCATGGCCGCGTCCCTGGCCCAACGCGTGGGTCACACCCGCGACGGCGGCGAGGCCGCGTAAAGCGAAAAAGAAAACGCCCCGGAGGACCGCTCCGGGGCGTTTTGGTCTTCAGCGCGATCCGCGTCAGGCCGGAGCTTTGGCGATGGCCAGCTGTTCCGGATGCGGCGCGGGGGCCGGGGCCGGCGCAGCCGCCGGGCGCTGGAACTTCAGGCTGCGTCCCTGGAAGAAAGCGCCCGTTTCCATGGCGAGTTGCTCGTGGGTGATATCGCCATCCACGTACGAGGTTCCGTACAGGCGCACCTGCTTGGACGTGATCGCACCAACCACGCGACCGCGAACCTCGACAGCCTCGGCGTAAACCGAGCCTTCGACATGGCCGGTCTCGCCGACGGTGAGGCGGCCAACGCGGACATCACCCTTGACCACGCCGTCGATCTGCAGCTCGCCCTCGCCGGTAACGCTTCCCTCGATCGTCAGGTCGGCCGAAAGCAGCGAGGCCACCTTGGGCGGCGCCCGGCGCGCGGCTTCGGCCGGCGCGGCGGCCATCGGCGCGGGCAGCGGCTCGATCCGAGCCGGGGTCTTGTTCGATCTAGCTTGCTTGCTGAACATACTCACCAGCCTTCAAGAAGCGGTTGGGATTCTGCGCCTTGCCGTTGACCCACACTTCGTAGTGCAGGTGAGGGCCTGTGGAGCGGCCCGTCGAGCCCATTCCCCCGACGCGCGATCCGATGGCGACGCGCTGGCCCACACGAACCCCGATCGTCGCCAGGTGAGCGTAGCGGGTCTTGAATCCGCCGCCATGGTCGACCTCGACGGTGTTGCCATAGCCGGAGCGGACACCGGTGAACGACACGACGCCCGGCGCCGTCGCCATGATCGGCGTGTAGAAAGCGCCCGGGAAATCGAGACCCGAGTGGAAGGCGGGCCGGCGGGTGAAGGGATCGAACCGGACGCCGTAGCTGGACGACAGGGCCGGATTGCTGGTCGGACGATAGAACGGCAGCTTCTTGGCCGCCGCGCCCAACGACCGCATGTCCGACATGTCGTTCGCCGCGCGCTGGATGCGGCTGGCGAATTCCTCGTCCACGTCCAGGACGGCGGCGAGGGCGCGCGGGTCCTTGGCCTCGATCAGCGGACCGCCCAGCGACACGCCGCGACCGGTGTAGTTGCCAGCGTCCAGGCCGGCCATGCGCATGGCCAGGCGCAGACGCTCGGCGCGGCTCTTGGCGAAGCTTTCGGCGGCGTCGATCAGGCGCTCCTGATCCATCCGGGTGGCCTGCACCCGTTGTACGGGGCTGGCGGCGAGCAGCCGCGGCTTGGCGACGGTCAGGGCCTCGGCGGCGCCGGGAACGCCCTTGAAATCAGAGACCAGAAGGGCGAGGGCGGCGTGACGCTTCTCGACCGAGGCGGCCAAATCTTCTAGCGAGCCGTTCGTGGCGGACAGTTGCGCCACGGCGCTGTTCAGGCGCGCCTGCCGGTCGGCGTTGAGCCGCTCGTAATAGGCCTTTTGCTTGATGACCTGCTGGTCGGTCGAGCTGACCGCCAGGGCGTTGACCATCATGGCGGCGGTGCAGACGCCCATCCACAGCGCGCTGACAGCGACGCCGGCGGCTCCTAGCAGCTGCTTATTGGTGGAAAACACATAGCCGCGCATCTCGCCGCCGGAGCGGATGTAGATGTGCCTCTCAGGAAACAGGGCTTCCAGTGATTGCCGCAGTCGCTTGAAGCGTTTGATCGCCATCGCCCCAGGAAACCCCCCGTTTCAGGTCCCGGCGATATGCAATGAGAAAGCAGCCGCATGCAAGACAGTTCGCGCCCAAAGAGAGCGCGAGTCGCAAAATTATAGCTTGCGCTTCAAGCCTTAACGATTCCTAACCAGAACAGCCACGCTAGAAGAGTGGTTCCGCGCCAAAACGCCACATGCCGATGCGTGCGCGCAACACTGGAGCGAGAGTCGGGCGCGGAGGCGCGCTCTACTTGATGGCCTTGGCGGCGTTCATCACGGCCTTGATGTGGCCCGGCACCTTTACCTTGCGCCAGATTTCACGGATGACGCCCTCGCGGTCGATCAGGAAGGTCGACCGATCGATGCCCATGTACTTGCGGCCATACATGCTTTTCTCGACCCAGGCGCCATAGGCTTCAACGACGTCACCCAGCGGATCGGCCGCCAGCTCGATAGTCAGGTCGTGCTTGGCGCGGAACTTGGCGTGCGAGGCGGCGCTGTCCTTGGAGACCCCGATGATTACCGCGCCGAGCTTCTGGAACTCTTCGACTTCCGATGAGAACTGCAGCGCCTCGGAGGTGCAGCCGGCGGTATCGTCCTTGGGGTAGAAGTACAGGACGACATTCTTGCCCTTGAGCGCCGCCAGGCTGACGCGACCGGTGTCGGTCGGCAGGTCGAAATCGGGAGCCTTGTCGCCGGGCTGCAGCATCGAACGCTTCCTTGAAGTTTGTCGTCCCGGCCCAGCGCGAAACGCGCCGAGCCGGGACCGCCAATGGCCTTTGAGTCTAGCCGAGTCCCGCCTTCGCTACGCCAGGGGCGGGACGACAATCAACTCATAACTAAACAGGCTTCACCAACACGATCTTCTTCTTGCCCGCCGCCAGCTTGACCACGCCCTCGACGAGGTCTGCGGCGGTGATCAGACGGTTCGCGTCGGCTTCGGCCTTGTCGTTGACCTTCAGGCCGCCGCCCTGGGCCAGACGACGCGCTTCGCCGCGCGAGCCGGCCAGGCCAGCGTCAGCAAACAGGGCCGCCAGCACGACGCCGGCCTCCAGATCCGCAGAGGCGATCTCGAAGGTCGGCAGGTCGGCCGAGAGCGCGCCTTGCTCGAACGCCTTTTCGGCGGCGTCGCGGGCCTTGCGGGCTTCTTCCGCGCCGTGGGCCATGCGGGTGGCCTCGTCGGCCAGCACCTTCTTGGCCTCATTGATCTGAGCGCCTTGCAGCGCTTCCAACTCGGCGATGCGATCCAGCGGCAAGTCCGTGAACAGCTTCAGGAAGCGGCCGACGTCGGCGTCCTCGGTGTTGCGCCAGAATTGCCAGTAGTCGTAGGGGCTCAGCTGCTCGGCGTTCAGCCACACCGCGCCCGCCGCCGTCTTGCCCATCTTGGCGCCCGAGGCGGTGGCGAGGAGCGGCGTCGTCAGACCGAAGGCGCTCTTCTGGTCGACGCGGCGGGTCAGCTCGACGCCGTTCAGAATGTTGCCCCACTGATCCGAGCCACCCATCTGCAGCACGCAGCCATGGGCGCGGTTTAGCTCCAGGAAGTCCACCGCCTGCATCAGCATGTAGTTGAACTCGAGGAACGTCATCGGCTGTTCGCGCTCGAGCCGCAGCTTGACGGAATCGAACGCCAGCATCCGGTTGACGGTGAAGTGCACGCCGTATTCGCGCAGAAACTGGACGTAGCCGAACTTCGACAGCCACACGTCGTTGTCGACCATGATCGCGTCGGTGGGGCCGTCGCCGAAGGTCAGGAACTTCGAGAACACCGTCTTGATGCCGGCGATATTGGCCTGGATGTCGGCGTCGCTCAGCAGCTTGCGGCTCTCGTCCTTGCCCGTGGGATCGCCGACCTTGGTCGTGCCGCCGCCCATCAGGACGATCGGCTTGTGGCCGGCCTGCTGCAGGCGACGCAGCAGCATGATCTGGATCAGCGAACCGACGTGGAGGCTGGGCGCGGTGGCGTCGAAGCCGATGTAGGCGACGATCGGGCCGCCTTGCGCCGCCGTGTCCAATTCCTCCGGATGGGTGATCTGGTGGATGTAGCCGCGCGCCTCCAGGGTTCGCAGGAACTCTGACTTGAAGGACGAGGCGGCGGACATGGATCGACTCTCTAGTGGACGTGGCGGGCCGTCTAGCACGGCTTGGTCAGTGTGTGAGGGTTTCATTTCAGACTCCGGGGTAAGCGGCCGGAGCGCATGATCGACTGGCAAGAAAGCGACCCCGGCGAGGCGGGGGCTAAGCGACGTGTCTAGTCGGCCTCCCGCTATGGCAGCGGGCGGTAATAGGGGCGGGCCAGGACGAAAGCGTCGATCATGGGGCCTAGCTACCGTTTAACGGGCATGGCAGTCAACGTCCCCATGAAGATCCTGGGATTCATGACCGGCACCTCGCTGGACGCGGTCGACATGGCGGTGCTGGAGACCGACGGCGTCGAGATCCACGCCTTCGGGCCGGCGGGGGAGCGCAAGTTGCGGGAGGCGACCCGCGATCTGTTGCTAAGGACCACCGACATCGCCCGCGCCTGGCCGCGTGGCGCGCCCGAGCCAGCGATCTTCGAAGAGGCCCGCCGCGCCGTGGCCGACGAGCATTTCCAGGCTGCGGAAAGTTTTCTGGACGAGCACGGTCTCTCGTGGGGCGAGTTCGACCTGCTGGGCGTCCACGGCCAGACCGTTCTTCACGAGCGGCCGACGGCCGCGCGACTGGGCCGTACGGTGCAGTTGCTGGACGCCGAGCGCCTGGCAAAGGTCTGCGGCCGGCCGGTGGCCTTCGATTTCCGCACCGCCGATGTCGCCGCAGGCGGGGAGGGCGCGCCGCTGGCGCCGATCTATCACGCCGCGCGCGCCCGGGCCTCAGGCCTGACCGCCCCTGTGGCGGCGCTGAATGTCGGCGGGGTCGCCAACATCACCCTGATTGGCGCGGACGGCGAGTTGCTGGCCTTCGACACTGGCCCCGGCAACGGCATGATCGACCTGATGCTGCAGGAGCGGGGCCTGGGCCGTTTCGACGAGGATGGCCGCCTCGCCCTGGCCGGCCGTGTCGACGAGGCCGCCTTGGCGAGCCTGCTCGACAGCCCCTATTTCGACGCCCCGGCGCCCAAGTCACTGGACCGCTATGACTTCTCGCTGGCGCCGGTCGCGCACCTCTGCGCCGAGGACGCGGCGGCGACCCTGGTGGCCTTCACAGCCGAGGCGGTGTTCAAGGCCTTCGCTCAGACCGGCGAGGCGCCCAGCGCCCTGATCGTCTGCGGCGGCGGGCGGCACAATCCGGCGATCATGCGGACCCTGGCCGAGCGCGCGCCCGTGCCGGTCCAGACCGCAGAGGCCTACGGCTGGCGCGGCGACAGCATCGAGGCAGAAGCCTTCGCCTATCTCGCCGCCCGCACGGCCAAGGGTTTGCCGATCAGCTTCCCCGGAACCACGGGCGTCCCAGCGCCGGTGACCGGCGGGCGGATCGTCGCGCCCTGAAACGAAAAAGGCCTCCCCGAAGGGAGGCCTTTGAAACGGTTGGACCTGAAGTCCTAGATCGGGTTTTCCGCCAGGCGCTTGTCGAGATAGTCGCTGACGCTCTTTTCGACGCTGGGCAGGTGCTCGGTCCAGAAGTGGCTGGCCTTGTCGATGACCTCGTAGTCGATCGTGATGCCCTTCTGGGTGCGCAGCTTAGTGACCACGCGCTCCACCTCGACCGGCGGGGTGATGGTGTCGGCCGAACCGGTCAGGAACAGGCCCGAGGCCGGGCAGGGCGCCAGGAAGCTGAAGTCGTACATGTTGGTCGGCGGCGACACCGAGATGAAGCCGTCCGTTTCCGGGCGGCGCATCAAAAGCTGCATGCCGATATAGGCGCCGAAGTCGAAGCCGGCGACCCAGGTCTGGCTCGCGGCCGGGTTGCTGGTCTGCAGCCAGTCCAGCGCCGTTGCGGCGTCGGCCAGCTCGCCGATGCCGCTGTCGAACTCGCCCTGGCTGCGGCCCACGCCGCGGAAGTTGAAGCGAAGGGTCGCGAAGCCACGCTTCATGAACAGGTGGTACAGTTGCACCGAGACCGGGTGGTTCATGTGACCGCCGGCCTTGGGGTGCGGATGCAGGATCAGAGCGATCGGCGCCGTTTCGGTCTTGCCCGGAGAATAGCGACCTTCGATCCGGCCGGACGCGCCGGTCAAAATCACATCAGGCATATCGTCCCCTTCAGCTGGCCACGGCGGATCCTGGCTTTTTAAGGGCCAGAATACTTGACCGCCGCGCTTGGTCTTCCTAAATCGCAGCCGCAACGCGGACAGATGGTCCGCGCGCGAAGTCGCGGCTTGTAGCACACGCAAAAGCCGATGCGCGCGGAATCTGCAAGGGGTAAGGCTGATGCGCCTGAGCACCAAAGGCCGATACGCCGTGATGGCGATGACCGATCTGGCCAAGCGCCAGGACGAAAGCGATGGCCGCGCCGTGGCGCTGGCCGAGATCGCGGCGCGCCAGCAGATTTCGCTGTCTTATCTCGAGCAGCTCTTCGCGCGCTTGCGCCGCAAAGGTCTGGTGATCAGCGCGCGGGGTCCGGGCGGCGGCTATCGCCTGGCCAAGGCTTCTACCGAAACCTTCATCGCCGACATCGTGCTGGCCGTCGACGAGCCGCTGCGCGCGACGCGTTGCAACTTCACCAAGGGCCAGGCCAAGGGCTGCATGGCCGGCGGCGAACGCTGCATGACGCATAATCTCTGGGAAGAGATGGGTCGGCAGATTCACGGCTATCTGGCCAGCGTCTCGGTCGCTGACGTTCTAAAGGGTGAACTGCGTCCCGCCCGTCCGCTGGAGATCGCGGCCGAGTGAACATCACCCGCACATCGGTCTATCTCGACTACAACGCGACGGCGCCCTTGCGGCCGCAGGCGCGCGAAGCGCTGTTGCGCGCCCTGGAGAGTCCGGCCAATCCCTCATCAGTCCATGCCGCCGGCCGCGCCGCTCGCGACATCGTCGAGCGCGCCCGGGCCGAGGTCGGCGCTCTGGTCGGCGTGCCCGCGGGTTCGGTCACCTTCGTCAGCGGCGGCACCGAGGCCAACGCCTTGGCCATCGAAAGCGCCAAAGCTGCGGGCGTTGCGCGCATCGTCATTTCCGCGGTCGAGCACGACGCCGTGAGCGAGACGGCCAAGGCGTGCGGACTGCCGGTCGAGGTCCTGCCTGTGGATAACAACGGCGTCGCCGATCTCGCCTGGTTGGCGCAAGCGCTTGAAAAGCCTGGCAAGACCCTCGTCTGCCTGATGCTGGCCAACAATGAGACCGGCGTCATCCAACCTGTGGATAAGGCTTCGGCTCTGGTTCGCGCCCATGACGGCTGGCTGCACGTCGACGCTGTCCAGGCCGCCGGCAAGATCGCCATCGATTTCTCCGGCCTCGGCGCCGACACCATGGCCTTATCGGCTCACAAGCTGGGCGGGCCGCAAGGCGTCGGCGCCCTGGTGGCCGGCGCCCGCGCTACGGTGACCCGCCGCCTGCACGGCGGCGGCCAGGAACGCGGCCGCCGGGCCGGCACCGAGAACGTCGCCGGCATCGCCGCCTTCGGCGCGGCCGCAAAGGTGGGGCGCGAGTCGCTTGCCTCGCTGGCCGAACAAGCCCAATGGCGCGACGCCTTGGCGGAGCGGCTGAAGGCCGAGGGCGCGGTCGTGCTGGGCGAAGGCGCTGATCGCCTTCCTCAGACGTTGTGCTTCTCGGGCGAGGGCTTCGGCTCCGAGGTCCAGGTCATGAACATGGATCTGGCCGGGATCATGGTCAGCGCCGGCAGCGCCTGCTCGTCGGGCAAGGTCAAGGCCAGCCGCGTGGTGGAAGCCATGGGCCGCGCTGATCTCGCCCCGTTCGCCCTGCGGATCAGTGGCGGCTGGGCGAGTACGGAAGACGATTGGATCAAGTGCGGCGACGCCTGGCTCGCCGCCTGGAAGCGTATCGGCGCGCGGCGCCGGGAGGTGGCTTAATGGCCGCAGTCAAAGAGACTGTCGAAACCGTCGCCGCGCTCGAGAAGTACGAGCACGGCTTTAGCACCGACATCGATCAGGAGTTCGCCCCCAAAGGCCTCTCCGAGGACATCGTGCGCTTCATCTCGGCCAAGAAGGACGAGCCGGAATGGATGCTGGAGTGGCGGCTTGAGGCCTATCGCCGTTGGCTGGCGATGGACGAGCCTAACTGGGCCAAGGTCAGCTATCCGCCGATCGACTACCAAGACACCTACTACTACGCTGCGCCGAAGACCAAGGAGGGCCCCAAGAGTCTGGACGAGGTCGATCCGGAGCTGCTGGCCGTCTACGAAAAGCTCGGCATCCCTCTGAAGGAACAGGCGGTCCTGGCCGGCGTCGAAGGCGCGCCGCGCTACGCCGTGGACGCGGTGTTCGACAGCGTCAGCGTGGTGACCACCTTCAAGAAGGAACTGGCCCAGGCCGGCGTCATCTTCTGCTCGATGAGCGAGGCGATCCGCGAGCATCCGGAACTGGTCCGCCAGTACCTGGGCAGCGTGGTGCCGACCTCGGACAACTATTTCGCCTGCCTCAACAGCGCGGTCTTCTCGGACGGCAGTTTCGTCTACGTCCCGCCGGGCGTGCGCTGTCCGATGGAGCTGTCGACCTATTTCCGGATCAACGCCAAGGACTCCGGCCAGTTCGAGCGCACCCTGATCATCGCCGACAAGGGCGCCTATGTCTCGTACCTGGAAGGCTGCACGGCCCCGATGCGCGACGAGAACCAGTTGCACGCAGCCGTGGTCGAGCTCGTCCTGCTGGACGACGCCGAGATCAAGTACTCGACAGTTCAAAACTGGTACCCAGGCGATCCCGAGACCGGCAAGGGCGGCATCTACAACTTCGTGACCAAGCGCGCCGACTGCCGCGGCGATCGCTCCAAGGTCTCGTGGACCCAGGTCGAGACCGGCTCGGCCATCACCTGGAAGTATCCGTCCTGCGTGCTGCGCGGCGAGGGCAGCTCGGGCGAGTTCTACTCGATCGCGGTGACCAACGGCCACCAGCAGGCCGACACCGGCACCAAGATGATCCACCTGGGCGCCAACACCCGCTCGCGGATCGTCGCCAAGGGCATCAGCGCTGGCAAGTCGACCTCGACCTATCGCGGCCTGGTCTCGGCCCACCCCAAGGCCAAGGGCGCGCGCAACTTCACCCAGTGCGACAGCCTGCTGATCGGCAAGGACTGCGCGGCTCACACCGTGCCCTACATCGAGGCCCGCAACGGCCAGTCGGTGTTCGAGCACGAGGCCACCACCACGCGTCTGTCGGACGATCAACTGTTCTACTGCCAGCAGCGCGGCCTGAACCAAGAGGAGGCCGTGGCCCTGCTGGTCAACGGCTTCGTCAAAGACGTGCTGCAGCAACTGCCCATGGAATTCGCCGTCGAGGCCCAGAAGCTGGTGGCGATCAGCCTGGAGGGCAGCGTGGGATGACCACAGTCGCCCTTTATCAGCCCGTCGGCTTGGAAGAGCTCCAGGCGATCAAGGCGTCGGAGTGGACGGCCTTGCCCGCTCACGACATTGAGCGGCCGATCTTTCGTCCGGTAACCAGCGAGCTCCTTGCCGCCAAGGTCGCGCGCGACTGGAACGCCGCCCACACGACCTATCGGCGCGGCTATGTCGTTCGTTTCGAGGTGCTGAAGGGCTTTCTCGACGCCTACGAGAACAAGGTCTCGGGGACCCTGGGCCATGAGGAATACTGGATCCCGCCCGAGGATCTTCCGCTGCTAAACGCGGCCATTCAGGGCCGGATCGCTGTCGTCGGCACCTTCGCGGGTGATGACGCCGAGTACAGAAGACTGAACGAAACCCATGCTTAAGATCCAGAACCTTCACGCCCGCGTCGAGGACAAGCCGATCCTGAAGGGCGTCACGCTGGACGTGCCGGCCGGCGAGGTCCACGCGATCATGGGCCCGAACGGCGCCGGCAAGTCGACCCTGTCCTACGTGCTGACCGGCCGAGACGGCTATGAGGTCACGGAAGGGGCGGCGACGCTCAATGGCGAGGACCTGCTGGCCCTCGAGCCGAACGCGCGGGCGGCCAAGGGCCTGTTCCTGTCGTTCCAGTATCCGCTGGAAATTCCGGGCGTTCCCGCCCTGACCTTCATCCGCACCGCCCTCAACGCCCAGCGTCGCGCGCGGGGCGAGGACGAGATCGCCGCCCCGGCCTTCCTGAAGCTGGCCAAGGAGAAGGCCGCCGCGCTGAAGATCGACTTCGAGATGCTCAAGCGCGGCCTGAACGTCGGCTTCTCGGGCGGCGAGAAGAAGCGGATGGAAATCTTCCAGATGTCCATGCTTTCGCCGAAGTTCCTCATCCTCGACGAGACCGACAGCGGCCTCGACATCGACGCCCTGAAAATCGTCTCCGAAGGGGTCAACGCCCTGCGGTCGCCCGAACGCGGCATGCTGGTCATCACCCACTACCAGCGCCTGCTGGACCACATCAAACCCGACAAGGTCCACGTGCTGGCCGCCGGCCGCATCGTCGCCTCGGGCGGTCCGGAACTGGCGCTGCAACTGGAAGCCGAAGGCTATGACCGCATCGTGGGGGCGGCGGCTTGACCCTTTCGACCGCCCTCAAGACCGGCGACCTCTCGGCGCTGCCATCGCGGCGCGACGAGGACTGGCGCTGGACCGATCTGCGGGGCCTGCTGAAGGTCCTGCCGGCGGCTTCACCCCAAGGCCGAGCTTGGTTCTGGGAGAACCCGCTTTCCGGCACGCTCGACATGACAGGGGGCGTCGTCAACGGGCGCGGGCCTACGGATCTCGTTGTTGACGCAGGCGAAGAGCGCCTCGTTGGCTGGCGCTTCATGTCCGCCACCGATGCGACCTCGCATGGCGCTGAGCTTTGGGTCGACGTCGGCGAAGGCGCTAAGCTGACCTTGATCGAAAGCTACGAAGGACGTGGCAAGGGCTACGTTTCGGACGTGGCGGTGAATATCCGTCTGGCCAAGGACGCGATCGTCGAACGGATTATCTTCGCCGACGACGATGCGGACGCCATCTCGGTCGTCACCGCCGAGGTCACGCTCGCCCCTCGGGCCAAGTTCGCCCAGACCGTCTTGACCTCCGGCGCCCGTCGCCAACGGATCGAGACCCGCGTCCGCCACCCCGGCGCCCACGCCGAGGTCCGCCTCGACGGCGCCTATCTGCTGGACGCCCAGCGCCACGCCGACCTGACCAGCGTCGTGACCCATGGCGGCCTCGACGGCGTCACCAGCCAGCTGACCAAGGGCATGGTCACCGACCAGGCGCGCGGCGTCTTCCAGGGCCGGATCGTCGTCGAGAAGGGCGCCGACCAGACCGACGCGCGGATGGGCCACCACGCCCTGATCCTGTCCGACAAGGCCGAGATAGACGCCAAGCCCGAGCTGCTGATCTTCGCCGACGACGTTTCCTGCGCCCACGGCAACACGATCGGCGCGCTGGACGACGAGGTGCTGTTCTACGCCAAGCAGCGCGGCATCCCCGAGGCCGACGCCAAGGCCATGCTGACCGTGGCCTTCGTCGGTGAAGTGATCGAGCGGATCGAGCACGAGGGCGCGCGCGCGGTCGCCGCCGCCTGGGTCGCCGGCAAGCTGGGGAGCGAGGCCTGATGGCTTTTGACGCGCCCTACGACGTCGCCGCGATCCGCGCCCAGTTCCCGATCCTGGCGCGAGAAGTTCACGGCAAGCCGTTGATCTATCTCGACAGCGCCGCCAGCGCCCAGAAGCCGGACGCGGTGCTGGACGCCATGATGGGCCTGGCGCGGACCTCCTACGCCAACGTCCATCGCGGCCTGCACACCCTGGCCAACGAAACGACCGAAGCCTATGAAAAGGCGCGGGAAACCGTCGCGCGGTTCATCAACGCCGAGCGCGATGAAGTCATTTGGACCAAGAGCGCGACCGAGGCGGTGAACCTGGTCGCCAGCTCGTTCGGCCTGTCGCTGAACGCCGGCGACGAGATCGTGCTCTCCGAGATGGAGCACCACGCCAACATCGTGCCGTGGCACTTCCTGCGCGAGCGCAAGGGCGTCGTCCTGAAGTTCATCCCGGTGCTGGATGACGGGCGCCTGGACATGGAGGCCTACAAGGGCCTGCTGTCCGAAAAGACCAAGATGGTCGCCGTCACCCACATGTCGAACGTGCTGGGCACGGTCAACGACGTTGCCGAGATCATCCGCCTAGCCCACGCGGCCGGCGCGCCGGTGCTGCTGGACGGCTGCCAGGGCGTGGTCCACACCAAGGTCGACGTGAAGGCCCTGGACGTCGACTACTACGTCTTCTCCGGCCACAAGCTCTACGGCCCGACCGGGATCGGCGTGCTGTACGGCAAGGCCGAGCACCTGGCAGCCTTGCCGCCTTACCAGGGCGGTGGCGAGATGATCGCATCGGTGGCGCTGGACAAGATCACCTACGCCGACCCGCCGCATCGCTTCGAAGCCGGCACCCCAGCGATCCTGGAGGCCGTGGGCCTGGGCGCGGCGATCGAGTGGCTGAACGGCCTGGACCGCGACGCCGTCTTCGCCCACGAGCACGCGCTCTATGAGCGGGTCGCCGAGCGTCTGCGCGGCGTCAACGGCGTGCGGATCCTCGGCGAAGCGCCTGGCAAGGGCGCGGTGTTGTCGTTCACCGTCGAGGGCGCCCACGCCCACGATATCGCCCAGGTTCTGGACCGCTACGGCGTCGCCGTGCGGGCCGGGACCCACTGCGCCGAGCCCCTGATGCGCCGCTTCGGCGTCACGTCGAGCGCCCGCGCCTCCTTCGCCCTATATAACACCGAGGCCGAGGCCGACGCGTTCGTCGACGCGCTGGCCAAGGCCCGCAGTTTCTTCAGTTGAGCCCCCGATGACCGACGCCGCCCCCCAGGAAACCGTTACGGCTCTGACCCAGGACGAGCTCAACCGGCTGACGGACCAGCTGATCGAAAAGCTGAAGACCGTCTACGACCCGGAAATCCCGGTCGACATCTATGAGCTGGGCCTGATCTACAAGGTTGATGTCAGCGACTCCAAGGATGTCGCCATCGACATGACCCTGACCGCGCCGGGCTGTCCGGTGGCCGGCGAGATGCCCGGCTGGGTCAAGGATGCGGTCATGGAGATCCCGGGCCTGAAGTCCTGCACGGTCGAGCTGACCTTCGACCCGCCGTGGGACGCCTCGCGCATGAGCGACGAGGCCAAGCTGCAACTGAACATGTTCTGATCGGTTCAAACGCCATGGAAGCCACGATCGCCGCCCGTCCCCGCCGCCCGCGCCCCAAGGTCGTCACGCTGACCGACGCCGCGGCCGCGCGCGTGAAGGAGATCATGGACAAGGCGGACCAGCCCTATGCGGGGTTGCGCGTCGGCGTGAAGAACGGCGGCTGTGCAGGCCAGGAGTACGTGTTCGAGTACGCCAAAGAGAAGGGCCCGATCGACGAAGTCGTCGAGGACAAGGGCGTCACTATCCTGATCGAGCCAAAGGCGGTGCTGTTCCTGATCGGCACCGAGATCGACTACGAGGTCACCAAGCTGTCCTCGAAGTTCGTGTTCCATAATCCCAACGAGACCGACGCCTGCGGCTGCGGTGAGAGCGTGACAATCCAGCCGGCTGCGGAGGCGCTGGACTGATGCTGGCCAAAACGCCGTCGTGTGTCGAATGCGGCCTGCCTTGGGGCGCCCCGCGCTTCAAGCACGAGGACGACGCGCCGCTCTATTGGTCGGACACCGGCCTCTTGTGCTCCAGCGACTGCGCTCAGGCTCACTTCGCCAAGCGTCGCGCTGAGGGGGCCTTTGTGGCGATCCCGGCGGAGTGTCCGGTCGAGGTCTAGGACTGACGACCCCAAAGGGCCAACGCGCTTGCGGCCACGACGATCGCCACGAGGGGAAGCGCGGACGTGATTGCGGCTAGTCGGTTCCAACCCTTCAGGGCTCCGACAAGTCCGCCGAGCGCTGCGACGACCGCGAACACTGGGAACGCCCAGCACGCATAGATGAAGGTCACGATGGCCGGATTCTGGTGTGAATCTGGCGCGTCGGCAGCCATCACCGAGAAGCCGGCTATATAGAGGCCCGGCAGGATCGCGAAGGTCCAGAATGCGCCCAGGATGGTCGCCATCGCCACCCGGCGCGGCAGCGGCGCCAGCTTGGTGTCAGGCAACGGTCTGCTCCTTCAGTCCGACGCTGGGCACGTTCTTCTTGCCATCCCACTCCACCAGCACCGAGGGCTTCACCGGCTCCCCGCGCGCCTGTGCGATCAGTTCATTGGTGCGCCGCTCGATCGTCGCCTGCATGAGGGTCATGAACTCGTCCTTCTCCAGCCTTTGAGGCAGGGCGGGTAGGAGCTCGATGGTCGCGACCCCAGGCGTCTTCGTCTTCTCCTGCTGCTTCCAGAAGCAGCCCAGGTTCGTGGCCACCGGCACGACCGGCAGGTCGAAGTCCTTGCTCATATAGTAGACGCCCGTGCGGTAGCGGAAATGCTCGCCCGGCGCGGCCAGGTGGCCTTCGGGATAGATCAGGATGCGCCGGCCCTCGGCCGCGACCTGGGCGGCGCTCTTGGACAGCGCCTCGCGCGCTTCAGGACCGCCGCAGCTGTCGACGACGATGGCGCCGAACTTCTTCAGGATCGCGCCGACCAGCGGGAACTTCTCCAGATGATCGCCGGTGACGAAGCTGAGGTTGTCGACATGGGCGAACATCACAAAGCCGTCGCCCCAGCTGTGGTGCTTGGCGGCGATAATGCAGGGTCCCTTGGGCAGGTTCTCCTGGCCCTTCACCTGAATCTTGACGCCCGCCAGAGCGTCCAGCGCCCACAGCATCCGACGGCTGTAGAGCCGCAAGGTGAAGGTCACGGCCTCGCGGCCCGGCGCAAGGGCGGCGAAGGCCGCCGAGAGGCCGTAAAAGATCGACAGAACCCAGTAGTAGGCGTTGAACAAAACGCTGCGCATCGAAGGGTGTCCTTTCATCGCGCGAACAGCACGGCCTGGACGGCCGCCGTCATCAGAGGGGCGTGAGCGGAGAGGGCGTCGTCGCCCAGGCGGCCATAGGCCTTGTTCTGTGCGGTCTGGGTGATCACGCCGATGGCCATGGCGGCCAGCACGCGCGGGTCGCCGGGCGGCAGCTCGGCGTGGATCATCGCTCGCTTGATCAGGTCCTCGACCAGGGTGACCGGATCGCGGCCGTCCTCCTGGTAGTAGGGCAAGAAGTGGTGCAGCTGCAGCAGGTGGAACGAAAACAGCAGCCAGTCTTCGTCGGCCACGGCGCAATAGGCCTTCACCAGCGCCGCAGCCTTGGCCTTGATCCCGTCGGCGGCGGCGGCCTCGTCGGCGATCAGGGCCGAGAGGCGGCGATGGCAGTCCATGAACAGGCCTAGCGCCAGCGCGTCCTTGCTCTTCCAGTGGCGATAGATCGCGCCTTCGGAGACGCCCGCTCGGGCGGCGATGGTCTTGGTGGTCGTGGCGTCGACGCCCTCGGTGACGAAGGCCTCCAGCGCCGCGCGTTCGATGCGGGGTTTCGCGCTCATGAGACGAGCATCGCAGGCGTAACTGGAAACGCAAGTGAGCGCTCACTTACATTTCCGTGATTGACCGTGATCGACGAGGCGGCGACACACGGCCATGGTCCAGACGGTTCTTGTGTATTCGATGGGCGAGGTGATCGGCGATGGACTGATCAAGCTGCCCTTCATCGCCGGCCTGCGCGCGGCGTTTCCCGACGCGCGGATCAGCTGGTGCGCCGCCAAGGGCGAGACCGTCTATACCGGGCCGCTGAAGGCCGTCGTGGACGGCTATGTCGACGAGGTGATCCTGGAGGGGCCCAACGGCGCCAAACCGCTGGATAGCCTGCCGTGGTCGAAGCCGTTCGGCGGGCGCAGATTCGATCTCGTCATCGACACCCAGGAGAATCTCCGTCGCAGCGCCGTCGCCGGTCGCGCCGCCGCCGGCCGCTTCGTCTCGGCTGCCCGCCAGGCGAGGAGCAAGGACTGGCCCGTCGCAGTGACCGACCGTCTTGCGCGGCTGCTCGCTCTGGCGACGGACGGGCAGGGCGCGCCTAGGCCCCTGGCCCTCACACACCCCGAAGCGCTGAAGGCCGCAGAACTTCTGCTGCCGGCCGGCCCAACCTATGTCGGCCTGGCGCCCGGCGCGGGCGGACAAGACAAGCGCTGGCCGCTTGAGAACTATCTGGAGCTGGCGCGCCGCACGCTCGCCAACGACTGGACCCCGGTCTTCCTGTTCGGCCCGGACGAAGCCGGAGACGCAGCCATCGCCGCTCGCGAGATTCCCCAGGCGCTGCAGCCCGAGCGCCATCGCACCGACGGTTTGCCGGTGAAAGGGCCGCTCTTGGTTATCGCCCTGGCCGGACGCATGGCTGCAGGGATCGCCAATGACGCCGGCCCGGGCCATATGCTGGCGGCCGGCGGCGCGCCGCTGCTTTCGCTTCAGCAGGACCGTCGCAAGGCGGTGAAGTTCCGCCCGGCCGCCCAGCAGCTTGAGATGCTCGTCGCGGAGGACTACGGAAACAGCATGGACGCCCTGCCGGTCGAAGCGGCATGGGTGGCCCTCGAGAAGCTGGTTTCCGGAGCGTCCTGAATGTCCATCCTCGCGCCGATCTCGGCGGGCGAACTGGTCGACAAGATCACCATCCTGCGCGTGAAGGCCCAGCGCATCGGCGATCCGGCCAAGGAGGCCAATGTCCGCAAGGAGCTGGCCCTTCTGGAGGCGACGGCGCGCGAGCACCTCCCCCAGAGCGAGCTAATCGCGCGCCTCACCGAAGAGCTGACCGCCGTCAACGCCGCGCTGTGGGACATCGAGGACGGCAAGCGCGACTGCGAACGCCGCCAGGACTTTGGTCCCGACTTCGTCGCCCTGGCGCGGCGAGTCTATATCGACAACGACCGGCGCGCGGCGATCAAGCGCGCCATCAACGAGGCGGCCGGCTCGGAGATCGTCGAGGAGAAGAGCTATAAGCCCTACCTCGGAACCTCGGAAAAGTGACGCAAGTCGTTCGCGGCGCGCGGGAAATGGTCGCCGGCATGATGCCGGACCTGAAGCCGGAGTGCTATGTATTTTGCGCCGCTGGCGATCTTGACTGGGCCGCGCTGAAACCGCTGGCGATGTTCCGAGAGGCTGAGGGGGTCAGCCTGATCCTGGAAACCGGCGCCGCCGAGATCGCCGGATTGCCGGTGAGAAACCCGATGGCCCTGATCACGCTGAATGTCTATTCCGCGCTCGACGGCGTGGGCCTGACTGCGGCTGTCGCCGGGGCCTTGGCCGAGGCCGGCATCGCCTGCAACATGGTCGCGGCGCTGAACCACGACCATGTCTTCGTCCCGGCGGATCGCGCGACGCAGGCGCTGAGTATCCTGCGCGCGCTCCAGGCCGCCGCTAACGCCCCTTGAACACCGCCACGCGCTTCTGAAGGAAGGCGGAGACGCCCTCGATAAAGTCCTCGGTCTTGCCGGCGCACTTCTGGGCCTTCCGCTCGGCGTGCAGTTGCCCGGTCCAATCGCTGTCGAGACTGTCCCAGACGAGCTTGCGGATGGCGCCCAGCGCCGCAGGGCCCTTCGCTAGTTCCAGCGCCAGAGCTTGAGCCGTGGACATCAAGTCGGCGTCCGGCACGCAGCGGTTCACCAGACCCCACTGCAGGGCTGTGGCGGCCGGGACCTTGTCGCCCAGGAGCATCATCTCCATGGCCCGCGCCTTACCGATCAGGCGGGGCAGGAGGTAGGTTGAGCCGCCGTCCGGCACCAGGCCAATGCGACGGAAGGCCTGCAGGAAATAGGCGCTCTCGGCGGCGACGATCAGGTCACCCATCAGCGCGATCGAGCAGCCAACGCCCGCAGCCGGACCGTTCACCGCCGTCACGATCGGCAGCGGGAAGTCCCGCAGCAGCGTCATCAGGGGATTATAGGTCGTCTCCAGCGCCGAGCCGGCGTCGGGCTTGCCGTCGACGTCGGCCTCGCGACCGGCCGCGCCGCCGCCCGACAGATTGGCCCCCGAGCAAAACCCGCGGCCTTCACCGGTCAGGATGACCGCGCGCGCCTCGATCTTGCCGGCGGCGATCGACGAGAAGGCGTGGTGAAGCTCGCGGGCGATCTCCAGGCTGGCCGCGTTCAGCGTGGCCGGATCGGCGAGGGTGACGGTGGCGACGCCTTCCTGCGTCGAGACACGGATTTTCTGGTAGTCCACGGCGGAGCCTCCCTTGTTCGTTGGCCGAGACTCTAGGCGCCTTTGCCGTTTGGGAAGGCTAGCGAAATCTTCGCCAAGAGAAACGCCGCCGGTCGTGGACCGGCGGCGCGAAGGTAGGTCTTCTGCTGAAGCGTGTCGTCAGGCGGCGTTGGCCGCGCCTGGCATGGATTCGGCGGCGGTGACGCGGTTGCGGCCGCCGCGCTTGGAGGCGTAGAGCGCCGCGTCGGCGCGTTCCATCACCGAATGACCGGTCTCACCGGCCTTTCGCTCGGCAAAACCCGAGGAAACGGTGATCGCGCCCAGATCTTCATTAGTCGAGCGACGCTTGAGCATCCGCGAAGACACCTCGATACGGATCTCCTCCAGCGTGGAGGCGACCACCGAGGCGCTTTCGCGCGGGAAAATCATCGCAAATTCCTCGCCGCCATAACGCGCGGCGAAACGGGGCGGGGCGGCGACGCGGCCGATGACCGAGGCGACGTAGCGGATCACCTGGTCGCCCGTCTGATGGCCCCAGGTATCGTTGAAGCCCTTGAAGTGATCGATATCGAGGACGGCGAGGCAGATGCTCGTGCCAGCTTCCTCGGCTTCAGCGCACGCGCGGTCGAGCTCCTCGTCGAAGGCTTTACGATTGGCGAGGTTGGTGAGGCCGTCGGTGGTGGCGTCACGGCGAACCTGTTCGAGGTGTTCACGCAGACGCTCGACCTCGGCGGTCGAGTCCGCCAAGCGGGCCTCAAGCGACTGGTTCTCTTTGTGAACGCGGCGCGTGGCTTCGGCCAGACCGCCGACAACGGCCTTTATCGCATCGACGTCGGTTTGCTTGTCGAGGGTCTTGGAGGCGCCGGCCAGTTCCTTGCCGAAAGCGACGTTGGTCTTTTGCGCGTTCTGGATGGCCTTGGAGACAGCTTCCAATTCCTTGGACAGCAGGTCGCCGGCGTCGCGGATCTGTTCGTTAAGACGCGCCTTGGGCAGGTAGGTCGCGGCCAGTTCCTCGCTGACCAGTTCGGTCATCGGCTCGCCGAGCGAGATCAGTCGGGTCAGCTCACGCGCCAGCGCGCCGTTCGGATCGGCCACATAATGCGTCCAGAGCTCGAAGTTCAGCGCGGTCGGCCAGACCTGATGCCGCTCCATGAGCTCCACGGCGCGCGTGGCGATCTTATAAGCCTCGGGACCGCGAAGCGTGGTTTCGACGTCCGACATGTTCTCTTCCCCCGTCGACGCCCACTCGCGGCATCGTCGATCGCTTGGAGCTTCATAGTAGCGGGCAGAGTTCTTACGATGCGTTAAGGCGAACGACGTTCGCTTGCGTCGAGCCGCCGCCTCGCCCATTGTGATCAATGATAAGATGAGTTCCGCGCCAGTGGGCCGGACGTTGGAGGAGCGACGAGCCATGAACGCACCGGTGAACCTGTCGTTCGAAGCGCACAAGGCGGCGATGAACGATGTCCTCAACCGCCAAAAAGCCGCGCACCTGCGCGCTGGGCCGCCCAGCGCCGAGACGCGAATTGACTGGTTGAACCGATGCATTGACCTCTTGGTCGGCCACCGGGCCGAGATCGCCAAGGCGGTCAACGAGGACTTCGGCGCCCGCTCACCCGAGGCGACCGCCCTAACTGACGTGGCGGGATCGATCGGGCCGCTGAAACACGCGCGCGACCATGTCGCTAAGTGGATGAAGCCCGAGAAGCGCAAGACGACGCCGGCGATCCTGGGACTGTTCGGCGCCAAGGCGACGGTTCAATGGCAGCCCAAGGGCGTGGTGGGCGTGATCAGCCCCTGGAACTTCCCCGTCAATCTGACTTTCGCGCCGCTGGCGGGCGTCTTCGCCGCCGGTAATCGCGCCATGATCAAGCCGTCGGAATATACGCCGGCGACGTCCGAACTGCTCAAGGCGATGTTCGCCAAGGCGTTCAACGAGGAGGAAGTCGCCGTGTTCGTTGGCGGCCCCGAAGTGGGTCAGGCCTTCTCGGGACTCGCCTTTGACCACTTGGTGTTCACTGGGGCGACCTCGGTGGCCAAGCACGTGATGCGGGCTGCGGCCGAGAATCTGGTGCCCGTCACGCTGGAACTGGGCGGCAAGAGCCCCGTGATCCTCTCGCGCGGCGCCGACATGGCCACGGCGGCGGCGCGGATCATGAACGGCAAGACCCTGAACGCTGGCCAGATCTGCCTGGCGCCCGACTACGTCCTGGCCCCGCAGGAGGACGTCGAGAGCTTCGTCAAGGAAGCCCAGGCCGCCGTCAGCCGCTACTTCCCGACGATCAAGGATAATCCCGACTACACCGCCGTGGTCGCCCAGCGGCACTATGACCGCGTGAAGGGCTATGTCGACGACGCCCGCGCCAAGGGCGCGCGGGTCATTGAAATCAACCCCGCCGGCGAGGACCTGTCCCAACAGGAGCATCGCAAGATCCCGCCGACCCTGATCATCGATCCCACCGACGACATGAAGGTGATGCAGGAGGAGATCTTCGGTCCCGTCCTGCCGGTGAAGAGCTATAAGACCGTCGACGAGGCGGTGGACTACGTGAACGCGCATGATCGGCCGCTGGCGCTCTATTGGTTCGGGACCGACGAGGCCGAGAAGGACCGGGTTCTGGAACGCACCACAAGTGGCGGCGTCACCGTCAACGACGTGATCTTCCACGTCGCCCAGGAAGACCTGCCGTTCGGCGGGATTGGTCCGGCGGGGATGGGCGCCTATCACGGCCATGACGGCTTCCGCGAATTTAGCCACCGCAAGGCTGTGTTCCAGCAGCTCAAGAAGGACATCGCCCCGATGCTGGGCCTGAGGCCGCCCTACGGCGAGGGCATCCGCAAGTATCTCGCCGGGCAGATCAAGAAGTAGCCAACTGCGGCGCGGCATGCTCCAAGCGGGCCATGACCGCGCCGATTTCCCTGCGCCCTATCATCGAGGCGCGCGACCTGCCGCCGATGCTGCCGGACGCCCTGCGCGAACACTTCGCCCAAGGGGGTACAGGTGTGGCCTGGGCGCTGGAGCACGACGCTTCGGACGGCGCGCCGCCCGGGCTGCTGGGCGGTCCGGCGGCGCCCGTCTGGCCCTACGCGCTGTCCTCGCCGCCGCCCGTCAACGTTCCGGCGTTGTGCGCAGTCGGGCCGTGCTGGTGGTATCCGAGCTTTGGCGCGGTGATTGGAACCGACGGCGCGCTCTATAACGCCACGATCGGCGAGGCGCGCCATGGCTCCGCCGATCTGTCGGCGATCCCGGGCATTTCCTTAAACGGACGCAGGCTTGTTCCGCCAGAGAGCGCCCCGTTTGCCGAGAGCGGCGCGGTGTTCCTGCCCTGGGGCGCCGGCTTCAACTACGGCCACTTTGTCATCGACGCTCTGTCGTCGCTGCTTGCGCTGGAGCAGGCCGGGCTGCTGGACGGCGTTCCGCTTCTGGCGCCGCGCCTGACCACTTGGCAGCGAGAACTGATCGCCCTGTCCGCGCCTAGGGTCCTGCTCCAGGAGATCGAGGCGCCGGTTGTTCGGCTGGGGCGGGCGACGTTCGCCACCAGCATGGATCACTTCCTGCACCACCCCAATGGCCTGCTGGCGATCTTGGCCGAGCGGGTTGTCGCCAACGCGCCGCCAGGCGCTGGCGCGCGGCGCGTCTATCTCTCCCGGCGCGGCCAGTCGATGCGGGTAATGGTCGGAGAGGCCGCGTTCGAGCAAGCGTTGACGGCCCGCGGGTTTACGATCGTGCGTCCCGAAACGCTGAGCGCACGCCAGCAAGTCGCCTTGATGCGCGACGCGCAGATCGTGGTCGGAGCCAGCGGCGCGGCTCTGGCCAACGCCGTGTTCCTGCCGCGGGGCGCGCGCGTGATCGAGATCCAGCCGGCTAACTTCACCAGCCAATGGGTGAGGGCGGCCTGCCGCCAGGTCGGTGTCGAATGGCGCGGCTATGTCTGCGCCTCGCCTTGTCCGATCGGCGAGGCGCCATTGCTCAGCCGCCTGCGGCGGGGCTTCAAGTTCGCCTTCAAGCCCGACCTGAGCGATCTGCTCGCCTTCGTCGATGCGGCGCTTTAGCTTCGGGAACTCAAAAACAAAAGGCGCCGGACAATGGCCCGGCGCCTTCGTGATCTTCGATAGGGTCTGACCGACTACTTCGCGCCGCGCGGCGGACGGGCGAGGAAGGCGGGGATCTCGTTGCCGAAGCCGACCACGCGACGATCGTCATCGTCACGATCGCGGACGGGCTGAACACCGCGCACCGGGCGTTCCGGACGTTCGGCGCGCACCGGACGCTCTTCCTCGAGCACGGGCGCGGCGGCCGGCGCGACGTTTCGCGGCTCACGTTCCCGGCGCGGACGCCGTTCGCGTGCGGGGCGCTCTTCGGCCGGCGCCGAGGCTTCGATGACTTCGGCAACCTCCGGGGCGGCTTCCGCCGTCTCCTCGGCGCGATCCCGGCCCCGGCCACGGCTGCGCGCGGGACGCTCGGCGCGCTCACCACGGTCGCGATCACGGCTTCCGCGCTTGCGGTCACCTTCGCGCTTCACCGTCACGGCGTTGGAATAATCGAGGTCGAGCTTCTCTTCGTCGGGCGTAGACCCGATCAGCTTGATGACCTTGTCGAAGCCCTTATCGTCCGCCGGGGTCACCAACATGTAGGTGATGCCCGTCCGACCGGCGCGACCGGTGCGGCCGATGCGGTGAACATAATCGTCGGCGTGGTGCGGTACGTCGTAGTTGAAGACGTGGCTGACGGCCGGGATATCGAGGCCGCGCGCGGCCACATCCGAAGCCACCAGGATCTTCAGCGCGCCCGAACGGAAATCCGCCAGGGTCTTCATGCGCTGGGTCTGGTCTAGGTCGCCGTGGATGGGCGCGGCGTCATAGCCGTGCACCTTCAACGACTTGGCGACGATATCGACCTCGGTCTTGCGGTTGCAGAACACGATGCCGGTCTCGATGCCGGCCTTCTCGATCAGGGCTCGTAGCGCCAGGCGCTTGGCCTTCGGATCGGAGGTGGGAACCTTGACCAGCAGCTGGGTGATGTTGGCGTTGGTGGTCGCCGGACGCGCCACCTCGATCCGGACCGGATCGCGCAGGAACTGCTTGGTCAGGCGGGTGATTTCCGGCGGCATCGTCGCCGAGAAGAACAGGGTCTGCTTCTTGGGCGGCGTCATCTTGAAGATGCGCTCGATGTCCGGGATGAAGCCCATGTCCAGCATGCGGTCGGCTTCGTCGACGACCAGGAACTGCACGCCGGTCATCAAGAGCTTGCCGCGTTCGAAATGGTCGAGCAGGCGACCCGGCGTGGCGATCAGGACATCGACGCCGCGGTCCAGCTTCTTTTCCTGGTCGCCGAACGACACGCCGCCGATCAGCAGGGCCCAGGACAGCTTGGTGCCCTTGGCGTACTTCTCGAAGCTGGCGGCCACCTGGTCGGCCAGTTCACGGGTCGGGGCGATGACCAGGGCGCGCGGCATGCGGGCCTTGGCGCGGCCGGACTGTAGACGGTCGATCAGCGGAAGGGTGAAGGCGGCGGTCTTGCCGGTGCCCGTCTGGGCGATGCCGAGGACATCCTGGCCGGCGAGGGCGACGGGAATGGCCTGGGCCTGAATGGGCGTGGCAGTGGTATAGCCGGTGTCGGCGACCGCCTGCAGGGTCGTGGGCGAGAGCCCTAGGTCGGAAAATTCGGTCATTTACACGCTGGTCTGCTCGGAGCCGCCCGTGCTTGGGCGAGCGGGCGGCGCGGATTCGCCAGACCTGCTCCGAAGCTGGGGATAAATAGGGCTAAAGCTGGCAAAGTCAATCGTCACAAGGCGATACGGAGTATTCGAAAGATGAGCGACAACGGCTGGAAATCCTCTGCCAAGGCCTGGATCGCCGATATGGGCGAGAAGGGTGACTATGGTCGCCAGCACGTTCTCGATACGCCTTTGCGCGAACGCCTGCGTTTGCTCCAGCCCGGACGAGCTCTGGATGTGGGATGCGGGGAGGGGCGTTTCTGCCGAATTCTGAAGGCTGAAGGCTTCGATCCTGTGGGGTTGGACCCCACGATTGAGCTGCTGGACGCCGCAAGAGAGCGGGACCGGGATGGCGTCTACATTGAAGGGCGTGGTGAGAAGCTGGAGTTTGCGGACGAGAACTTTGATCTTGTCGTCAGTTGCCTCTCGCTGATCGATATCGCTGCGGCGGACCGGGCGATCGCCGAGATGACTCGCGTACTCAAGCCCGGCGGAACTTTGCTGGTCGCCAATCTGACGAGTTTCTCCACCGCGCGCGTCAATGGCGGCTGGCAGAGGAACCTGCTGGGTCGGCGCACGCACTTCGCGATGGACCGCTATCTGGAGCCCCGCGCCAAGTGGGAAGAATGGCGCGGCATTCGGATCATCAACTGGCACCGGCCGCTGAAGGACTACATGCAGTGGTTCCTGGCGCAGGGTCTTATCCTGACCCACTTCGACGAGCCCGCGCCCACCGGCGGCGATCCGTCGCGTGCTGACAGATACCGACGTGCCCCATGGTACGTGATCATGGAGTGGCGCAAGCCCTGACGCCGCTCTATATCCGCCCGCACATGACCATCGACCACGACTCCCGCCTCCGACGCCTTCGTTTCCGCGCCTGGCACCGCGGCTTTCGCGAAGCGGACCTCATCCTGGGGCCGTTCGCGGACACCCATGGGCCGAACCTGTCAGCCGAACAGTTCGACACGCTCGAAACCCTGCTCGAACAGTCGGATCGCGAGATCTACGCCTGGATCGTGGGACAGGAGCCGACGCCGGCGGAATTTGAAACTGACGTCATGGCGATGATCCGGGCGTTCAGGTTCGAGGCGCACGCTTCGCGCCCGGCCGGAGATGGCGCCTAACCCTATGAGCTATGACGCCAAGCAGATCGCCAAGGCCGCGGGCGGCCTGACCCTGGCCGGCGCGCCTGAGGGCTTCGACGCCCTGGTGATGGCCGACATCGCGCGCGCTCGCGGCGGCCTGACCGCCTTCGTCGCGCGCGACACCGCCCGCGCCGGAGCCTTCATCGACGCGCTGAAGTTCTTCGCGCCCGAGATCGAGGCGGTGCTGTTTCCGTCATGGGACTGCCTGCCTTACGACCGGATCGGCCCTTCCTCGGGCGTTTCGGCCACCCGCATGGCGACGCTATCTCGGCTGGCGCGTGGTCTTGGCGAGAGCAAGGCCGCCATCCTGGTGGTCGCCGCGCCCGCGCTGCTGCAGCGCGTGCCGTCCAAAGATGTGCTTCTGCGCGCTTCCTACTCCGCCAAGGTCGGCGCCAATGTCGATATCAAGGACCTTGAGCGCTATTTCGCCGTCAACGGCTATACGCGCGCGTCTACTGTGTCGGAGCGCGGCGAGTTCGCGATCCGGGGCGGGGTGATCGACGTCTATCCGCCGGCCTCCGAGGAGCCAGTGCGCCTCGATCTGTTCGGCGACACGCTGGAGAGCATCCGCGCCTTCGATCCCGAGACCCAGCGTTCGACCCGGCAGTTGAAGGAGATCGACCTCCTGCCTGTCAGCGAGGCCCTGCTCGACGCCGATGGGATTTCGCGCTTCCGCAAGGGCTATGTCGCCGAGTTCGGCGCGCCGGGGGATGATCCGCTGTACGCCGCCGTCAGCGAGGGCGGCCGTCGCGCCGGCCTAGAGCATTGGCTGCCGCTGTTCTACGAGCGGATGTCGACGCTTTTCGACTATTTGCCCGCCGGGTCGCTGATCGGTGTCGACAACCAGGCCACCGAGGCCCGCGACGAACGTCTGGCCATGATCCAGGACGCCTATGACGCCCGCGCCAGCGCCGATCGCAAGTCGGCCTACCGCCCGCTGGCGCCCGAGGCTCTCTACCTGACCGCCGAGGAATGGGAGCGCGAGCTCTCTGATCGTCCCCATCGGCGCTTCACCCCCTTCCAGCCGCAGGGCCTGGATGTCGTCGACCTGGGCGCCAAGCTTGGTCGGGTTTTCGCCGCCGAGCGCGCGCAAGACAGCGTCAACCTGTTCGAGGCCACCGCCGACCACGCCAAGAAATTGGCGGCGGAGGGCAAGCGGGTGCTGTTCGCCTCGTGGTCTGAGGGCTCGTCGGAACGCCTGGGAACCATGTTGGCCGACCACGGCCTGAAGAAGATTCCCTACGCCGGCTACTGGCAGGCGGCCAAGGCCAATGACCCCAAGGTCCCTCAGCGGGTCGTGCTGCCGCTGGATCACGGCTTCGAGACCGACAGTCTGGCGGTCATTTCCGAGACTGATATCCTCGGCGACCGCCTGGCTCGTCCGCGCAAGAAGCGCCGCGCCGCCAACTTCCTGGCCGAAGCCAGCGCCCTGACGCCGGGTGATCTCGTCGTCCACATCGACCACGGCATCGGCCGCTATGAAGGTTTGAAGACCCTCGACGTCCAAGGCGCGCCGCACGACTGCCTGGACCTGCTCTACGGCGGTGAGGCCAAGCTCTATCTGCCGGTCGAGAACATCGACCTTTTGACCCGCTACGGCGCGGCCGACGCCGAGAACGTGCAACTGGACAAGCTGGGCGGCGCGGCCTGGCAGGGCCGCAAGGCGAAAGCCAAGGAACGCTTGCGGGTCATGGCCGAGGGGCTGATCCAGATCGCCGCCGCCCGCCAGCTAAAGACCGTCGAAGAGACAGATCCGCCGTCGGGTGTGTTCGACGAGTTCTGCGCCCGCTTCCCCTACGAGGAGACGGACGACCAGCTCAACGCCATCCACGACGTGCTGGAGGACCTGTCGTCCGGCAAACCGATGGACCGCCTGATCTGCGGCGACGTCGGCTTCGGCAAGACGGAAGTGGCCCTGCGCGCGGCCTTCGTGGTGGCGATGAGCGGCAAGCAGGTCGCGGTCGTCTGCCCGACGACGCTGCTGGCCCGCCAGCACTACAAGACGTTCAAGGACCGCTTCCAGGGCTGGCCGGTCAAGGTCACGCGCCTGTCGCGCCTAGTCACCGGCAAGGAGGCCGCCGAAACCCGCGAGGGCCTCGCCAACGGCCAGTTCGAGATCGTGGTCGGCACCCACGCCATCCTGTCCAAGCAGGTGGCCTTCAAGGATCTGGGCCTCGTGATCGTCGACGAGGAGCAGCACTTTGGGGTCAAGCACAAGGAGAAGCTGAAAGAGCTTCGCGCCGACGTGCACATGCTGACCCTGACCGCCACGCCGATCCCGCGCACCCTGCAGATGGCTCTGAGCGGCATCCGCGAGATGTCGATCATAGCCACCCCGCCGGTGGATCGCCTGGCGGTGCGAACCTACATCAGCCCGTTCGACCCGGTGACCCTGCGCGAGGCCCTGCTGCGCGAGAAGTATCGCGGCGGCCAGTCCTATTACGTGGTGCCGCGCATCAAGGACCTGGAGGATATCGAGAAGTTCCTCCGCACCCAGGTGCCTGAGGTGAAGTACGTTGTCGGCCATGGTCAGATGGCGGCCACCCAGTTGGAAGACGTGATGACGGCCTTCTATGAGGGCCAGTACGACGTGCTGCTCGCCACGACCATCGTCGAGAGCGGCCTGGACATTCCGTCGGCCAACACCCTGATCGTCCACCGCGCCGACATGTTCGGCCTGGCTCAGCTGTATCAAATCCGCGGACGCGTTGGCCGTTCCAAGGCCCGCGCCTATGCCTATCTGACCACGCCGGTCGAGAAGTCTCTGACCTTGTCCGCTGAGAAGCGCCTGCAGGTGCTGCAGTCGCTCGACAGCCTGGGCGCCGGCTTCCAGCTGGCCAGCCACGACCTCGATCAGCGCGGCGGCGGCAACCTGCTGGGCGACGAGCAGAGCGGCCACATCAAGGAGATCGGCGTCGAGCTCTACCAGCAGATGCTGGAGGACGCCGTCGCCGAGCTCAAGCAGCGTCAGGGTCAGGAAGCCTTGCTGGAGGATCGTGGCTGGTCGCCGCAGATCAACACCGGCGCGGCAGTGATGATCCCGGACGACTATGTGCCGGACCTGAACGTGCGCCTGTCGCTCTATCGCCGCCTGTCCGAGGCCGAGCAGGCCGCCGACCGCGAAGCCTTGGCCGCCGAGATGATCGACCGCTTCGGCCCGCTGCCGCCTGAAACCGACTCCTTGCTGAAGGTCGTGGCCATCAAGGGCCTGTGCCGCGAGGCCAATGTCGCCAAGATCGACGTCGGCCCCAAGGGCGCGGTGGCCAGTTTCCGAGGCGACAACTACGCCAACCCGCTGGGGCTGATGCAGCACGTCGCCAAGAACAGCCTGATCTGGAAGGTGCGCCCCGACCAGAAAGTCGTCATCAAGGGCGAATGGGACACACCCGCCCAGCGTCTCGATGCGGCCGAGAAGATCCTGACGGTCCTGGCCAAGCTGGCGAAGGGGTGACCCAAGTCCTCCCCCGCTGGGGGGAGGATGTCTAAGCCGCCAGGGCCTGATCGATCGCCTGGGCGATCCGCTCGGGCGACTCGGCGCCGACGACGGCGACCTTGCCGGCGAAGATGGCGAACGGCACGCCCGTCACGCCGCCTTGGACGGCCATGGCGTGCTCACGCGCCACGGCCTCCTTGTCGGCCCCCTCAGAGAGCAGTTGCAGCACGACCAAACGCTCCATCCCGGCCGCCTCGGCGATATCGCCCAGAACGACGGGGTCACCGATGTCGAGGCCCTGTTCGAAATAGCCCTTGAACAGGGCTTCGACGACCTCGTCCTGCACGCCGGCCGTCAGGGCCCAACGGATCAGGCGATGGGCGGCGTTGGTGTTGGGCGTGAGAGCGATGGCCTCGAAGTTGAACGCGATGCCTTCCTCGGCGCCGCCTTCCACCAGAGCGGTGTGGACAGCCTTCAGCTTGTCCGGGTCCTTGAACTTCTGGGCCATGTAGGCCTTACGGTCGACGCCTTCCTCGGGGAGCGTCGGGTCCAGTTGATACGGACGCCAGATCAGTTGGGCCTTGAGGTCCGGACGCAGGGCGATCGCCGACTTTAGCCGACGCCAGCCCAGGTAGCACCAGGGACAGACGACGTCGGCCACGACGTCGATGATCATGGCTTGCGGCTGGCTCATGGCGGGCTCCCGGGCAACACTGTCCGCTACAGGACGTGTTCCATATAGGGCGCTTGCCGTTGCGCCCCAAGCGTCAAGCTTTAGCTGGCTTCCCGCTTGAGCGCGGCGGATGCGGCCCTTTCCAGGGCCTTTACCGCGCCTTCGCCGGGCTGGACCTCGGCCACGCCAATGTCAAACTCGCAGACGAAGGGTGCGCGATCTTCACCCGCATCGAAGGCGGTGCAGCCGATGACGGCGGCGATCCGCTCGGCGGCGGCGCGGGCGGCGCTCTGATTGGTCGCGGGCAGGGCGAGTGCGAACACCTCGGTGGCCAGGCGCGCCGCAGTGTCCTCGACCCGGACCAGACGCCCCACCATCGAGCCGATCTGCGGGATGGCCCGGTCGAGCCAGCCGTTCTGGCGCGCCCACACGGCTTCAGGCTTGTCGGCGATGCGCAGGACGCAGATCGACAGGGGGCGGGAGCGCTCTCGCGCCGCGCTGGCCAGCCGCGCCAGATGGGCGGCGAAAAGGTCGCGGGTGAACAGGCCGGTGGCGGCGTCCATCAGCCCCGAGCTGCGCGCCTTTTCTAGTGCGCCGCGAATGGCCTCGCCGCGACGGAAGCTGCGGGCCAGTTCCATGACCCGCATCGCCGTCTCGCCTTCCGGCGTCTCGGGCGAGGCGACGTCGGACACCCCCCGATGGAAGGCCTCCGACATGGTCACATAGCTTTCGGCCTTCAGGTACAGCAGGGCCGGAATGTGGAACAGGTGGGTGTTGCGCCGCATGCCGGCGGCGATCGATAGGGCTTCCTGCTGGCTGTCGCCCGCCCACAGCACCACTGAGTCGAATGGCCGCTCGTGCAGATAGTCGAAGGCGGTATAGGCCGTAAACGCGCCGACCACCTCGGTGCCGCTGGCCTGCAGGGCGTTGGACAAGGCCAGGAACTGCGGCGCGGGTTCGCCAACCGCCAGGATGCGATAGGGAGCGTCGGAGGGCTCGGGCAGGTCCAGGCGACGGCCGCGTTCACCGAAGGTCTCGAGGCGAAGCTCGAACTCTTCCTCGGCGATGGCGGTGCGGACCAGCGATTCGAGACGCAGCGCCGCTTGCGACGGATGGAGGGGCGGCGAGAGCGTCAGGTCGAACGCCTGGTTGCGGAAATCGGCGTCCGGTTCGCTGATCGCGATGACCGGCAAGCGGCGTGGCGCGACGGCGGCCTTCAGGCGGCGCGCCAAAGTCTGGGTCTCGGGCCCGGCGCTGGCCAGATCGACGATCACGGCCTCGATCGGCAGATCGCCTAGGGCCGCCAACGCCGCGTAAGGACCGCGGGCTGTGATCGTGCGCCAGCCCAGCCGGTCCAGCCCCTCGGCCAGCGGCCCTGCGCGAACATCGTCGCGCGCCACAATCAGGATCCGGGCGTCAACCGCCAAACCAACCTCCGCCCGAACTCACACCATGCAACCCTTTGTCGGGACCGCCAGGATTCGTCGCCGCACCATAGCAGAGGGTTCGCGCCATCAAAGCCGCGCAACGCCGCAGGCTGGGGGTGAATCGACGAACTGGCGCGTACCATGGATACGGGCTTGCCTGACCGAACGTCAGGATCGCTCTATTGGCGCCAATCGGCCAAGTTCAGAGGGTCGACAGGGAGATCGCGTCATGGGCCAGGGGCCGCTTTCGGGACTGAAGATCGTAGAGTTCGCCGGCATCGGGCCAGGACCCTTCTGCGGCATGCTGCTGTCCGACCTCGGCGCGGATGTCGTGCGGATTGACCGAAAAGGGCAGGGGCGAGGCTCGCCGGCGGATGTCACTGCGCGCGGACGTCGCTCGGTGGCGCTGGACCTGAAGAACCCCGAGTCCATCGAGACCTGCCTCAAGCTGCTGGAACAGGCCGACGGCCTGATCGAGGGCTTCCGCCCCGGCGTCATGGAGCGTCTGGGTCTTGGCCCGGACGTCGTGCTGGCGCGCAATCCCAAGCTTGTCTACGGCCGCATGACGGGCTGGGGCCAGACCGGCCCCTACGCCAAGGCCGCCGGCCATGACATGAACTACATCGCCATCACCGGCGCGCTCCACGCCATCGGCACCACAGACAAGCCGGTGCCGCCGCTGAACCTGGTCGGCGATTTTGGGGGCGGGGCGCTCTACTTGGCTTTCGGTCTGCTGGCGGGCGTGATCCATGCGCGGTCGACCGGACAGGGCCAGGTGATCGACTGCGCGATGAGCGACGGCGCGGCCTCGCTCATGGCCATGTTCTACGGCTTCAAGGCCGCGGGCATGTGGGGCGAAGGGCGGCGATCCAATATGCTCGACGGCGGAGCCCACTTCTACGACACCTACGAGTGTTCGGACGGCAAGTGGATCTCCATCGGCTCGATCGAACCGCAGTTTTATCTGCTGCTGCTGGAAAAGACCGGCATCACCGATCCGCAGTTCCAGCACCAGATGAGCCGCGAGGAGTGGCCGCAGCTGCGCGAGAAGCTCGCCGCCGTGATCAAGACCAAGACCCAGGCACAGTGGTGCGCAATCATGGACGCGACCGACGTCTGCTTCGCCCCGGTCCTGACCATGGATGAAGCGCCAAGCCACCCGCACAACGCCGCGCGCCAGACCTTCGTCGAAGTCGCCGGCGTCACCCAGCCGGCCCCCGCGCCGCGGTTTTCGGCGACGCCGGGCGCGATTCAGGGGCCGCCGCCCAAGATCGGCGGACACAACGACGAAGCGCTCGCGGACTGGGGCTTCAGCGCCTCGGCCATTGACGCGCTTAAGGCCTCGGGAGCGCTCTGAGGTCGTTCAGCCGCCGTTCAGCCGCCGTTTTCTAGGGTGGATGCGTCGATCGGTCGTCGCGCCCATCCGTCCCTCGAAGCGGCGATCGATTCCCAGGCTCGTCCTGTGGAGACGCGTCGCCTCCCCAGGCGGCGCGTCTTTGACTTCGTGAGGCCGCGCGGCCATGGTCCGCCGGATGCACGACCCCCTCCAACGCATCCGCTGGCGCGACCTCGACCTTGATCCGACGCACTGGGCCCGAGAAATCCTCCGCGTGCTGGGCCTCGCCCTGTCGCGTCTGTGGGGACGCGACGTCATGCTGTACGTCGGCGGCGTCTCGTTTTTCGCGCTGCTGGCGGTCTTTCCGGGCCTGGCGATTCTGATCGGGCTCTACAGCTTCTTCCTGACGCCGGAGACCGCAGCCTGGCAGGCGGTGAAGCTGGCCGAGCTGATTCCCTCGGGCGCGCGATCGATCGTCCAGGACGAGCTCACGCGGCTGGCGCACGCGCCGGGGCAGACCATCTCGCTGCAGAGCGGCGTCGTTCTGATCGTCGGCGCCTACGCCGCCCACAGAGGCTTCAAAGCGCTGCTTGCCGGCCTGTCGTTCATCCACGACGAGGAAAATCAGCGAGGCTTCTTCGGCTTCAACCTGATGGCGCTGCTCGTTCTGGTCGCCGCTTTCGGCCTCCTGTTCATCATGTCGGGCGTCTTTCTGACCCTGCGCCTGCTCGGATCGGCGCTGGCGCTAAGGCCGCTGGCGGGCGTCTCGTGGGTTCAGTCCGAGTGGACCTGGGCCAGCTTCGGTATCGTGGTCGGGATGAGCCTCGTCTATCGCTACGCCATGTCGCGGCAGGTCGTTGGCTGGCGCGCGTCGATCGCGGGCGGCGTCGCAGCGGCGGCCCTTTGCGTCTTCATGTCCTGGGCGAGCGCCTTCTATGTCGAGAAGATCGTCCATCTGGGCGCGACCTACGGCTCGATCTCGGCCGTTATTATCTTCTTGATCTGGCTGTCCTGGAGCGTGAACGCGATCTTCTTCGGCGGGGCCTTGGCGACCGAAGTCGAGATCGCGCTCGACGAGCGGCCGCGCGCCTTGCTGCAGGGGCCGCGTCCGATCGCCCTTAAAGCGCCTTCTGAATTCGAACCCTGATCACGCCGCCATCCAGGTCGGCGACATTCAAGACCGTCGCGCCGACCTGACCCGCGAAATGCGGTGCGTCGATCCTGGCCATCGGGTCGGTCGCCAGCAGCACCAATTCCGCGCCGGGCGCGGCGGCCTCGTGCGCCTTGCGCAGCTTCAGGGTCGGCACCGGGCAATGATGCCCCCGCGCGTCGACGAGGATCGGCTCAGTCATCGGCGAACACCCGCTCGGCCTCCGCCGCGGGCAGAATGCGGTGCTGCCCCGGCGCGAGGTCGTCGGGCAGGACGATGCCGCCGATCCGCTCGCGATGCAGCGTCACCACATGGTTGCCGACAGCCGCGAACATGCGCCGGACCTGATGGTAGCGCCCCTCCGTGATCGTGAGGCGCGCCGTGCGCGCATCCACGACGTCCAGCTTGGCCGGGAGCAGGGGCTTTTCCTCGCTGTCGAGCATCAGCGTCCCCGCCGCGAAGATCTCGCCTTCCGAGCCCGTCAGAGCGCGGTCCAGCGTGGCCAGATAGGTCTTGGGCACGTGGCGCTTGGGCGAGATGACTCGATGCAGGAAGTCGCCGTCGTCCGTGATCAGGATCAGTCCGCTGGTGTCCTTGTCGAGGCGTCCGACCGTCGAGAGGCCCGGGTCGCGCAAGCGCCAGCGGCGCGGCAGCAGATCGTAGATCTTCTCGCCGTCTTCCTTGTGCGAGCACACCACGCCCAGTGGTTTGTGCATCATCAGCACCAGCGGGGCGGGCGGATCCACCGGGACGCCGCGGATGGTCATGCGCTGGGGCAGGGTCGCGTCGACCGCAATGCGCGCGCCGGCGTCCTTGAGCACCGCGCCATCGAGCATCACCTTGCCGCCCGCCACCAGGGCCTGGACCTCCTTGCGGCTGCCATAGCCCAGATTGGCTAGCAGCCGATCCAGACGCGCCATCAGCGCCTTGCTCACGTCTTGGCCTCGAACACCTTGTAGCCGCCGCCTTCCGCGACCAGCCGAACCTTGGCGAAGTTCTCGGCCAGGATCGCCTCGTAGGGCAGGTGGCGGTTGGCCACGATCCAGAGCGCGCCGCCCTTACGGAGGGCTGCTGCGGCGGCGCGAATGAAGGCCTGCCCCAAGGATTTGTCCTCACCGCCGCCCTCGTGGAACGGGGGGTTGCTGACGATGAAGTCGAGATCTTTCAGGCCGCTCTGGCGGGCGTCAGCCCAGACGATCTCCGCCCGAGGATCGGTGATGTTGCGTCCAGAGACCTCGATCGCGCGCCGATCCAGTTCCACAAGGCTCAGCTTGATCACCTTCGGGGAGGCGAGCACATTGAGCGCCAGCAGCCCGATGCCGCTGCCGAAATCGGCGCCAACGCCCGAGAACGGCGGCAGAACCTGGAGCAGGGCGTTCGTCCCGGCGTCGAGGCGATCCCAGCTGAACACGCCAGGCTGAGTCCACAGGCCGTTCTCGGCGATCTGGCGTGGAGCCCCGGCGTCAATCGCTTCCTGGAGGCCCACTATGACGTCGGGACGCAGAGACACGCAGATGCGATGGTGGCGACGGGCGCTCTCGCCAACCTCGCAACCCAGCGCCTGGAGCTCCTTCTTCAGCCGCAACCCGCCACGATCCTTCGGCGCGAAGACGGTCAGACGCCCGCCCGGAACCAAGGTCCGCAGCGCTTGTGCCAGAACGTAGCGTCTCTCCACCGCCCCGGCAGGAGCGCGCACCGTCACCGCGTCAAATGCGGCGTCACCGACATCGGCCAGATTCGCTGAACCGACGACGAGAGGCGAGAGCTGCACGGCGTCTGGCGCAGACGGCGCCAGATCATGATCGGGCTGTCCATAGAGCGCGGTGCGGTTCGCCGACATGCTTGTCCTGAAAGCGTTTTCCGCGAGAGCGGACGTGTCTGGCGGACAGGGTGGGATTCGAACCCACGGTAGGCTTCCACCTACGGCGGTTTTCAAGACCGCTGCCTTAAACCACTCGGCCACCTGTCCGGAGCAGGCGGCTATATCAGCGCGCCCGCGCCTTAACCAGACTTCAAAACAAACCAATCAAGATGATTGTATGGAAGGGTGCGGCCCGACGGACGACGATCGGATGAACCAGCGTATCGAGCAGGCTTGGCGGATCGCGCGCAACCTCGGCCTTATGGCCCTGGCGGCCGCCAGCCTCGCGGCCTGCGCCACGCCAAAATATGAGGTCGGCCGCACCGTCGCCGTCAGCACGGGCGCTGCACCGCGTCCAGGCTCGACGGTCGGACGCGACGGCAAGCCGCTGCGCGGAACCGAAAAGCCCTATCAGATCTATGGGATTTGGTATTATCCCCACGAGGACAAGGACTACAACGTCACCGGAATTGGCTCCTGGTATGGCGAGCAGTTCCATAACCGTCGCACGTCGAACGGCGAGGTCTTCGATATGGACCTGCCCTCGGCCGCGCATAAGACGCTACCGCTTCCGAGCTTGGTGGAGGTCACCAATCTCGATAACGGCCGCAAGATGATCGTCCGGGTCAACGACCGCGGTCCCTTCGTCGGGGACAGGATCATCGACCTGTCCAAGGCTGCGGCCGAGGAACTGGGCTATCGCCGCCAGGGCGTGGCGCGCGTTCGGGTGAAGTATGTCGGCCCCGCGCCGCGTCGCGCCATCGAGACGCCCCGGCAATACGCGCAGGCCTCACCGCCGCCTCCGCCCCGACAAACGCCGCGCAGCTTCGACGACATCCAGGAGCCGCCCCAGCGCGTTCAGGTTCTGCCGCCGCGCCCTGAGCCCGGCTGGAGCGCGCCGCCCATCAATCCGCCTGACCCCGTCTTCGCGAAGGTCAAGTCCGCCTACCGCATTCAGGCCGGTTCATTCTCCAACCGAGAGAATGCGGAGAAGGCGGTGAGGCAACTCACCAGCGCCGGTAGGGCGTCGATCGAGGCCATCGAGCGGGCCTCGGGAACGCTGTATCGCGTCACCGTGGCGGCGGGCGAGGACGAGAGCGCGGCCTGGACTTTGCGCGAACGGGTCGAAGCGCTGGGCTATTCCGGCGCAACCATTTTGCGTCCCTGAGGCCCTTCGGCTCCAGATGGGATCTTCTAAGGCCTTGAAAACACTCTAAACACCTGATTCTAAAGTCTGTTTGTCCGGTTCAGGTGGTGAGATACCGACCCGACAGGCTCTGGACAATGCGCTCAAACCGGTCAAATGGAGACCGGTGACCCAGGGTTTCTTCATCAGTTTCGAAGGCGGGGAGGGGGCGGGCAAGTCCACCCAGATCCGCCGTCTCGCGGATACGCTCCAGGCTTCCGGCCACGACGTCGTCGTGACGCGTGAGCCGGGCGGCAGCCCGGGTGCGGAGGCCATCCGCGACCTGCTGGTCAACGGCGCCGCCGATCGCTGGTCTCCGGTGACCGAGAGCCTGCTGATGTACGCCGCGCGGCGGGATCACCTGGAGCGCTTGATCCGGCCGGCCCTGGCGCGGGGCGCGATCGTGCTTTGCGATCGCTTCGCCGACTCGACACGCGCCTACCAGGGCGCGGGCGGCGACGCGCCGGCCACCCTGATCTCGGCGTTGGAGGCGCACGTGCTGGGCGGCACGGTTCCGGTTCTCACCTTGATCCTCGACCTGCCGGCCGAGGTTGGCCTGAAACGCGCGGAAGCGCGGGGCGGCGCGGCGCGATTTGAGTCCAAGGGCCTGGCGTTCCATGAACGGCTGCGCGCCGGCTATCTGGAGATCGCGCGCCAGGAGCCTGAGCGCTGCGTCGTGATCAACGCCGACGCCGAGCTCGATGCCGTTACGGCCGCGATTTCGGATGTGGTCGCGCAACGCCTGGGACTGTGATGCAAGCGCCGGCTCACCCCCGCGACGTCTATCGGTTGGACGGGCAATCGGCCGCCGAGGCGGCGTTCATTGATGCGCTGGAACGTGGACGGCTGCACCATGCCTGGCTGCTGACCGGTCCGGAGGGCGTGGGCAAGGCGACTCTGGCCTATCGCATGGCGCGTCGACTGCTTGGCGCCCGGCCGGACCCGTCGCAGGGCCTCTTGGGCGCGGCGCCGTCCGACGTGGTAAGCCGCCAGGTGGCCGCACGGTCGCATCCCGACCTGATGGTGCTCGAGCGCCTGACCGACGACGGCAAGGCGCGCAAATCCATTCCGGTTGATGAAGCCCGTAAACTGCCGGAATTCTTCGCCAATTCGCCTGCGATCTCACCCTATCGCGTGGCGATCATCGACGCCGCGGACGACCTCAACGTCAACGCCGCCAACGCGGTGCTCAAGACCCTGGAAGAGCCGCCGGCGCGGGGCGTGATCCTGCTGATCAGTCATGCGCCAGGCAAGCTGCTGCCGACCATCCGCTCGCGCTGTCGCCGCCTGGCGATCCCGGCGCCCGGCGTGGCCGCCGCCGCCGAGATGGTCGAGCGTATGGCGGACCTTCCGCATCGCGACGCCGAGCGGTTGGCGCGGATGGCGCACGGCGCGCCGGGCAGGGCGCTGCAACTGGCCGCCGCCGGCGCGCTCGCGGTCGACGACGCGGCCAATGAAATCCTTCGGGGTCTGCCCAAGCTGGACGAGGGCGCGCTGCTGGCCATGGCCGACACCTTCCGGGGCGCCGACGGCGCGGCGCGGTTTGAGCTTCTGATGGATCGCCTGGCCGATCAGGTCCGCATCTTCGCGACGCAGGTGGCGGCGGACGGCAAGAACTCGCCGGGCCTGGACCGCTGGGCGACCGCCTGGGAGCGGCTCTCGCGCTGGCCCGCCGAAGCCGAGGCAGTGAACCTCGACCGCGCCGATGTCTTCTGGAGTGTGATCTCGGACTTGCGCGCGGCGGCCAAGACGGCGATGTGAGCCCCATGCTCATCGACAGCCACGTAAACCTGCACGCGCCTCAGTTCGCCGAGGACAAGGACGCCGTGATCGCCCGCGCCCGCGACGCTGGCATCGCGATGATGGTCACCATCTGCGACAAGGTCTCCTCGTTCGAGGCCGTCCACGCCATCGCCATGGCCGAGCCGGACATCTGGTGCACCGTCGGCACGCACCCGCACGAGGCCAAGGAAAATCCCGACCTGACGGCCGCGGCCCTGGTGGAGCTGGCCCAACGCCCCCGCGTGGTCGGCATCGGCGAGTGCGGGCTGGATTTCCACTACGACCTGTCTCCGCGCGAGGTGCAGGCCAAGGTCTTTCGACAACACTGCGTCGCGGCGCGCAAGAGCGGCCTGCCTCTGGTCGTCCACACGCGCGAAGCCGATGCGATCATGGGCGAGATTCTCGAGTCCGAGCATGCGGCCGGGCCGTTCAAGATCCTGATGCACTGCTACACCAGCGGCGCAGAACTGGCCGCGCGCGCCGCCGCCCTGGGCGCCTGGTTCTCGGTGTCCGGTATTGCGACGTTCAAGGCGGCCGAGGAGGTGAGGGGGCTTATCCGAGACATGCCCGCCGACCGCATCATCGTTGAGACCGACTGTCCCTACCTTGCCCCCGTGCCGATGCGCGGGCGTCGCAACGAGCCGGCCTACCTGCCGCACATCTACGACAAGCTCGCCGAGATTAGGGGCTGGAGCCGCGCGGAGACCGAGCAGCGCACCGAGGACGCCTTCTTCGCGCTGTTCGATCGGATACCGCGCCCATGAGCGGCGCGCTCGAGTTCACGATCCTGGGATCCGGATCCTCTGGCGGCGTGCCGCGTGCGGACGGCAACTGGGGCGACTGTGATCCGAGCGATCCCCGCAATCATCGGTCGCGCTGCTCGCTGCTCGTGCGCCGCTCATCGCCGGCCGGCCCGCTGCACGAGACGACCGTGATCATCGACACGTCGCCCGACCTGCGCCTGCAAACCGCAGCGGCTGGCGTTCGTCGCATGGACGCGGCGCTCTTCACCCACGACCACGCCGACCAGGCTCACGGCATCGATGATCTGAGGCCGTTCTTCCTCAACCAGCGCACGCGCATCCCGACCTATATGGATCAGGCGACGCATGACGGACTGACGCAGCGCTTCACCTACATTTTCGTCAGCCAAGGCGGTTATCCCGCGATCTGCGAGCCGCGCCTGATCCCGCCGCTGGGCGTGGACTTCACGATCGAAGGGCCCAGCGGTGATGTCTCGGTGCAGACCTTCGACGTCGACCACGGCGAGGTGCGGGCGGTCGGCTATCGGATCGGCGACGTGGCCTATACGCCCGACGCGCGCGCCATTCCCGAAGCGAGTTGGCCAGCCCTGCAGGACCTGGACGTCTGGATCGTCGACGCGTTGCGCTGGACGCCGCACCCGACCCACGCCCACGTCGATCTGGCCCTGGAGTGGATCGCGCGCGCCAAGCCCCGGCGCGCGATCCTCACGAACCTCCACATCGATCTCGACTACCAGGCGCTGGCGGCGCGCCTGCCGCCGAATGTCGAGCCCGCATTTGACGGGATGCGCTTCACGACCGCCACGTGATGTCGGCTTCGGCGGAAACTTTGCCGAACGTAACAAACCTGAAATAGGCTCGCGCAACTAGGTCGGCATACGGACGCGGTAGAGTCCGTCACCTGGGTCCAGTTTTCCAACGACCATGGCCGAAACCGTCACCATTTCGCGCGAAGTGTTCCAGCGCCTGCGGGCGCGTCTCCCGGCGGTCACGCGGGAGCATCTCTTCAATTGCTACGCCATCAGCGAGACGACCTGGACCAAACTCAGGGACGGCCGGCCCGTTAAGCGCTCGACGCTGGATCGCGTGCTGGCCAAGCTCGCTGCGCTGGACTCCCGCATCGCGGCCTGAGCGCTTAGTCGAAAAGCCAAAATCCGCATCAAGGTCACGACGCATTATTTCCGATAATATATCTTAGACGATATTGATATGAGCGAAGCGCCTCTCGCCAACGCTTAGCTTTGACGCCTATCTGACCGCCTTGGCGACGACCGCAGCCAACGCTTCGCCAATCTTCCTGGCGCCCTGGGCGTTGGGATGGATGCCGTCCCTCTGCATAAGCGTGGCATTGCCGCCTACGCCCGCCAGGATATTGGCGTAAAGCGGCACGCCGAACTCTTTGGCTAGGCTCGGATAAATCGCGTTGAACTCACGTGCGTAGCTGGCGCCGATCCTGGGCGGCGCCGCCACGCCGACCAGCACGGCGCGAACGCCGCGCGCTTTCAGCTTCTGGAGAATACCGCGCAGATTGGCCTTGGTGTGGGCCGGATCAACGCCTTGCAACAAGTCATTGCCGCCGAGGGCCACGACACAAAGCTGAGTATCCTTCGAGACGCTGAAGCCGACGCGCGCCAGACCGCCGCCGCTCGTGTCTCCTGAAACCCCGGCGGGCTTGACGACCGCCGAAACGCCCAACCGTCCCAGCGCCGCTTGCAACTGCGCGGGCATGGCGTCACGCGCAGACAAACCCAGTCCGGCGGTGATCGAGTCGCCCAGAACCGTAATCACAATCGGCTTCGGGGCGGCCGCGATCTGGCTCAGCAGGCCGATCCCCAGCAAAAATCGTCGACGATTGGGAAAACGCTGTGCGGTCTGGCTCATGCCTTCCTATGTAGTTTAGCCGCCGGCCAAACAAGGACCGGCTCCACAGGAAAACCCATGTCCGACGACGTTACGCCCGCCGCGCCCCTGGTCCTCGACGCCGTCGCCTTGACACTCCCCTCTTCCGCCGGGCCCGTGAACATCCTGCGCGGCGTCGACCTTGTCGTGAACCCTGGCGAGCGAGTCGCGATCATCGGTCCGTCGGGTTCGGGAAAGTCGTCGCTAATCGCCGTGGGCGCGGGTCTTGAAGAGCCGACCTCGGGACAGGTCCGATTGTTCGGACAGGATCTGGCCAAGCTCAACGAGGACGGCCGGGCGCGGTTACGACGCGGTCGCGCGGCCCTAGTCTTCCAGTCGTTCCACCTGCTGCCGAATATGACGGCCGAGGAGAACGTTGCAACGCCGCTTGAGATCGACGGCGCGCGGGACGCGATGGCCACGGCGCGCGATTGGCTGGCCCGGGTGGGTTTGGCCGGTCGCCTAACGCACTATCCCCACCAGCTCTCGGGCGGTGAGCAGCAGCGCGTGGCCCTCGCCCGCGCCCTGGCCGCCCGCCCCGCCCTGCTCTTCGCCGACGAGCCCACGGGCAATCTCGACGGCGCCACGGCGACGTCGGTCGCGGACCTGATGTTCAACCTGGTGTCCGAGGTCGGTGCGGCGATGGTCATGGTCACCCATGATCCCTTGTTGGCGACGCGGGCCGACCGGATCGTGCGGATGGCCGACGGACGGATCGTCTCGTGAGCCGCACGCCCCTCGCCTTCCGCCTCGCCGCCCGCGAACTGCGTTCCGGCGTGCGCGGCTTTCGCATCTTTCTGGCCTGCCTGGCGCTGGGCGTCGCGGCCATCGCGGCCGCCGGTTCGACGGCCGAAGCCTTCCGCCAGGGCCTGGCCAGCCAGGCGCGCGAGATCCTGGGCGGTGACCTGGCGTTCTCGATCGAGAACCGCGATTTCACGCCCAAGGAGCGCCAGACGATCGACAAGCTGGGGGTGACCACCTACGCCGCGACCGCGCGCGCGATGGCCCAGGCCCCTAACGGTGAGCGCCGGCTGGTCAACCTGCGTGGGGTGGACGGACAGTTTCCGCTCGCCGGCGCCGTGACCCTGGAAGGCGCGCCGAACCTGCAAGCCGCCCTGGCCGATCGAAACGGTGTGCCGGGCGCGGCGGTCGAGCCGGCGCTTCTGGACCGTCTGAACCTCAAGATCGGCGACCGGTTCGAGGCCGGGCCCATGACGCTGGTCGTGGGCGCGCGATTGACCGGCGAGCCCGACGGCCTGTCACGCGGCTTCGCCATCGCGCCCCGTGTCCTGGTCCGCGGCGAGGTGCTGGAGCAATCCGGCCTTCTGGCCCCCGGCGGCCTGACGAGCAGGACGGTGCGTGTCGCGCTGCCACCCAACCAAGACCCTCGCGCCATCGGCAAGGCGGTGCAGGCCTCGCTTCCGGAGTCGCGGATGCGGGTGCGCGACCGTCTGGACGCCGCACCGGGCGCACGCCGCCTGATCGACCAGCTGGAGTACTTCTTGGGCTTCATCGGCTTGGCTTCGCTTGTCGCGGGCGGGCTGGGCGTAGCGGGGGCCGTCTCGGCCTATTTGTCGGCGCGAGAGCCCGCGATCGCCGTGCTGAAGGCCTTGGGCGCGCAGAGCGGCCTGATCCGCGATTTGCACCTGATCCAGATCGCGGTGCTGGCGCTGCTGGGGATCGCCATCGGCCTGGTCGTCGGCGGCGCCGCGCCGCTGATCCTGGGGCAGCTGGCGGGCTCCAGCCTGCCGGTGCCGGCGCTTTTCAAGGTCTATCCCCTGCCCCTGGCCAAGGCGGCGCTGTTCGGGCTGCTGGCTGCGGCGGCCTTCTCGTTGCTGCCCCTGGCGCGGGCGCGAACCACGCCGCCGTCGGCTTTGTTCCGGCGTGCGCCCAAGGGACGGCTGCCTCTGGGCGTTGAGACCGTCGGCGCGGGTCTGGCCGGCCTCGGTCTGGCCGCGCTGGCGGTCGCCACCGCCCCGACCCCGATGGCCGCCGCGATCATGATCGCCGGGGTGGCGGTGTCGTTCGGTCTGCTCGCCGCGCTGGGCCGGGCGGCCGCCTGGGCGGCGGGCAAGGCGCGCGGGCTCACCCGGGGCCCCGCCAAGCTTGGCCTCGCCAATCTGGCCGGTCCTCGCTCCGCCGCGCGCACGGCGAGCCCGGCGATCGGCCTCGGCGTCGCCCTGTTGGCCTGTGTCGTGCTGATTCAATCAGCGCTTCTGGCTCAGGTCAGCGACGTGGCCCCGCGCACCGCGCCGGCCATGGTGTTCACCGAGATTCCGGCCGACCAGGCCGCAACCTTCGACGCCACGGTGGCCTCGGTCATGGGCCCGCTGAATGAAGACACCTATCTGCGCATGCCGTTCGTCACGGGGCGCATCATCGCGGTGAAGGGCAAGCCGATCGATCCGAAGACGGTCAAGCCTTCGGCGCGATGGGCGTTCGACAACGACATCAGCCTTTCGACCTTGGCGAACGAACCGAAGAACGCCGGCGTGGTCGCCGGGCGCTGGTGGGCGACCAATGATGCGGGTCCGCCCAAGCTGGCGATGAGCGCCGAGATCGCCGAGGCCGCAGGCCTCAAGCTGGGCGATACGGTCACCCTGCAAGTCCTAGGTCAGGAGATCGAGGCGCGGATTACGGTGCTGCGCAAGGTGGAGTTCGGGGGCTTTGGTCCCAACTTCAACCTGATCCTCAACCCCGCGACACTGGAGGGCGCCGAGCTTCGCAGCGTGGCCATCGCGCGCCTCGACAAGAGCCAGGAAGCCGCCCTCACCCGCAAGCTCGGTCAGACCCTTCCCACGGTCAACGTCATCAGCGTCCGCGAGCAACTGGAGTCAGCGGCCGCCCTCTTCGACCGCTTGGCCCTGGCGGTTCGCGGCGCTGCGGCGGTCGCAGGTCTGGCGGGACTCCTGGTTTTGGCCGGCGCTATCGCCGCCGGCGCACGGGCGCGGGCGCGCGAAGCGGCCACCCTGAAGGTGCTGGGCGCCACCCGGGGGCAGATCCTGTTGGCCTACGTGATCGAGTACGGCGCGGTCGGTTTGATCGCTGGCGCAGCCGGCGTGCTGTTCGGCTTCGCCGCCGCCTGGCCGGTGGTGGTCAAGGTCTTCGAGGCGACGTGGAGTGTTGACTGGAGCGGCGTGCTGGCGCTGCTGGCGGGCGCGACGGGCCTGGCGACGCTGGGAGGCTTGATCGCCGCCAGCTTGGCGCTTGCGCAAAGGCCCGCGCCGGTTCTGCGGGGCGACTAGCGCCCCGCAGGAGCGGCTTCAATCACTTTGCCGGGACGACCGTCGCCACGAAGGAGTCCGCGCGATCGGTCTGAGCCACCGGCTTCATCGTGCCGTCGGGATTGTAGCTCAGCGGCTCCACCGTGACCGCGCGCCGACCGATCGCGCCGTTCAGGTCGCCGATCGTCAGAGTCGCGTTGTGCAGGAAGATGTACCAGGCGCCCTTGAACTGCACGATGCCGGGATGGATCGTGAAGCTGTACTTGCCCGAGCCGGTCAGCAGCCCGCGATAGGTCCAGGGCCCCGTGATAGCGGGTGCGGTGGCGTAGGACACATGCTCGTCGCGCTGGGTGGAGCGATCCAGCGAGGCGTAGGTCAGGTAATACAGCCCGTCGCGCTTGTGCAGCCAGGGCCCTTCCTCGAAATGCGGCGGGGTGATCTCGGTGATCGGGCCGTCGATCTCGATCATGTTGGGTTTGAGCTTGGCGATGTAGCACTGGCGGTTGCCCCAGGCGATCCACGTCGCGCCGTCATCGTCGGTCCAGACGGTCGGATCGATGTCCTCCCAGCTATGCGTGCCTTTGGGCGTCATGTCGTTGGTGATCAGCGCCGAGCCGCGCGCGTCCACGAACGGTCCGGTCGGGCTGTCGGACACCGCCACGGCGATGGCCTTGCCGGGATGAGTCTTGTCGTGCTCGACGGCGGCGTAAAAATAGAACTTGCCGTTCTTCTGGATCGCCTGCGACGCCCAGGCGTCCTTCTGCGCCCACTTGAAGTCGGCGACTTTCATGATCGGCGGGTGCGACGTCCACGTCTTCATGTCGGTGGTCGAATAGACCAGCCATTCGCGCATGTTGAACATCTCGTCGCGCTGGGCCTCATCTCTACCGACGTAGAGATACAAGCGATCGCCTACGACAAGCGGCGCGGGATCCGCGGTGAACTTGTCTCGGAAGATCGGATTGGCGCTCAGAGGCAGCCGGCCGCCCTCCTCTGCCGCGAGGCTTGGCCCGCTCAGGCCTGCGATCAAGGCCAACGCGGCCGCGGCGAGCTTCAGCTTCATGATGCGCCTCCCAAACGCCGCACGACATTTACTCGGACAAATTCAACCGTCAACGCCGCGAATTGGCGAGGTCGACCATTCAATGTGAGCGGTACCTCTGGCGCGCCGCGGATTATTTTGTCAGACATGACGAAACAGAGATCACACGCCAGTTCAAAGCAAACGGTGGCAAACTGGGCTTGGCGCGCGGTCGGCATGCGAAAGGGAGAGACGCATGAACAGCAAGATGCAGCGCTCGCGCGGGCTGCGGGGATCAATGGGCGTAGCTCTGGCCGCTTTTGCGCTGAGCGTTGCCACGGCGGGGACTGCGGCGGCCCAGAACGACAAGATGACCCCGATTTCAACGCCGGCGCAGCCGAATGCGATCGCGCTCGGTACGGGACCCCTGCCCGGCGCGACGGCGCCGGAGTCCTGGCACAGCCAGTATGGCAGCGTCTTCGCCCGGAACGTCACGGAAGCGACGCTGACGCCGTTCCTGCCCGATCCTGCGAAAGCCACGGGCGCGGCGGTGATCATTGCGCCGGGGGGCGGCTTCCGCACCCTGTCGATGGAGAACGAGGGTTGGGACGCCGCCCGCGCGCTCGCCAACAAGGGTGTCGCCGCCTTCGTCCTGAAGTACCGTCTCAACCAGACCCCGCCGGACATGGCGGGCTTCGAGCGGTCGATGCAGGAGATGTTCTCGGGAACGGCGCAACGGCCCCGGCCTGACCCGCAGGCGGCGATGGCCGGCCTGGCCCCGCAACTGGCCGACTCTCGCGCCGCCTTTGCGCTGGTGCGCAAGCGCGCGGCTGAGTGGCGGGTGGATCCGGACCGGATCGGCATGCTGGGCTTCTCGGCCGGCGCCATGCTGACCCTGGCGACGACCCTGAGCGGCAGCGACGCCAAGCCGGCCCTCATCGGACTGATCTATGGCCCGCTGTCGCCGGTCACCACCCCGGCCGACGCGCCGCCGATGTTCGTGGCGCTGGCCGCCGATGATCCTTTCTTCGCCAACAGTGGCTTTGGCCTGATCGACAGTTGGCGCGCGGCCAAGCGTCCGGCCGAGTTCCACCTGTACGAACAGGGCGGTCACGGCTTTGGCATGTATCCGAAGACCACCACCAGCACCGGCTGGTTCGACGCCTATGTGCGCTGGATCGGCATGCACGGCATGCTCAAGCCCAAGGGCTGAACCAAAAGCGCGGCCGGCGCGGTATTGCGCCGGCCGTTTTCTACCAGACGAAGGTGCCGGCGGATCTCGCGGGCAGAGACGCCTTGAACCGCCCTTTGGTGGACGCGATGGCGAACTCCGCCGGGACGGTTGATACGTTCAACACGATCAGAACGCGTTGGCCGTCCGGGTTCTGGAACGCAACGGTCCGCAGGCCCTCGACCTTGGCTGGCGAGCCGATCCGCACCGCGCCGGGCTTCACGAAGCGGCTGGCGTGGCCGAAGGCGTAGTACTCCTGCGTGCGGGTCACCGCGCCCGTCTGGCTGTCGATCGAAACCACCCCGCGACAGTCGCCGCAGCCGCCGGCGTGCGGTCCGAATTTTTCGTCCAGCGCCAGGTTCCACATCAAAACGCCACGCGCGCCGCCGCGCGTCGAGCCGATGATCAGCTGCTCGACCATCCACGAGAAGCTGTCGTCAAACTTGGGCGCCCATTCCCCGCCCGAACACTCGGTAAAGAAAACCTCCTTGTCCGGATAAGCCGCGCGGACCTTGTCCTGCGCCGAGACGTCGCCCGCGTAACAGTGCCAGGCCACGCCGGTCAGGAACGCCCGGGCCTTCGCGTCGGCGAGCACCGTCAGCGGCTGCTGCGGCTGATCCCAGTTGTGGTCCCAGTCCAGCACGCGGGTCTTGATCTTCTCGCGTTGGAAAACCGGGGCCAGATGCTCGCCGAAGAACCGCGCGCGGTCCTGCGGCAGCCAACGCATGCCCGGATAGTTGTCGGGCTCGAAGTCCGGTTCGTTCTGGATGCTGAGATAGTCGGTCGGCACGCCGACCTCGGCGGCCTCTCGGATATAGCGGGCGAAGAAGCGGGCGTAGACCGGATAGGCCTCCGGCTTGAGCTGGCCTTTGACCAGCGAGCCCGTGGTCTTCATCCAGGCCGGCGCGCTCCAGGGCGAGGCCATCACCTTCAGGTCGGGATTGATCTTTAACGCCGCCCGGACGGTGGGGAACACATACTGCTGGGGCCGCGCCAGCGAGAAGTGCTTCAGCTCAGGATCCGGCGCGCCGCCTGGCGTGTCGTTGAGGCTGTAATGGTCCAGCGAGAAGTCCGAAGCGCCGATCGTGACGCGGGTGAAGCTGAAGCCCAGACCGCCCTGCCCGCGTCCGAACAGTTCACGCAAAAGCGCGTCGCGGTCTGCGGGCTTGAGCTTGTTCTGGATCAGCCAGGCCGAGGAATCGGTGACGGCCGCGCCGAAGCCGACCATCAACTGGTGGCGCTCGTTCGTGTCGACCGTGATCACCGGCAATCCGGCCACCGCGCCGGTGCGCGAGGCCGCTACGGGCGCCTGCGCGTTCAGCAACTGGCTCTTGTCGCCGGTCGTGACCCAGGCGCGGAGCTTGGGCGCCGCCAGGGTCGGCGAGGTCGCAGCCATGGCCACGACCGTCAGGGACAAAAGGCGCAGACGCATCAGGGCTTCCTCGACCAGGCCTTCAGCGTAGCGCTACCGGTCAGGACCGGCTCGCCCGCGTTGCGGCCCACATACAGCGGATAGGTTCCCGCCGCGATGGTCCAGCCTGGCTTGGCGGTGTCGTAGTCGGCCAGGATGCGCGGCTCGACGCTGAGGGTGACGCGCTTGGTCTCGCCTGGCGCCAGATCGACCTTCTGGTAGCCAGCCAGCCGCAGCATGGCCTTGCGCTGACCCGAGGTGACGTAGAGTTGCGGCGTGTCAGCGCCGGCAACCTTCCCGGTGTTGGTGACGTCGAAGCTGACCTTCAGGCCGTCGCCGTCCTCGACCTTGAGGTTCTTGTAGCCGAAGCTTGTGTAGGAAAGGCCGTAGCCGAACGGATAGAGCGGCTGGCGCTTTTCCTGGGCGTACCAACGGTAGCCGACCGCCGCGCCTTCGACGTAGCGCACCGGGAAGCCCTTGATCGGGCCCGCCTTCTGGCCGGCGCGGCGGGCGTCATCGATGGCCGCCTGCTCGGCGAAGCCCGGAGCGCTGGCGCGCGGCGCCTGACCCTCCGTCTTCGGGAAGGTCATGGCCAGACGGCCAGACGGATTGACCTCGCCAAACAGCAGGCGGGCGATCGCCTGGCCGCCGCGCTGGCCCGGATACCAGGCCTGCAGCACCGCGCCGACCTTATCCAGCCAGGGCATCAGCACCGGACCGCCGGTCTCGAGCACGACGACCGCGTTCTTGTTGGCCGCTGCGACCGCATCGATCAGGGCGTCCTGGTTGTCGGGCAGCGCGATCGACGGCGCGTCCTGGGCCTCGGTTTGCCAGTGCCAGGCAAAGACGATGGCGACGTCAGCGTCCTTGGCGGCGGCCGCCGCGGCGATGGGGTCCTTGCCGTCGACATAGGTGACCTCGGCCCTCGGATTGGCGGCCTTGATCGCCTGAAGCGGTGAGGACGCATGCCAGGTGACCCGTACGAACGAAGCCGCCTCCCCGCCGTTCAGCGGGATCTCGACCGGCGCGCCGCCGACCGACCGGACCTGCGAAGAGCCGCCGCCCGAAAGCACGCCGACATCGGCATGGGCCCCAATCAGCACGATCTTCTTGGCGGTCTTGGCCAGCGGCAGCAGGCCGCGATCGTTCTTGAGCAGCACCGAACCGCGCTCGGCGACGGCCTGGGCGACCTTGGCGTGGGCGTCATAGTCGATCGGCTGGGCGGTCGCCGGGGTCGGGTTGTCCATCAATCCCGAACTGATCACCCCGTGCAGGATGCGGCGAACCATGTCGTCGAGACGAGCTTGGCTCACCTCGCCCTTGGCCACGGCGGCCTTCAGGTCGTCACCGAAAAAGATCTGGGTGTCGAGTTCCTGCCCCGACTGTTGGTCCAGTCCCGCCAGCGCGGCCTTGACCGTGCTGTGCACCGCGCCCCAGTCCGACATCACCCAGCCCGGATAGTTCCAGTCGCGCTTGAGCACCTTGTTAAGCAGGAAGTCGTTCTCGCAGGCCCAGTCGCCATTGACCTTGTTATAGGCGCACATGACCGAGGCGGGGTTGCTCTTCTCGACCGCGATCTGAAAGGCCAGGAGGTCGCTTTCCCGCAGGTCCGCCTCGTCGATCTGGGCGTCCATCACGTGGCGTCCGGTCTCTTGGGCGTTCAGCGCGAAGTGCTTGATCGTCGAGACGATGTTGTTGGACTGCACGCCCTTGATCTGTTCAGCGACCATCTCGCCGGCTAGCAGCGGGTCCTCGCCAAGATACTCGAAATTACGGCCGGCCCACGGGTCGCGGGTCAGGTTGACGCCGCCGGCCAAGAGGACGTTGAAGGTCTTGGCGCGGGCTTCTGCGCCGATCATCGCACCGCCCTCGTAGGCCAGTTTCGGCTCGAATGTCGATGCCAGAGCCAATCCGGACGGCAGGGCCGTCGCCACATCGCCCTTGCGCTGCTCCACTTGGTTGGCGACGCCGAGGCTGGCGTCGCTTTCGCGCAGAGTCGGGATCTTCAGGCGCGGAACGCCCGGCACATATCCCGCCGACGGGATCATGTCCGCCGGCGCCGGCTTGGTGTTGGGCGGGAAAAGGCCGTGCAGGTAGGTGATCTTCTCGTCGAGCGTCATCTGCTTGACGAGCGCGTCGGCCCGCACCCAAGCCGGATCGTTCGCCCGAACGTTCAGAGGCGCGCTGTCTTGCGTCGGCATGACCTGCGCGGTCGCGCCCGACAGCGGCAGAAACGCGAGCAACGCCACGGCGGCGGTGGTCCGGCTCAGGATCCGCAACGCGGATGAAGGCTGGGCGGCGGTCGTCATGGCGATACTCCGGATAAGCGTGGCTATGAGGTGGGAACGGGCGCGAGCGGCGGCGCCTGGCAGGCGTGCGCGACGAACTCGGCGTGGGAGGGCATGACGTTGAGGCACTTGCCGATGACGGTTTCGATGTTCCCGAGGAAGCGGGCGATTTCGTCGTCGGAATGGACGTGGACCAGAGGGTCATAGGCGCGGGGAATGACGCCCTGACCGAGGAACACCTGGATCCAGCTCTCCTCGGTGAACAGCTCGTCGTCCTCGCGGAACACGCGGCCGTTGGCGCGGAAGAGATCCATCTTCCGCTGCAGCGTCGCGGGGATCTCCATGTCGCGGCAGTAGCGCCAGAACGGGCTGTCGTCCCGTTCGGTGGCCTTGTAGTGCAGGATGATGAAGTCGCGGATCCGTTCGTATTCGAAATCGGTCTGGCGATTGAACTCGTCGATCGTCGCCTGATCGAAGCCGGCGTCCGGCAGCAGCCGCACCATGCGGATCACGGCCGACTGGATCAGGTGCAGGCTGGTCGACTCCAGGGGTTCCAGGAAGCCGCTGGCCAGGCCGATTGCGACGCAGTTCTTGTTCCAGATCTTCTTGCGCTTGCCGGTCTTGAAGCGGATGCGCAGGGGATCGGCGCGCTGGGCGCCGTCGAGGTTCGACAGCAGGACCCGCTCGGCCTCGTCGTCGTCGATATACTGGCTGGAATAGACGTGACCGTTACCGGTGCGGTGCTGCAGCGGGATCCGCCATTGCCAGCCGGCCGAATGAGCCGTCGAGCGCGTATAGGGCGTGAAGTGCGCCGAGCGATCGCATGGCACGGCGACGGCGCGGTCGCAGGGCAGCCAGTGCGTCCAGTCCTCGTAACCGGTCTTGAGGGCCTGCTCGATGATCAGGCCCCGGAAGCCTGAGCAATCGACGAACAGATCGGCGGCGATCACCTCGCCGTCGTCCATCGTCACCGATTGCACGAAGCCATCTTCGGCGCGCAGCGACACGTCAACGATCTTACCCTCGCGCCGCTTGACGCCACGCGCCTGGGCGAAGGTCGACAGGTGCTTGGCGTAGAGACCGGCGTCGAAATGGAAAGCGTGGGCAATGTGGCCGATCGGCGACTCCGCCATGTCGGGCCGAGCGCGCATAAACTTGTTGCTCAACGCCATCGCGTTGTTGATCGACAGGTTGTCGAAGTCGCCCGCGCGCCCCAGTTCCCGCATGCGCAGCCAATACTGATGGCAGCGCAGCCAGCCCAGGTCCTGACCGATCACGCCAAAGCCGTGCAGATAGCTTTCGCCTTGACGCCACCAGTTCCTGAACTGAATGCCCAGCTTGAACGAACCCTGCGTCTTGCGCAGGAAGTCGTCCTCATCAAGGCACAGCAACTCATTGAATTTCTTGATGGCGGGGATGGTCGCCTCCCCTACCCCGACGGTGCCGATCTCCTCGGATTCCACGAGTACGATCTCATAGAGCCCGTGGAACAGACGCGAGCACAGCGCGGCCGTCATCCATCCGGCGGAGCCGCCGCCGGCGATCAGTATCTTCTTGAGCGGTTGCAACCACCCGCCTCCCGTTGGGTCGAAGGTCGGGATCGCCGCATGGCGATCCCGCCCCGATTGGTTCGTCCTGGCGGTCCGCGCCGCTGGGGAGAGCGGCCGGTCCTGCCTAGTGCTTAGAACCGATAGTTCACGCCGAACAGCACCTGCCGGCCGTACTTTTCGTAGGTTTCAGGCAGCGAACCGCCGCCGCTGGTCTTCGTCCCGCCGCCGTCCAGGCCGAGGCGCGTGCGATAGGGCGAATTGGTCAGGTTGTTCACCTGCAGCAGCAAACCCAGGTTTTCCATCGGCCCATCCTGGAAGGTGTAGCCGATCTGGGCGTCGACCTGCTTGTCCGCCAGGATTTCGGTGAAGCCGCGCGTGGCGAACAGTTGCACCACCTCGCCCTTGAAGGCCGAACGGTAGCGCTGGCTGATGCGCGCCTGGAAGCCGCCGCGCTCGTAGTAGCCGGTCACGTTGTAGACGGTGCCCGACAGGCCCGGGATACGGACCTTCTGCTTGGGATCGGTGCTGGTGGTCGGGTTGAGGTTCGACTTGGTCAGCGACAGGCTGCCCTGCATGCCGAAGCCCTTCAACAGGTCGGCGAACTGGCCAAGATCCACCGCGCCACTGAACTCCAGGCCCTTCACCACGCCGCCGTTGCCGTTGGCCGGCAGGGTGATCTGGCCGATCGGGCTGATGGTGATGCCTGGCGGAATCGCGGTCGCCGTCGTCGGCAGCGGAATGCCGGTGAAGTCGAACTTGCCGGTCTGCGAATAGATGTAGGTGTCGAGCTTCTTGTAGAAACCGGCCACCGACACATAGGTCGCGGGGCTGACGTACCACTCGTAGGCAAGGTCGGCCGCCTTGGCCATCCAAGGCTTCAGCTTGGGATTGCCGCCGCTGGCCGACCACGGATTGACGGTCGTACCGGGCGCGCAGGGCTGACCCGAGCACACCAGCGAGTTGAAGCCGGGCGTCACGTTGGCGCGCAGGTCATCCATGCGCGGGCGCGCCATGGTCTTGGACAGCGCGAAACGGATGCGATGACCACCACCCAGGTCGTAGATCAGGTTCAGGCTCGGCAGGACGTCGGTGTAGTCGTCCTTCGAATTGATCTTGGTCGGGGTGATCGGCTTGCCCGGTTCGGTGCCGTTGATGACCACGCCAGCCGAGGCCTGCTCCTGCTTGACCACCTGGACGCCGAGGTTGCCGCGCAGGTCTCCGGTCTGGAAGTTGGCGCGGGCGAAGAAGGTCGTGACCTTCTCAGTGATGTCCCACGTCTTGTCATAATAGTTGGCGTCGAGGATCGGCGCCCAGTTGTAGTACTTGCGCCAGACGTCGCCGATCTTGACGCTCAGCACGCCGCCGAAGCCGGCGAAGCCCAGTTGGGTGGGATCAACCAGGTCGCCCGCGTCGACATAGACCTGCTGGCGGCCGTTCTTCAGGAACAGGTCGTTGTCCGAGACGGTCTTGCCCTTGTCGCGCTTGGTGTAGTTCACGCCCGCGCTGACCTGGGTGATGAAGCCGTCCAGCTCGTGCTCAAGGCGCACGTCGATCGTCGTTACGTCTTCCTTCACGTGCGGGAAGCGGATCGCGCCGTCATGGCCCCAGCCGCCCCAGGGCGCGCGGTCGCCCAGCGTGACCTTGCTGGCGTCGGCGTAGTTGAAGCCTTCGTCGTATTGAGAGAAGCCGTCGTCGGCGACTTGGAAGCCAATCTTGTCGAAGACCCGGCCGATGTCCGGCGTGGCCGGGGTCACGCCGCCGACGCCGCGGCCATAGCCCGCATACGTCTCCATGATCTGCTCTTTCCGCTTGTTGGAAGAGTAGGACAGATCGGCGACCAGCTTGGTGCGCTCGGAGAGCTGGAACTCGTTGTTCAGACCGGCCGCGAACAGCTGGTCCATGCGGGTGTTGTAGTCGTTGCGCAGCTGCGGAACGGCGTTGTTGAGCACACCGCTGCGGGCGAATTGCGAACCGCCCAGCTCGTCAGTCTTCACATTGGTGAAGGTCGCGTTGTCGGCCCAACCGTTCGAGAACCACTGCGCTCCGCGCGTGGTCTCTTTCTGGCGGAAGGTCGAGTAGTAGAGATCCAGGGTGGAGTGGATCTGGTCGTTGGGCTGGTACTCAAAGATGCCGATAACGGCGTCGCGCTTGTTGAGGCGTGAGGTCGCGAAAAGCTCCTGACCGTTCAGCATCAGCGCCTTGTCGGCGCTGTCGGGCGACACCGCGAAGTCGAAGGTCTCGTAGCCGTAGGCCTTGTAGTGTTTGACCTGCGACGGCGAGTCCAGATGGGCATAACCCAGCGCGACGCCAAACGTGCCGTCGGCGAACTGGTTGATATAGCTGGCGCTGTAGCGGCCGCCCCAGTTGCTGACGTCGTCGTTCAGCTTCTTGCCAGCGGTCTTCTCGCCCCGAATGTTGACGGCGACGGCGCGCTTGCCGAACTCCAGCGGGCGCACGGTCCGCAGGTCGGCGGTGCCCGAAAGGCCCATACCCGAGACCTGAGCGTCCGGGGTCTTGTAGATCACGACGCTGGACAGCAGTTCCGAGGGGTATTGGTCGAACTCGACCGCGCGGTTGTCACCGGAGCTGGCCTGCTGGCGGCCGTTAAGCAGCGTGGTCGTGAAGTCCGGGGCGAGGCCACGGATCGAGATCACTTGGGCGCGGCCATTGACCCGTTGGGCGGCCAGGCCGGGAAGACGCGCGATCGACTCGCCGATCGACACGTCCGGCAGCTTGCCGATGTCCTCGGCCGAGACGGCCTCAACGATCGAGGTCTCGTTTTTCTTGATGTTGATCGAATTCTGGATGCCGGCCTTGATGCCGGTCACCACGATGGCTTCGACGGTGTCGTCTTCGGCCTTAGGCGTCTGAGCGGTCGACTGCGCCCACGCTGCGCCAGGGCCGGCGAGCGCCAGGGTCATCGCAGCCATCGAGGCCGTGGCGTAGAATCGGTTGTTGGACGGACGCGCGCCGCGTGTCGTGCGGTTTCGCATAGGCTCTCCCCTCTGAATTCGCCTTGCCGCGGCGAGATATCGTTCTTGTTGTCACGTCATCGAGCGCAAACCGCTCGATGGAAGCGCTTCCAATAACACTCAAGCCGACAACGTTGTCAAGATCGCCGGCTTGGCAAGGTTACACGACGGCGGTCGTCTGGCGCGAGATGACGGCGTGTTCGAGTTCCTCGAAGACGGGCGTCGCCGACACATTCGCTCCCGTAAGTCGAGCGACTAGCAATTCCACGGCGCGCTGCCCCAGAACCTTGACCGGTTGGTGGACCGTGGTGAGCGGCGGCCAGACGATCGCAGCGACCGGCGCGTCGTCGAAGCCGGTGATCGACAGATCCTGAGGGATGTTCAAGCCGCGAGCATGGGCGGCGGAAAGCACGCCGGCCGCCATGTCGTCATTGGCGCAGACCAGCGCGGTCGGCTTTAGCGGATGATCGAGCAGTTGCGGCGCCAGATGGACACCGGCGCGGAACGTGAAGTCTCCGCGCCGAACCACGCAATCGCCTTCCCCCAGCCCCTGCTCGGCCAGCGCCCGCTGGAAACCACGAAGACGGCGATCCGCCGAGAGGTGGCCCTCAAGGCCGGCGATGAAGCCGAATCGGCGGTGCCCCAGACGCAGGAGTTCCCGCGTGACGTCGTAACCGCCAGCCTCGTCGTCGACGCCGACGGCGTCGGTCTTGCCACGCCCGGGCCCGCCGGGCGAGACGGTCACGACCTTGCAGCCCTGAGCCAGAGCGGCCTCGATCAAGGCCACGTCATCGCTGTAGGGCGGCGATAGGATCAGGCCCTCGCAGCGCTGGGTCTGGATCAGGTCGAGCACCCGCTTCTGCCGGTCCGGCGTTTGCTGGGGAACATTCTGAACCAACACCTGATAGCCCAGCGCCAGACAGGCCCGTAGCGCTCCCAGTTCGAGCGCGGATTCGTAGTAGGAGTTCGGTTCGTTCTCGGGGTCGGAGGCGAAGACGAAGGCCAACAGCCGGCTGGCGCCTCCGGCCAGGCTACGCGCTTGCGGATTGACCTTGTAGTCCAGCGCCTCGACCGCCTGCATCACGCGCGCGCGGACCTCGTCGCGCACATTGGGACCGCCGTTCAGCACCCGCGAGACCGTCACGCGCGCCACCCCCGATAGGCGGGCGACATCGTCGATGGTGGGTCTCTTGGTCGTCAATGGGCTCCCCTTTCGCGCGTCGGGAAGATGATCAGGAAAGCAGAGCAAAACAAGCCGCTCAACGGCGACGCGATCTCCGCGCTCGATCGGACCGACCAATGGAAGAATATTGGCATGACCAATAATTGACATGTTACGCCATTGGCCAGATATCTTTTGTGCGCACGGTGCGTCGTGACGCCCGCTCTGGAGGGACCGCCATGAAGACCGCCTGGCTTGCCGCCTTGACCCTGTCGTTGGCCGCGTCAGCCGCCGAAGCCGCCGACTACGCCATTCTGGGGCCGTCGTTCGGTCGCGCCACCGTGGCCGCAACAACGAGAGATCCCGTCATCGCTCGCGCGACCGAGGCGCTGGATCGCCCGCCCGGCGCGCTTCCTCGCCTGCACACCGAAGGCACCCTGCCCGGCCACGGCATCCGGGACATCAGCATCAAGGCCAAGCAGGACCAGCCGATCGTGCTGAATCTGGCGATCGCCTGGCGGCTGACGGGCGACCGGCGCTTTCTCGACGCCACCGGCCGCTATTTGGAAGCCTGGGCCGACATCTATCAGATGTCGTTCAATCCGATCGACGAGACGGGCTTTGACACCCTGGTCATGGCCTACGATCTGACGGAGAACGACCTGCCCGACCCGGTTCGCGCCAAGCTGGATCGGTTCTGGCGGGCCATGGCTGTGGGTTATCTCGACGCCATGGACGCGGGGCCGCGCAACGCCGAAACCAACTGGCAGAGCCATCGGGTCAAGCTCGCGACCCTGAGCGCCTTCCAGACCGGCGACGCAGCGATCATCGATCGTGCGCGCAAGGCGTTTCGCAAGCAGGTGACCGTCAACCTCCATGCCGACGGATCGATGTACGATTTCCACGAGCGCGACGCCCTGCACTACGTCACCTACAATCTCGACCCTCTGATGATGGCGGCGCTGGCCGCCCAGGCACACGGCGAAGACTGGTACGCCTGGACCAGTCCCAAGGGGGCCAGCCTGCCGCGATCGCTGGACTGGCTGTCGGCCTATGCGCGCGGCGAGAAGACCCATATCGAGTTCACTAGGTCCAAGATCCAGTTCGACCGCGATCGCGCCGCTTCGGGCCAGAAGGAATACGCGCCGCACCCCTGGGACGTCGCCAACGCTGTGGGCACGTACAGCCTTGCCAGCTTGCTGGACGCGCGCTTCCTGCCCCTGCGCGACGATCTGGTCCACAAGACCCGCAAGTCGCCGCCCGTCTGGACCGAGATCCTGCTGGCCTCGAGCACGGCGGCGCGGTGACAGCTGTCGGTTGACCGCCTCCCTCGGGTTTGCCCCTATGGGTGCGGAGGACGTGATGACTCGTGCCAAGCGTATCCTGACCTGGACGGCCGGCGGCCTCGCCGGCGCCGCCCTGGTCGCGGCCTATCTGGCATCGCCGCTGTTCGCCCTCAACAGCCTGAACGCGGCGGCGAAGGCGGGAGACCGGGCCAGGCTGGAGCGTCTGGTCGACTTTCCGGCGGTTCGCGACAGCCTGAAGGCGCAACTCAAGGACGCAATGGCCCAGTCCGTCGCCGAAGACCCCGAGCTTCGGGACAATCCCTTCTCCACGTTCGGGCAGATCCTTCTGGTCGGCGTCATCGACAAGGCCGTCGACGCCTACGCCACGCCGGAGGCCATCTCCCATATGGTGGCGGCCCGCCGCGCTCCATCGCGGATTTCACCTGCCCAGCCAAGCGCGCCGGTCGAAACCGCCAAGCCGAGACCAAAGTCGGAAACCGAACTCCATTACAGCTACCAGAACCTGGATCGCTTCAGGGCGACCTATCGCGACAAGGCCAAGCCGAACGAGCCCGGATTTGGCCTCACCCTGGCCCGTCAGGGTCTGTTCCGCTGGAAGCTGGTCCAGATCGATATCGCGCCCGCGCCCTAAGCCCGCAGGCCGGCGATGCGGGCCAGGGCGGCGGTATCGAACGCGGTTTCCAGGACCCCGGCGATCTCGTCGAGCGCCTGATCTACGCGAACGGCTTGGTCCAGCCTGTCTGAAGCCGCGCCCAACTCTGCCAGCAGAGCGGCTCTCGCCTCGCCCTGATCGAATAGACCATGCACATAGCAGCCGCTGACACGGCCGTCGGCCGAGACGGCGCCGTCGGACGTCCCGTCGTCGAACCGCAGGAAAGGGCGCGTCGAGACCGTTGTGCGCCCGACATGCATTTCATAGCCGGCGAAACGCGCGCCGCCCGCCAGCCGCCCCGTCACCGGGCGGAGAGTCTTGTCCCCGGTCATCACCGTCTCGACGCCCAGGAGGCCAAGGCCCTCGGCGGCGCCCGGAACGCCCTCGACGCCGTCGGGATCCGAGATCCGCGCGCCCAGCATCTGATAGCCGCCGCAGACCCCAAGGACCCGGCCGCCGCGACGCAGATGGGCGCGAAGATCGATGTCCCAACCCTGGGCGCGCAGGAACGCCATGTCCGACAGGGTTGACTTGGTCCCTGGCACGATCACCAGATCCGCGTCACCCGGCAGAGCCGCGCCCGGCGGTATGAAGCTGAAATCGACCGAGGGCTCGTGCCGCAGCGCGTCAAACTCATCGAAATTGGCGATCCTCGAGAGCATCGGGACAACGATACGGATTTTCCCCCGCCGCTCCGTCACGTCCTCGCCGAGCACGATCGCATCCTCGGCCGGCAACCGTCGCGCCGCCGCCAACCATGGCGCCATGCCAAGGTCGGCCCAGCCGGTCCGCTCCACGATCGCCCGACGACCATCGTCGAACAGCGCTGGGTCGCCGCGGAACTTGTTGATCAGAAAGCCTCGCACCATCGCTCGATCCTCAGGGTCGAGCACCGCGTGCGCCCCGACCAGGGCGGCGATGACGTGGCCCCGGTCGATGTCACCGACGAGGACGACGGGCACGTCGGCGGGGCGGGCGAAGCCCATGTTGGCGATGTCGCCGACCCGCAGATTAATCTCGGCCGGACTGCCGGCGCCCTCGACGATGACTAGGTCGCTTTGGCTTTCCAGCCTGCGGAAGCTCTCCAGCACAGTGGGTAAAAGGCTCGCCTTGTGGTCCTGATAGCCACGCGCCGCCCATTCCCCGGCGATCCGCCCACGTACGATCACCTGCGCGCCGACATCGCTCTGCGGCTTGAGCAGCACGGGGTTCATGTCGACCGTCGGCGGCGTTCGGCAGGCGATCGCCTGCAAGGCCTGAGCGCGGCCGATCTCGCCGCCGTCGGCAGTGACGGCGGCGTTGTTCGACATGTTCTGCGGCTTGAAGGGGCGCACGGCGAGGCCGCGATTGGCGAACACCCGGCACAGGCCGGCGACCAGCACCGACTTGCCGACATCCGAGCCGCAGCCCTGGATCATCAAAGCGGCCATGCGCTGCTCTCCCCAAGCGAAGATGGCCAGGGGCGAGGGACATAGTCCCCGCCCCTGCCCCCGTTTAGAAGCGCGCCCGCAGACCCAGGAACGCACCACGGCCCGGCGTGCCGTAGTTCAGGATGGTCTGATAGTCCTTGTCCAAGGCGTTCTCGACCCGACCATAGACCTCGAAGGTCTCGTTGATCGGATAGAACGCCCGCAGGTCCACGGTGGCGTAGTCCGAAACCGGGACAGTGTTGGCCTCGTTGTTATAGGTCTTGCCCACATAGCGGACCGCCACCGTCGTCGACAGGCCGACCGGCCAGAGATAGGTCGCCGACAGGTTGGCGAGGTCCTTCGGACGACGCGACAGCTGCTTACCGTCATTGGCCCCCGCCGCCAGTTCGGCCTGGGTGTAGGTGTAGTTGCCCGTGATCGTCAGGCCCGCGAGCGGCCGCGCTTCGGCGATCAGCTCCAGGCCTTGGGCCTTGGTCTTCTGCAGATTGCGGTAGTAGCCGAACCGGAAGACGCCGCCCGGCGCGCACATTGTGTCGGTCGCGCCGAACGAGCACGAGAAGAAGCGGATCTCGTTGTCGGCTTCGCGGTGGAAGACCGTCGCCGAGGCGCGGACCTTGCCTTCGAACAAGCGCTGCTCAACCCCTGCTTCCCAGCTATCGAACTCTTCGGGCGAGAGCGCGGCATTGCCGTACTCGCTGAACAGCTCATAGAGGCCGGGCGCGCGGAAGCCTTGGCTGTAGCCGGCGCGAAGCACCGTCGCGTTGTCATTCAGGGCCCAGGCCGCGCCGACCTGGCCCAGCGTGTGGGCGCCGTAGGCGTCGTGGTCCTCGTAGCGCAGACCGCCGGTCAACGTCAGGCCCGGCGCGATCTCGGCCTGCAGCTGGCCATACAGGCTGTCAGCGCTGATCTTGCCGGTGCGGAACGCCACGTTCGGATTGGCGACCGACGGCGAGCGGGTGCGCATGCGCGAGCGCTCGCTCTCGGCGCCGAAGGTGGCGGTCCAGGTCTCGGTGATCGCGAAGACGCCCTGATACTCCCAGCGCTTGTTCTTGCCGGCGGCGTCGAAAGTCATCGGCACGACGGCGCGGGCGGGGTTGTAGTTCTGGCGGTCGGTGTCGGTGTAGGCGAAGCCGAAGCGATTGTTCCAGCGCCCGTCCAGCAGGGCGGCGTTCAGGCCCTGATAGACCACCAGCTCCTTGGTGCGGCCGAACTCGGGGCTGTCGGTGTTGAAGCCGTCGAAGTCGTTCTTGCCGCGTGAATAGACCGCGCGGGTCTCGACCGAGACCGCGTCGCTCAGTTTCACCCGCAGGCGGCCCGAGGCGCCGGCGTTCTGATAGCCATCCTTCTCCTGGCCCAGCTTGTACGAGGAGAAGCCGTCGGTCGTGTAGTAGCCGCCCGCGACACGCCAGGTGACCTTGTCAGACGCGCCGCCGACGGCGCCGCGCAGGTAGCCGGTCTTGCGCGCGCCGGCCTCGGCCGACAGCGAGCTCGTGAACGGCGTGGTCGGCTCGGCGATGACAATGTTGACGACGCCGCCGATCGCCTGGCTGCCCCACAGGGTCGATTGAGCGCCGCGCAGCACTTCGATGCGCGAGATGTCGCCGACCAGCAGGTTGCCGCTGTTGAAGCCGCCTTGCGTGGACGAGGGGTCATTGAGCTTGACGCCGTCGATCAGCACGACCGTGTGATGGCTCTCGGCGCCGCGAATATAGAGGCTGGTCGCATTGCCGACACCACCATTGCGCGCGAAGGTCACGCTGGGCGTCTGGGCCAGCAACTCGGTGACCGAGATCGCCTGACTGGCCTGGATCACCGGCTGGGTCAGGACCGTCACCGAGGCTCCGACTTTCTCGATCGGTTGGGCGGTGCGGGTGGCGGTGACCACCAGCTCGGCGACGCCGTTGGCGCCGGTCGCGCCAGCGACATCGGCCTCAGGGGCTTTCTGGTCGTCGGCGAAGGCGGGCGCGGCGAGCAGCGCGGTGGCCAGGGCGGTGGAGCTCAAAAGGGCTCGGATCATGTTCAGTCTTCCCGTTATGAACGACCCACGCGACATCCCGAACGCTCGCGAAGACGCGGACGCTCAGGCCGCCGCGCGGCCTGTTGACTGTCGTTTCTCGGGAGATCCCGTTCGTTCGGCGCACCCCGGCCGAGCGATGAACGACTGCGCCGGGCAGGTCTCCTGGCTCGCGGGTCAATGCTTCTGGGCGTCGCCTTCCCAGGCCCTTGCGGGCCCAGTGGCATGTGACGCGAAGCTCGCCGCTTACAGTTGCGGGGGCAGCCGAGGTCTTGAACCTCGTTCCCTATTCATCCTCTCGCGAGGAACCTGACGCAGGGCCAGAGCTACATGCTGCACCGCACACGGTCAATGTGGAGGTTGAGTTTGAGCGCTGCTCTTGGTCCGGTTCACGCCCTCTCGCGGATACTTCAAGAACCGACCTCCCCGGCGAATGCCGGGGCCCAGATTCATCCGGAGCAGCTGGGGATGATGCGGCATCACGCGGCGTCTGTCGGAACGATGCTGGTGGGCTCGATCTGGATCCCGGCATTCGCCGGGACGGTCGGGTTTTGGGGGACGGCGCCAGGCAGCTCGCGACCCATACTTGCCCCCTCCGCGCCTTCGGCGCTCCTCCCCCGGAGGGGGAAGAAGGAAGCGCACCTTCTGCCCCCCCCCTATGGGGGCGGACGACCATGCGAAGCATGGTCCGGTGGGGGCCTGCGGCCTGTCCGACTTCCCCCTTTGCAGACACCGCCAAAGTCAGCGCGCAGGATTGCGACCGAACGGCGCCTTCCGAGCGCATCAATCCCCATTGCCGCACGGGATTGCCGTCTCCCGCGCACAACACAATCAACGCCTTACCCCGCCAAGTCGCGGGCCTATCCAAAATCGACGCATCCCCCGCAAAACCGCCCGCACAATGGCCCCACCTCGTCGCGGGGAAAGGGCGCATGGCCAGCGACCATCGTGGCGGCGGGGGGCGGTCGAGCGGGGACAGGTTCGAGGGGGATACTCGAACGGTCCGGGGACCTGATGCTGGTCAGGCCCGCCCGCCGTCGGCGTGGTCGAGGGTAAAAGGATGTGTCTTAGCCTGGAGTGGCTCGTCCTCCTCGACCGTCGGGACTTTCCGGAAACGGAAGGCCCGGGTCCCGGTAAGGCCTGAACAAGGCCACCTGACGGGAGGCTGGCGGATAACGGCTGCGCGGAGCGTCGGGCTTCGTCGAAACGGTATCTACAAACTCACACTCCGGACGGATGTCCGGCGCTCCGCGTCCCTTTCCAGACCTTCAGCGGCGAGCCGCGTGAAGCGGCGGCGGCACGCCCATATCGAGGAACAGGCTAGCGCTCGCCGCATATTCCTCGCACACTCGTTTGAAACGGCCGTGCAAGGCCTGTTCGAAGCGCGATCAACGGCGCGGGGAGAAGTTTCAGTATGTCCGAGGCCCAGTCTCCTCAGAAGGCGTCATCATGGACGCTGGCGGCGTTCGCGGCGCCCTGCATTCCAGTCGCGGCCATGGGCCTGCCGCTGGTGGTCTATCTCCCAGAATATTACATCAACTCCCTGGGCCTCTCGCTGACCGTCGTGGGTTCAGCGTTCCTGATCGTCAAGCTGATCGACATCCTGTTCGACCCGCTGTTCGGCGGTCTGCTGGATCGCACCCGCATGCGCATGGGGCGATTCCGCCCCTGGATGCTGATCGGCGCGCCGATTCTGACCGCCGGCTGCTTCGCGCTGTTCATGGCCAAGCCCGGGGTCGGCCCGATCTATCTCTGGTTCTGGCTCGCGGTGCTGTACGGCGGATACTCGATCGTCGTGCTGTCCCAGACGGCCTGGGGCGCGGTGCTCTCCAGCGACTATCAGCAGCGTTCGCGCGTCTACGGCTGGTGGCAGGCCGCCAACGTCGTCGGGATGATCCTGGTGCTGTGCCTGCCGCCCTTCATCACCGGCGTGCTGAAGGGCGACCATATCGACAGCGTTCGCGCCATGGGCTGGTTCATCGTCATCCTGCTGCCGATCACGGTGCTGCTGGCGGTCGCGACCGTGAAGGAGCCCGAGGCGCCGCCGCGTCATGGCCAAACGGGCCTCAAACAGTACTGGAACCTGCTGCTGCGTCCGTCGGTTCAGCGCCTGCTGTTCGCCGATCTGCTGATGGGGCTGGCCCCTGGTATCGCCGGCACGCTGTTCCTGTTCTTCTTCGAGCGGATCAAGGGCTTCGACAAGACCCAGGCCGGCGTACTGCTGCTGGTGTATTTCCTGGCCGCCCTGGCCGGCGCGCCGCTTTGGCCGATGCTCGCCAAGAAGCTGGGCAAGCACAAAGCGCTGGTCCTGGCGGCAGTGGCGTACGCTGTCGTTCAGGTCGCTGCTGTGTTCACGCCGGCGGGTAATTCCGGGATCGGGATGATCGTGCTGGTCCTGGCGGGGCTCCCCTACTCCGCCGCGCCGGTGCTGGTGCGCTCGATGATGGCCGATATCGGCGACGAAGAGCGCCTGGAGAGCGGCGTCGACAAGACCGGCCTGCTCTACGCCATCGTCACCGGCACGGTGAAGCTGGGCTACGCCCTGGCGGTGGCGGTGTTCATCGCCCTGGGCTGGATGGGTTTCGACCCCAAGGTGCCCACGCCCGAAGGCGATGCCGCCCTCATTGGGCTGTACGCCTTTGCGCCGGCCGCGCTGGGACTGGTGGTCGCCGCGATCATGATGCGCTATCCGCTGGACGCGACCCGCCTCGCCGAGATCCAGCGCCAGCTCGCGGCGCGGGACGCGGCGGCGGCGGACGCTTCCAAGTCCTCAGCCCCGTCGGATTCGCATGTCCCCTCAAACGCCGCCCTTGGCCCCGCCGAGTGACGACCAACACCCGCTGTTCGCCCTGATCGAAATCATGGCGAAGCTGCGGGACCCTGAGGGCGGCTGCCCCTGGGACCTGGAACAGACCTTCGCGACCATCGCGCCCTATACGGTCGAGGAAGCCTATGAGGTCGCCGACGCCATCGAGCGTGGCGATCTTTCGGACCTCAAGGAGGAACTGGGCGATCTGCTGCTGCAGGTCGTCTTCCACTCACGCATGGCTCAGGAGCAAGGGGCGTTCGACATCACGGACGTGGCGCGCGCCATTTCCGACAAGATGATCCGCCGCCACCCGCATGTCTTCGGCGACCACGCCTATGAAGACCTCTCCGCCCAGGTCGCTGGTTGGGAGCAGTTGAAGGCCCAGGAGCGTCAGGCCAAGGCCAAGACGGGCGTGCTCGATGACGTGCCGACCGGCCTGCCCGCCCTGACCCGCGCGGTGAAACTGACCAAACGCGCCGCCCGCGTCGGCTTCGACTGGCCGACCGCCAACGAGGTGCTCGACAAGCTGCGGGAGGAGACCGACGAGATCGCGGTCGAGATCGAAGCCGGCGATCTGGCCAAGGCGCGCGAGGAACTGGGCGACATCCTGTTCGTCTGCGCCAACCTCGCCCGTAAGCTCGACGTCGACCCCGAGGACGCTCTACGGGCCACCAACGCCAAGTTCACCCGCCGGTTCGGCTTCGTCGAGGCCGAGCTCGCCAAGCGCGGCAAGACGCCGGACCAGTCGGACCTCGCGGAGATGGACGCCCTCTGGAACGACGCCAAGACTGCGGAGAAGAAGGACTGATGGCGCGGATCGCCATCGCCTCTGACCACGCCGGTTTTGAGCTGAAGGGGAAGCTGGCGGCGTGGCTTAAGGCCGGCGGCCACCAGGTGACGGAGCTCGGATCTCACCGAGGCGAGCCCCTAGCCTATCCAGATTCTGGCTATGTCCTGGCCGAGCATATCGCGGTCGGTCGATCCGAATACGGCATCGCCCTTTGCGGCTCTGGCATTGGCATCTCGATCGCCGTCAACCGTCATCCTAAATGCCGATGCGCCTTGGTCAGCGACCCAGCCGCCGCGCGCCTGAGCCGAGAGCACAACGACGCCAACGTCATCGCTATGGGGGCGCGCCTTGTGGAAATCGACATGGCCAAGGCTTGCCTAGAAGCGTTTCTAGCGACCGATTTCGCGCGTGGTCGGCACACCCCCAGGGTGGAGAGACTGGGAGTTCCGCCTGGCAGTACAACTACGGAATAGCAGCGCTGACCTGCGCGCCTGGAAACTGGCGCTCGAACCGTCCCAGGGCCTGGGCGTCGAGGCGCGCGACCAGCGTCACCTCGCCGCCGGGACCGTCATAGCGGCTCAGCACGCGGCCGTTGCGATAGATCCAGGCCAGCGCCTGTCCATCCTGGGCGGCCAGGCTCACCTCCACCGGCGGCGAATCATCGATGAGGCCGGCGATGCGGCGCAGCAAGGCTTCGCAGCCCTCGCCCGTGACCGCCGAAACCGCCGAGGCGCCGTTGCGCCGCGCCTGGCCCTCGACGATCTCGCGATCGTCCTCCGAGAGCAGATCGACCTTGTTCCAGACCTCGACGACGGTCTTGCCCTCGTCGAGCGTGACGCCCAGTTCGGATAACACCGTCTCGACATCGCGAGCCTGGGCCTCGCTATCGGGATTGGCGACGTCGCGGACGTGCAGCACGACGTCGGCCTCCTGCACCTCCTCGAGGGTGGCGCGGAAGGCCTCGACCAGCTCGTGCGGCAGGTCGGAGATAAAGCCCACCGTGTCGGACATGATCGCCGGGCGACCGTCCGGCAGCTTCACGGTGCGAAGCGTGGGATCCAGCGTGGCGAACAGCATGTCCTTGGCCAGAACCTCGGCCTCGGTGAGGCGATTGAAAAGCGTGGACTTGCCCGCGTTCGTGTAGCCGACCAGAGCGACGGTCGGGTACGGAACCTTCTTGCGGGCGCTGCGGTGAAGCGTGCGCGTCCGACGAACCTCATCGAGCTCCTTCTTGAGCTTGACGATCGTGCCGGCGATCAGGCGGCGGTCGATTTCGATCTGAGTTTCGCCCGGGCCGCCGGTCGAGCCGGTGCCACCACGCTGGCGCTCCAGGTGGGTCCAGGTCCGCACGAGGCGGGAGCGCTCGTACTCAAGCCTGGCCAATTCGACCTGCAGGCGACCTTCGCGGGTCCGGGCGCGGCGGGCGAAGATTTCGAGGATAAGGCCCGTGCGGTCGACGACCTTGACCTCCAGCGCTTTCTCAAGATTGCGCTGCTGGATCGGCGTCAGTTGATCGTCGAAGACGGCGACGTCGATGTGCTCGACCTCGCAGATCGAGGCGAACTCTTCGATCTTGCCCTTGCCGAACAGGGTGGCGGGCGTGACGACGCGCAGTGGCGCCACGAGCGCCTCGACGACCTCGAGATCAAGCGCGATCGCAAGGCCGACAGCCTCCTCGAGCCGGGCGTTGGGATCCCGGGCTTCGAGGGCCGCCTGGCCCCGCAACGGACGCGAAGGATGGATCACGAGCGCCTTCAGGATTGGCGCAGCGTGGTCAATCGACTTGGAACTGGATTTGGACAAACGGCTCTAGGGTCAGTCGTCGGCGTCCGCGCTCGGCTCGTAGAGCTGAACAGGCTGAGCCGGCATGATGGTGGAAATGGCGTGCTTGTAGACCAGTTGCGATTGGCCATCGCGGCGCAGCAGGACACAGAAATTGTCGAACCAGCTGACCACGCCCTGAAGCTTGACGCCGTTGACGAGGAAGATGGTGAGCGGCGTCTTCGACTTGCGAACGCTGTTCAGGAAGGTGTCCTGAAGATTCTGCTTCTTCTCGGCGGACATACGGGGGTTCCCCTCTCGTTTTTCTCGGAGGGCCACACGCCCCCCACACAAACTAGGTCATGCTAGATGATTTTTCGCCGAAAGCGACACGCCGGCAGCGAAAAATTCCACCCAACCTTGCGACCGAAAGCCGCCCGGTCCGAAATCTCATCGAACTCAGACCGCCTTCTGACGCGCGCGCTCGATATAGAGAGCCCGAAGGCGTTTCGCCACCGGACCCGGCTTTCCGTCACCCAGTTTCACCCCGTCGATCTGCACGATGGGCGTCACCAGTGAGCCGGCGCCGGTGATAAAGGCCTCTTTCGCGGCCTGAGCCTCCGCGATGGTGAAGGGCTTTTCGTTCACCGTCATGCCGCTCTCGCGGATCACATCCAAAAGCGTGAAGCGCGTGACGCCGCGCAGGATGTTGGCGTTGGTGTCCCGGGTGCGAAGCGCCCCCTCGGCGTCTATGATCCATGCGTTCGAGGACGCGCCCTCCGTGACGAGACCCATATCGTCGACAAACCAGGCTTCGATCGCGCCCCGTTCGCGCGCCGCCTGCTTGGCTAGGGCGTTCGGCAGCAGACCGATCGACTTGATATCGCAGCGCCCCCAACGGTTCTCGGGGACAGAAATGACCGATGCGCCCAGCGCCGCCTTGGCTTCGGTCGCCGCCCGGTCAATCGACTTCGCGGTCACGACAACGGACGGAAGCACGGCGGGGTTCGGGAACGCGTGATCACGTCGGGCCACGCCGCGGGTGACTTGCAGGTAACAGAGACCATCGCGCACCTTATTGCGGCGCACAGCCTCCCGCAGCACCATCGTCAGCGCGGCTTCCGTCATTGGATGAGCGATGCGTAACTCATCCAGGCTGCGCCACAGGCGCGCGAAATGCCCCTCCGCATCGGCCAACTTGCCGTCGAACACGGCCCAGACCTCGTAGACGCCGTCGGCAAGCTGATAGCCACGATCCTCGATATGCACCGCGGCCTCGCCGTGACGAACGAAGCGGCCGTTCACATAGGCAAAACGCGACATCTACTCTTCCTCTTCGCCACGAGCGCCGGAAACGCCCAGGGACTTCAGCTTGCGGTGCAGCGCTGAGCGCTCCATGCCGATGAAGTTGGCGGTCCGCGAGATATTGCCGCCGAAGCGCAGGATCTGAGCATTCAGATACTCTCGCTCGAACAGCTCCCGCGCCTCCCGCAGCGGCAGGGCGATAATGCGCTCGGCGCCGATCGCGCCGGCGTTGCCGGCGCTGGGTTGCTCGGTTCCCGACAGCATCTCGGCGGTGATCACGTCCCCCGGCTCTCCGGACGCCAGAATCAACATACGTTCGACATTGTTCCGAAGCTGGCGAACATTACCCGGCCAAGCCTGCACCTGCAGCGTGGCCAAGGCGTCTTCGCCCAGCCGTCGACGGGGCAAGCCCGTGGCCTCGCTGATGCGCTCGACGAAGTAGTTGATCAGCTCTGGAATGTCCTCGCGGCGCTCGGCAAGTCCGGGCACACGCACCGGCACCACGTTCAAGCGATGGAACAAGTCCTCGCGGAAACGACCCGCAGCGATCTCGTCCCGCAGATCGCGTGAACTGGACGAGATCACGCGCACATCCACCTGCACGTCGTTGTCGCCGCCCACGCGGCGGAACCGCTGCTCGACCAGCACCCGGAGAATTCGCCCCTGCGTCTCCCGGGGCATGTCTGCGACTTCGTCCAGATAGAGCGTCCCGCCGTGCGCACGCTCGAAAACGCCGATCTTGCGTGGACGACCGCCTTCGCCTTCTTCGCCGAAGAGCTCCACATCGAGGCGCTCCGGCGCCATGCCGGCCGCGCTGACGGCGACGAACTCCTGGCGGGCGCGAGCGCTGGCGCCGTGGATGAGCCGCGCGACGAGCTCCTTGCCCGAGCCCGGCGGACCCGAGACCAGCACCCGGCTGTTGGCCGGCGCGACCTTCAGGATCAGCTGGCGCAAGGCCTGAGCGGGCGCGGATTTGCCGATCAGACCGTCTGGCGCGAGCGTTTGCGTCCGCAGGCGCCGGTTCTCTCGACGGAGGCCGGCGGCTTCCAGGGCGCGCTCGACAACCAGCAACAGGCGATCCGACTTGAACGGCTTTTCCAGGAACTCGTAGGCGCCACGCTTGATGGCGCTGACGGCGGTCTCGATATTGCCGTGCCCCGAAATCATGATGACTGGCAGATCAGCGTCCAGCGCCTTGACCATGTCGAGCAACTCCAGCCCGTCCATGCCCCCGCCCTGCATCCAGATATCCAGGACCAGAAGCGCAGGCTTGCGCGCCCGGATCGCGGCGAGGGCTTGGTCGGAGTCGGCGGCGGTACGAACAGCGTAGCCTTCGTCCTCGAGAATCCCGGCCACCAGTTCACGGATGTCGGCTTCGTCATCCACGACAAGAACGTCGGCGCTCATATCATCTCCTCAACGCCACTCTGGGCCGCGACGAGCAGGCGCGCGGTCGTTGGAAACTTCATGATCACGCGTGCGCCAGGCGGCTCGCGCGCATCGACGAGGGCCAGGCTACCGCCGTGGTCCTCCATGATCCGCTTGACGATGGCCAAGCCGAGGCCCGTGCCTTTCTCGCGCGTCGTCACATAGGGCTCGGTCAAGCGATCCCGATCCTTGGCGGGCAGGCCCACACCGTTGTCCTCAATGCTCACGCAGAGGTCGTCGGCGCCGCAGACCAGCGTCGCAGTGATGCGCCCTCGAAGCGCCGGCTCAGTCGAACGACGCGCGCCCACCGCCTCGCCGGCGTTCTTCAGGATGTTTGTCAGGGCCTGCCCGACCATCCGGGTATCGCAGGTTATCCAGACGTCCGCATCCCCGGCTTCCTCCAGGGTCACCTCGATCTCGGCGTCCTGGAACCGCTGAGCAAACACGGCCTGGCGAAGCATCTCCGTCAAGTTACCAGGTTCGAACCGTGGCGCGGGCATACGGGCGAAGGCGGAAAACTCGTCGACCATGCGGCCGATGTCGCCGACTTGGCGAATGATGGTGTCGGTGCACCGATCAAACGTCTCCAGATCACTCGCGATCTCCTTGCGATATTTGCGGCGAAGCCGCTCGGCGGAGAGCTGGATGGGTGTCAGCGGGTTCTTGATCTCGTGAGCGATCCGCCGGGCGACATCCTTCCAGGCGGCGTTGCGCTGGGCGGCGACGAGACGCGTGATGTCGTCGAAGGTGAGCACGAGGCCCTGCGCCACATGGCCGGCGGCGCGCACCCTCAATCGGCGCGTTTCGCCCTCACGCATGATGTCCACCTCGACATCGGTGTCGGGTCGGCTTTCCGCGAGCGCCGTCATCACCGTCGCGAATTCAGGCGCCAGATGGATCAAGTCCACGCCGAGCGCGTCGTCAGGCAAGCCCAGTAGAGCGACCGCTCGTCGATTGACCGCCGAGATCATTCCACGATCGTCAAGGCTGACCACGCCTGCGCTGACCCCAGACAGGATGGTCTCAATGAACTGGCGCCGGCTCTCCGCGTCCAAACTGGCCGCCTTCAGCGCGGCCTGCTGTAGCTGCAGTTCGCTGGTCATCATGTTGAAGGCGTTGGACAAGGCCCGTATTTCCTCCGGACCACGGTCGGCCTCGACCCGGGCGTCCAGATCGCCGCCGGAGACCCGGCCCGCAGCCTCCACAAGGCCTGCCACAGGTCCCGCGATCGAGTTTGCGGCGGCTATGCCCACCCAGATCGCCGCCACAAGCACGAGCAGCGCCGTCTCAAGGTAGCTCAACCCAAAGATCGCCTGGATCCGGCCCCGGCTCCGCTCGGCGTCGCGGTAGGAGATCAGCGCGTCTTGCGTCTCGATCAAGTGGGTCAGGATGCCCTTCTCGATCGGGCGCACCACATAAAGGTAGCCGTCTTCGAACCCCTTCAGCTTGTAGAGCGTCCGAAAAAGATCGGTGGAGACGAACCTTTGGGCGCTGGCCTCACCGCCATCCGCCCAATCGAAGCTCGCGGGCGGCGGAGCCAGGAAGGGCGGCGCGCCCTCCGACTCGGTGCGGGCCAGAATACGTCCATCACGATCCAGCACGTAGGCGGCGGAGAAGCCGTTGTCCTGCGTAAGACCCGCAAGGAAGTGGCCAAAGGCCACTGGCGACTGCGCCAGGGCCGGCGCGGCCTGATTAAGGCTCGCCGCCATTGGCCCTATGTGTTCGGAAATATAGTTCTTCTGCTGCTCGACGTAGGAGTTGGCAACCTTCGCCGAATTTCCGACCACCGTTTGCACCCGCTGGCTGAACCAACCGTCGACGCCCCGGTTGACGAGCACGCCAAAAAACAGCGCCACGATCACGGCCGGCGCGACGGCAGCCAGCGAGAAAAGGCCTACGAAGCGAAGATGAAGTCGGGCCCCTGCGTCACTGGCCCTGGCGTCGATCAGGTCGTACAGCCTAAGGCCGACAATGGTGGCTACACCGAGGATCAGCACGAGGTTGAAGCCGAGCACGACCAGGATGACCGTGCTGGCCGTACCGATCGAGTCGGTGCGCGGGGGCGACGAGGCCAACGCGACGCCCGCAACCGTCAAGATCACGGCCAAGGCGTAGCCGCCGCCGGTCAGGTAGCGTGACCGCAGGAGGCCCCGCCACCAAGCCCGGCTGAACCGGGCTGGCGGACCTTCGGATCTCGTCGCGTAAGCCACTGAAGACATCGCTCCGGAGTTTAGGAGCGTGTGGCTCAAATTCAACAGTAATGTGCCGTGAAAGCTGCAGCGTCAGCGGCGGCCGCGCGTCATTTCCACGCCGAGGTCCTGGATCTTCTTGCGCAGGGTATTGCGGTTAAGCCCCAGGATTTCCGCCGCCCGAACCTGGTTGCCACGCGTCGCCGACAACGTCAGCTGAATGAGGGGACGCTCGACCTCTTCCAGAATACGGTCATACAGGCCCGGCGCGGGAACGCCGTCGGGCTGGTCGGCGAAGTGCGAGGCCAGATGACGCTCGACGAGCGTCGACAGCGTCACCGGGCCCTCCTCCGAGCGCACGGCCGGCGTGTGGTCCTGAAGCTCACGATCGACGATGCGCGCGGTGATGAGCTCTTCCGCGTAGAGCGCGCACATCCGGCGCATCAGGTTTTCCAGCTCGCGAACATTGCCGGGCCAGGGGTGGCTTTTCAGACGATCCAAAGCGCCCTGATCGATCGTCTTGGCAGGAAGCCCCTCGCGCGCGGCGCGCAGCAGGAAGGTCCGCGCCAGATCGGGAATATCCTCGGCGCGGTCGCGCAACGGCGGCAGTCGGACCGGCGCCACGTTCAAGCGGAAGAAGAGGTCCTCGCGGAACAAGCCTTGCTGAATAAGGCCACGCAGATCGCGATTGGTTGCGGCGATGATCCGCACATTCGGACGGCGCCCCGTCTTCGGGCTGATGACAGGTTCGGTGCCGTCGATCACACGCAAAAGGCGCGTCTGAGCATCGAGCGGCATGTCGCCGATCTCGTCAAGAAACAGCGTGCCGCCATCGGCCTCGATCAGGCGTCCGTTATCGCCCTCGCCCCGGCCAAAGAGTTCCGCCTCCACCCGCTCCCTGGGCACGGCGGCGAGATTGATGACCACGAACTTGCCATCCCTCCGGCGGCCGAGTTCGTGGAGCGCCCGCGCCACCAGTTCCTTGCCGGTCCCGCTTTCGCCCAAGATCAAGACCGTCAAGTCGGCCCCGACCAAGCGCGCAATGGTGCGATACACTTCCTGCATCGGCGCGGAGCGGCCGATCAGAGGCAGGCGCTCATCACGCATGGCGCGCGCTTGCGCCTTTGACGCTTCGCTGTCCGCCGGTCGGGAAAGCGCCCGCCGCGCGGCGGCGGTCACGTCATCGAGATCGAACGGCTTGGACACATACTCGAAGGCGCCGGCGTCGGCCGCATTGACGGCCGTCAGAAGCGTGTTCTGGGCGCTCATCACGATGATCGGGAGCTTGGGACGCTCCTTGCGGATGCGCGGGAGTACGTCGAAGACATTCTCGTCGGGCATCATCACGTCCGTGACGACCAGATCGCCCTCTCCGTCGGTGACCCACTTGAGGAGCGTGGTCGCGTTGCCTGTAGCGCGCACCTGGTAGCCCAGGCGCGTGAAGGCTTGGCTGAGGACCAGACGAACCGAGCTGTCGTCGTCGGCGATCAGGATTTTCTTGCTCGCGGCGTTCATGCTCGGACGTCTCCGGAAGCGGCTTCAGGGGCAACAGGCAACAGCACGCGAAACACCGTGCGACCGGGTTCGGACTCGAAATCGATCAGTCCGCCGTGGGCGGTGACCAATTTTGTGACCAAGGCCAGTCCCAGGCCCGTGCCATTCGACTTGGTGGTGACAAAGGGTTGGAAGAGGTGATCGCGCAGGCTTGCAGGCACGCCCGGCCCGTTGTCGATCACCCGCACCTCGATCGGCGCGCCGCTGGCGGCCTTGCCGTCGGCGCCTCGCACGCGAACACCGGGTCGCCAGGCTGTGTGGATCGACAGCACGCCGCGGTCATCGCCCCGCATATGAGCCGCTTCGGCGGCGTTCTTCATGAGATTGAGGAAAATCTGGATCAGGTGATCCTCGTCACCCCACACCGGCGGCAGCGACGGGTCATAGCTCTCCTTGAGCGTCAACCCATCGGCCACTCCGTTAGCCACCAAAGCGCGGACGCGGTCCAGCACCTGGTGAATATTGACGGCTTCCCGCGACGTCGGAGCCTGTTCCGAGAAGGCCTCCATCCGGTCGACGAGACGCCGAATCCGGTCGGTTTCATCGACGATCAGTTGCGCCAGCGGCTGGTCAACCGCGCTCGCCCCCGTCTTCAGCAGTTGCGCCGCGCCGCGAATGCCGGCGAGCGGGTTCTTGATCTCGTGGGCCAACATCTTTCCAAGGCCCACCACCGAGCGGAGTCCGGCGGCTTCCGCGCTTCGATCAACCCCAAGCACGCCCTTGACGTGCAAGGTCAGAAGGACAGAGCCATCGCCAAGCGGAACCGCCGCACCATCAGCCTCGAACGGAGGCTGGCCAAAGAGATTGACTTCGACTCCATGTTCGCGAACCAGCGCGCCCTCAAACACGGCCCGATCCAGTAGAGACACCAGCACCGACCCGGGCGGCAAGGCGGCTCGGAAACGTCCGCGCGCCAGGAGCGAAAGTCCGTGTCCAAACAGCGCTTCGGCGGCTTCGTTGACCGCAATCAGACCGCCGTCGTGATCCACCACCAAGGCGGGCTCGGGGCTCAGCTCGAAAGCCGCCGCCTTGAGCGCTTCGGTGACGACCCCGCCCAGAACGCGAGCACGATCCGTCATGCCGCGCTCCTCCGCTCCGCGATCCAAAGATCGTGGAGCGCGCTTTCGACCGCCGCCGGATCTTCGAGCCGACATAGGCTGGCGCGCGCGGCCCGGCGCGCCTCGGCGGTTTCGGGCCAGGGCGCCGCCTCAATGTAGGACGCCAAGTGTTTGCGGAACATTTTCAGACCAAGACGCTCCCCGTAGAAGGACAGGCTTCGCCGAAAATGCGTGATTGCGATCGCCAGGCGCTCCTCGGCGTCCGGCTCCCGGAAGCCCTCCCCCATCAGGGCCGCCTCGATCGCGCCGGCGATCCAAGGGCGGCCATAGACGCCCCTCCCGATCATGACCCCGTCAGCGCCGGACTGCGCGAGCGCCCGTTTTGCGCTGTCGCCGTCGACGATGTCGCCGTTCACAAGAACGGGCACGGACACCGCCTCTTTCACCGCAGCCACGGCCGACCAGTCGGCGACACCCTTGTAGAACTGATTGCGCGTGCGGCCGTGCACCGTGATGGCCTTTGCGCCTGCGGCTTCTGCGCGACGTGCGATATCCGGCGCGTTGAGGCTATCGCTGTCCCAACCGAGCCGCATCTTGACCGTCACCGGAACGTCGACCGCCTCGACGGCCGCGGCCACCAAGGCCTCGGCGAGTTCCGGCTCGCGCATTAGCGCAGATCCGCAAGCCGCCCCGGCCGCGACCTCCTTGGCAGGGCAGCCGAAGTTCAGGTCGACGATCTCGGCGCCGGCCTCTTGAGCCATTCGCGCGCCCTGCGCCATGAAGGCGACATCGCGTCCGACCAACTGGATCACCGTCAACGGGAGCCCGTCTCCGACCGCCGCGCGACGCACGACATCAGGCCTTCCCCTCGCGAATTCCGCGCTGGCGACCATTTCCGTGGCCACATAAGGCGCGCCGAGCGCCGAGGCCGTCTCTCGGAACGGCAGGTCTGACACACCGGTCATGGGCGCAATCCACACCCGCCCCGGAACCTCGACGCCACCGATATCGAGCTTGATGCTCATTTTGTAATCATCCCCGAAGCTGTCTTTTTAGGCACATTGTGCGCCGCAGTAAAGCCCGGATCGACTGGACAAGCGACGTGGCGAGACTAAACACCCGACATGACCTTCTCTGTCGTGATTGTCGCCGCCGGCTCAGGGACCAGGGCCGGCCCCGGCCAGGCCAAGCAATGGCGACTTCTCGCCGGAAAGCCCGTGCTGCGCTGGTCGGTCGAAACCTTTCTGGCGGCAGGCGCGGCTGAAGTCGTCATCGTGACGACAGAGGATGGAGAAAAGGCCCTGCCTTCCGTTCTAGCCGGTCTTTCAGGATGGCGGAGCGCTCGGGGCGGGGCGAGCCGCGCCTTATCGGTGCAAGCTGGGCTGGCGGGGCTGTCCAATCGTCCGGCCGGTGAACCCGTGATGGTCCACGATGCGGCTCGGCCCTTCGTGACGCGCGCGGTCATCGACAATCTGCTGGGGGCGCTGGCGACGGCGGATCTCGCCCTCCCCGCCTTGGCCGTCGCCGACACCCTCAAGCGCCAGACGCCCGGCGACGAGATCCAAACCACGTCTCGCGACCATCTCTGGCGCGCCCAAACGCCTCAGGCGGCCCGGCGCGACCGCCTATTGACCGCGTATGCAGCCTGGTCCGGTCCCGAACCCACCGACGACGCCCAGGTGGTCGAAGCGGTGGGCGGCCGCATCGTGATCACGCAAGGCGATCCGCTTCTGAGCAAACTCACCTATCCAGAGGATTTCGCCATGGCTGAACGTCTCGCCGGCGCTGCGCGCGTGACCCGCGTCGGGCAAGGCTTCGATGCGCATCGTTGGGGACCGGGCGAGGAAGTCTGGCTGTGCGGCGTCGCCATAAAGCATGACGAAACGCTCATTGGACACTCCGACGCGGACGCCGGCCTGCACGCGCTGACCGACGCTATCCTGGGCGCGATCGGAGAAGGCGACATCGGCGACCATTTCCCGCCGACGGATCCGAAGTGGAAGGGCGCGGCCTCTGACCAGTTCCTGAAACACGCCGTTGATCTGGTCATCGCGAGGGGCGGCGCGCTCATCAATGCCGACGTCACGCTGATCTGCGAACGGCCCAAGATCAAGCCGCACCGGCAAGCGATGCGCGAACGTCTGGCCGACATCCTTTCGCTCCCTCTTGACCGGGTCAGCGTCAAGGCGACCACCACTGAGAAGATGGGCTTCACCGGTCGTGGCGAAGGCCTGGCCGCCTCGGCCGTCGTCGCCGTCGAGACGCCCGCCTGATTGAGTTAGGCTGAAAGCCCGCGAGATCGGAGACCCTCATGTTCCCCCTCGAAATCCAGACCCTGTCGCGCCTGCTGATCGACGAAGCGCGCGCGCGGTCCCTACGGCTTGTGACGGCGGAGAGCTGTACGGGCGGGCTTGTGGCCGGCGCGATCTGCTCGATCTCCGGCGCTTCGGATGTCTTTGAGCGCGGCTTCGTGACCTACACCAACCGCGCCAAGTCCGAGATGCTGGGCGTTGCGGGAGATCTCCTCGCCGACTACGGCGCGGTGTCCGAACCGGTGGCGCGCGCGATGGCTGAGGGGGCCTTGCGGGAGAGCAATGGCCATGTGGCGGTCGCCATCACCGGCGTCGCCGGGCCAGGCGGCGGAACGCCTATGAAGCCCGTCGGTACGGTGCATTTCGCGGTGGCGCGCGCCAACCGCTCGGTGACGCACCGCCAAGAGCGTTTCGATGGCGAGACGCGCGAGGCCGTCCAACTCGCCGCCGTCCGGACCGCGCTGGAGATGCTTCGAGAGGCTGTCGCCTAAGCGCCGTGGAGTTGCTGCGCGCGCGCCTCGAAACAGGCGATCAGCTTGCCCGCCGCACGGTCCATATTGGCCGCCAGCATGGCGTCGAGTAGAGCGGACTTGAAGGCAAACTCGATAACGAATTCGACCCGCGTCGCATCCCCCTCAGGCACGAAGCGCCAGCCGTTGTTGAGGCGCTTGAAGGGCCCGTACAGCAGGCTGACGTCGATTGAGCGCGCGTCGCGGTCGCGCCGCACACGCGTAGCAAACTTCTCACGCAAAAACGAAAAGCCGACCTGGGCCTCTGCGTCCACCAAGCTGACTGAGCCTTCGACGCGGCTATTCCAAGTGCGCATCCCGGTGATCCAGGGGACGAACTTCGGATATGCCTCGACGTCTCCGACCAGCTCGAACAGCTGATCGGGCGTGTAAGGCAGCAGCTTCGTAACGACGTGTCGGTGCAAGGCTTACGCCGTGCGAGCGTCGAGGGCGCGCCGCGCCGCCTGCAGCTTGGCGAAGTCTTCGCCGGCATGGTGAGACGAACGTGTCAGCGGGCTGGACGAGACCATCAGGAAGCCCTTGGCCCGCGCGATCGCCTCATAGGCCTTGAACTCTTCAGGGGTCACGAACCGGTCGATCGCCGCGTGCTTGCGGGTCGGCTGCAGGTACTGACCGATGGTGATGAAATCGACGCCCGCCGAGCGCATGTCGTCCATGACCTGCATGACCTCTTCCTTGGTTTCACCCAGACCGACCATCAAGCCCGACTTGGTGAACTGGGAGGGGTCGCGCTGCTTCACGCGATCCAGCAGGCGCAGCGAGTTATAGTAACGCGCGCCGGGACGGATCTTCAGATAGAGCCGCGGCACCGTTTCGAGGTTGTGATTGAAGACGTCCGGCTTGGAGTCGATCACCACGTTCTCGGCGCCGTCCTTGCGGAGGAAATCCGGTGTCAGGATCTCGATCGTCGTTCCCGGAGCGGCGGCTCGGATGGACGTCACGACCTCGGCGAAATGGCGCGCGCCGCCGTCCAGCAGGTCATCACGATCCACCGAAGTGATGACCACGTGCTTGAGGCCCATCTTGGCGACAGCCTCGGCCACGCGGCGCGGCTCGTCCGGATCCAATTGCGTCGGCAAGCCCGTCGTGACGTTGCAGAAGGCGCAGGCGCGGGTGCAGATCTCGCCCATGATCATCATGGTCGCGTGCTTCTGGCTCCAGCACTCGCCGATGTTCGGACAGGCCGCTTCCTCGCACACCGTGTGAAGCTTGTGCTCGCGCACAATGCCCCTGGTTTCGTTGTACTGACCCGAGCCCGGAGCCCGCACGCGCAGCCACTCCGGCTTGCGGAGCACCGGCGTATCCGGGCGGTTCTGCTTTTCGGGATGGCGCGCCGCCCGGTCTTCCGAGCCGCGAGCCTTCAGCGTATCGATCACCGTGGCCATGGCGCCTAAATCGGTCTTCTTGCCGTCAGGATCAAGCGCTTGATCTTGCGTAAGGCCCCAAGGCGCGAAATGAGTGAGGCGTATGCGTCTTCGTCTCCCTGCAGCCGCCTCGGCTATCGCACTTTGCCTGGCCGTTTCCGCGTGCGGTGACGGGGCGTCGCGTGCGCCGTTTGCCGAGAGTCGGACGCCTCCGGCCGTGGCCTCGCGCTTCCACCCGCCCCAGGGTTGGGCCTGGGGCTACGTGAAGACCGGAGATTCGACCGTACAGCGCTACGGCGTCACCTCACCGCCCGTCGCATCGCGCGCGACAATCCTGGTTCTTCCGGGTTATGGCGAAACGGCCGAAAAGTGGTTCGAGACGGCTTCCGACCTCACAAAGCAAGGTTTCAGCGTCTGGGTGCTGGAGCGCCAGGGACAAGGCGGCTCCGAACGGCTGACCCCTTGGCGCGACCTGGGCCATGTCGACAGCTTCGATCCCGACGTCGCGGCGGTCAAAGCCTTGGTTACGGCTGTTATCCGTCCGGCGGGGGGCGTTCCCCTGATCGTGGTCGGTCATGGCGAAGGCGGTCTGATCGCCCTGAGAGCGGCGCAAGGTGGCTTGCCGATGCAGGGACTGGTTCTGTCTTCGCCCGCTTTCGGCCTGAAAGCCCTCCCCCGGCCCCGATCCGACTTCGCACGGTTCGCGCCCGCGCTCAGGGCGCTACGGCTCGGCTGGATTCGATCGCCAGATCAGCAGCCCTGGCGACGAGAAGCCCCTGACGGGAAGGCGCAAGGCCTGACCCAAGACGCGGCGCGTGGCAAGGTTCAGGCCGCATGGATGCTCGCGAACCCGGATCTTCGCATGGGCGGTAGAAGCCTCGGCTGGTTCGCCGCCTTCTTCGACGCCTCGGAAGCCGCCGCGCACGACATTCGAAAGGTCGCGGTCCCGGTTCTCATGCTCGACGCAGGGCGAGACACTGTCGTCACGCCGGCGCCGCAAACGCGTCTTTGCGAGGCGATGAAGAGCTGTCGCGAGATCCGCTATCCGTCGGCGGGCCATGATCTGCACATGGAATCGGACCCCATCCGCAACGCTTGGCTGAGCCAAGTCACGGCCTTTGCCGCACCTCCAACATCCGCCGAAAACCCAATCCGCTAAGGACCAGGGTCACGGATTGTGACTCTTTCTTGCAAAGCTGGACCTTCCTCGGCAGTGTCGGCGTTTAAAGAACGAGAGCGCTTACCGCTCTTCGGGGAGGTTTCGCCGGGATGCCGGTAGTTTACGACGTGCGGAACGGCCAAAAGGCCATCTTCGACGCCCTCATTGACGCCCGCGACAAGTTCGGCGCCAAGAAGCCGATCCTGGAGGATCAGGATCGCAACCCGCTCACCTATACCGATCTGATCCGAGCCAGTTTCGCCTTGGGCCGCAAGATCGCGGCGATGACGAAGCCGGGCGAGAACGTCGGCGTCCTGCTGCCCTCCGGCGCAGGCTCCGTCGTCACTTTCTTCGCCTTGCACGCGTTCGGTCGCGTGCCGACGATGCTGAACTTCACTGCGGGCATTCGGAATATCAAAGCAGCCTGTAAACTGGCCAAGGTCACGCGGGTTCTCACCGCACACAAGTTCGTCGAACTGGGGAAGCTGCACGATATCGTCGACGCGATCGGCGAACAGGCGCAGGTGACCTATCTGGAAGATGTACGCGGCACGATCAGCTTGCCGGACAAGCTGTTCGCCGCCGCTGCGGGCATGTTCCCTCGCCGTTTCCGTGCGCCAGCCAAGCCCTCGGACAAGGGTGTCGTACTGTTCACCTCCGGCAGCTTCGGCGCCCCGCGCGGTGTGGTGCTGACCCAGGAGAACTTGGTGCAGAACGCCATGCAGGTCGCCGCTCACATCGAGCTCGACCCGGACTGGGTGATGTTCAATCCCCTCCCCGTCTTCCATTGCTTCGGCCTGACCGGCGGCGTCATCCTGCCGATCCTGACCGGCATGAAGGCGTTCCAATATCCCTCACCGCTGCACACCAAGCAGATCCCGCCGCTGATCAAGGACTCCAAGGCCTCGATCCTGCTGGCCACCGACACGTTCGTGAACCAGTACGCGCGAGCAGCTGAGTCTGATGAGTTGTCAGGTCTGGAGTTTGTGGTCTGCGGCGCCGAGAAGGTTCGCGATGAGACCCACACGCTGATCAAGGAACGCTTCGGCGGCGTGCCGCTGCTCGAAGGTTACGGCGCGACCGAGGCATCGCCCGTCATTGCCGTGAACAAGCCCAAGGACAACCGTCCCGGCACCGTCGGCGGCCTCCTCCCCGGCCAAGAGGTTCGTATCGAGCCCGTCGAGGGCATTCCCGAAGGCGGGCGCCTGTTCGTGCGCGGTCCCAACATCATGGCCGGCTATCTCCGCGAGGATGGCGGAATCGATGCGCCTGAGGGCGGTTGGCACGACACCGGCGATGTCGTCAGCATGACCGACGATCAATGGATCACCATTAAGGGCCGCGTGAAGCGCTTCGCAAAGATCGGCGGCGAAATGGTCTCGCTGACCGCCGCAGAAGATCTCGCCTCCGCAGTCTGGCCGGACGGTCGCCATGCGGTGATCTCGATGCCCGACAAGAAGAAGGGCGAGAAGCTCATCCTGGTCACCGATCGCCATGACGCTGATGTCGCGCCGCTGGTCGCACACGCCCAGACGATCGGAGCCCCGGAGCTGGCGGTGCCGCGCAAGATCCTGAAGGTCACCGAGGTGCCGGTCTTGGGGAGCGGCAAGACGGACTACGTCGCGATCCAGCGCATGGCTGAAACAGACATTCAAGCGGCCTGAGAAAGCGCGGCTGGCTAGAACGTCGCGCCGAGCGCTTCAAGCTCGGCGCGGAAGCCCTGCTTGCGGGCGTGCGAAGCTCGAAGGTCGGCGACGAAGCTGGCGTGGTCCGGATACTCGCCGAAATCGGCGATCATGGCCGCTAGGGACTCGGCCTCCAGCAACTGACGCGCGGCCTCCGCGTAGCGTGTCGCGACGCCGAAGGTCAGCACGTGTTGGATAGAGGCGCGCAGCAGCAGCGTGGCCGCCAGCGGGTAGCTCCCTTCCAACCGCCGCGCCGCCTCGGTGATCAGAATGTCGTCCGCGCCGTTGATCTCGCCCGAGCGCGACAGGACCAGACGCGAGGCCGCAGCGAAGTCGGGCCAGGACACGAAAAACGCCAGCGCCGTGTCAAAGCGTGGGTAGCGACGCACGACGGCCTTGGCCTGATCCTCAGCCTCGACATCATCGAAGTCTGGAAGCCCCTTCAGATAGGTCCGCAGCAGCGGAATGGAGAGCGTGCGCTCGAACTCCGCCCAGCGACGTTGTTGGGCCTCCTGTTGATGCCCGGTCGCCTCCAGCGCCTCCAGCATCACCTCTTCCCAGGCGGCGCGCTCTTCGACAGACGTGGGATGACGTCCCCGCGCTTCGCCGGGTGCGCCGGCCTGGAGCGTGGCCAAGGCGTCTTCGCCACGGCCAGCCGCAAGCAAGCGCCGGGCGATCTCGGCCGAGACCAGCGGCGTACGGCGAAGCTCCGGCGCAAAGGTCGCTTCGAAGGCGTCGATATCGCCGCTGGCGTCGGCCAGGCGTCGCAAGGCGTCCTTGTAGACCGCCGCCATAGGGTCCGCGCCGCGCAGCCGCTTGGCGTTCATCGCCAGAACGGTTTCCAGCACCTGCCGCAGGTGGGCGCGCCCCTGGGGCCCCATCGCAGGCCCGAGCGCACTGGCGAGCGGCCCCATTTGGGCGTGGTAGTCGGTCGCCAGGATCTTGGCGGTCCGCTCCGCCAGAGCGATCGGCTCGGGCACAGCCTTCTCGGCGATGGCGCCGATGGAGTCGCGAGCCGCCAGGAAGACATCGCCGATCGGCCCATCGGGTTGGCTCAGGCGATCTAGGGTCGGAGACGCCAAATCCAGCAGATCGAGCATGAGACCAAGCGCAGCGGTTGCGTCGTCCTGCGCCAGCCGCTCGATCATCCGACGATGCAAATCGAGGTCCCGGGCGAACGCCGGACGCTTGCGCCAGTGGATGCGGGAAGACGATTTGCCGATCGCCGCCAGGCGCTTGGAGATTTCCAGCGCCAGGCCTTCGGCGCTGGCCTCGGCGAACAGTTCCAGCCGCAGCACGCGCTTGACGTGGCTGTCGCTGGCGAGGTCGAGCAGAATGGCGGCGAGCCGCTCAGCGCCGAGATCCGCCAGATTGGCCTCGGAGAGGGTCGTCTTCGACCCCTTCCGAACCCTCGGCTTGTCACCCGCTGTCGCGGCGGCCTTGCGCGCCATCCAGACTCCCTATGCCGCCTTAGATGTGCAGCACGCGCCCGTAGGCGTCCAGAGCCGCCTCGTGCATCGCTTCCGACATGGTCGGGTGCGCATAGACGACGCCGTGCAGGTCTTCCTCGGTCGCTTCCAGGGTGATGGCGGTGACGAAGCCCTGGATCATCTCGGTCACTTCGTGCCCGATCATGTGCGCGCCGATCAGGGCACCTGTCTTGGCGTCGAACACGGTCTTCACGAAGCCCTCGGTCTCGCCGGCGGCCACCGCCTTGCCGTTGACGCGGAACGGGAAGCGGCCAGCCTTGACCTCGATGCCCGCCGCCTTGGCGCCGGCTTCGGTGTAGCCCACCGACGCGACCTGCGGATTGGCGTAGGTGCAGCCCGGGATCGGCGAGTAGACGTTCGGCGTCTTGTAGCCGGCGATGGCCTCGGCCGCGTGGATGCCCTCGTGGCTGGCCTTGTGGGCGAGCCAGGGCGCCCCGGCGATGTCACCGATGGCGTAGAGGCCAGGCACATTGGTGCGGCCGTGCTTGTCGGTGACGACGTGGCCGCGATCCAGGCTGACGCCCAGGGCTTCCAGGCCGTCATTGTTCGGCGCGATGCCGACGGCCACGATGCACTTCTCGGCGGTGAGCTGCTCGATCTTGCCGCCGGCTTCCACGGTGACGGCGACGCCGTCCTTGGTCTTCTCGATCTTGCTGACCTTGGCGCCGACGCGGAACTTGATGCCGCGCTTCTCGAACGCCTTCTGGGCGGCCTTCGAGACCTCTTCGTCCTCGACCGGCATGATGCGGTCGATGGCTTCGACGACGGTCACTTCGGCGCCCAGGGCGCGATAGAAGCTCGCGAACTCGATGCCGATGGCGCCCGAGCCGATCACGACCAGGGACTTCGGCATCGACTTCGGCGCCAGGGCGTCGCGATAGGTCCAGATCTTGTCGCCGTCCGAGACCGCGCCGATCGCCGGGATCTCACGGGCGCGCGCGCCGCTGGCCAGGATAACGTTCTTGGCCTGCACGGTGCGGCTGCCGCCGGCCTTCAGGGCGATGACGACCTTCGGCGCCGGCGCCCCCTTCTCGAGCTTGGCCTCGCCCTCGATCACCTCGATCTTGTGCTTCTTCATCAGGAAGGCGATGCCGCCAGACATGTTCTTGGCCACGCCGCGCGAGCGCTCGATGATCTTGCCGAAGTCGAACGAGGCCTTCTCGACCGACAGGCCATAGCCGCCCAGGTGCGACAGCTGTTCATAGACCTCGCCGGACTTGAGCAGCGCCTTGGTCGGGATGCAGCCCCAGTTCAGGCAGATGCCGCCCAGGTTCTCACGCTCGACGATGGCCGTCTTCAGGCCCAACTGGCTGGCGCGGATCGCGGCCACATAGCCGCCAGGACCGGCGCCGATGACGACGACATCGAATTCCGTGGACATGTTCTTCTAACCCTGACTTTGACGGCCGCACGAGGGAGCGCGCGGCGCCGATCGACCGGTCTGCAAACCGGTCTGGGAGAAACTAGAGGAGCGCTTCGACCGCGACCTTGAGGTCTTCCGGCTTCACGGTCGGCGCGAAACGATCGACAACCTGACCGTCCTTGCCGATCAGGAACTTGGTGAAGTTCCATTTGATCGCCTCGGTGCCCAGCACGCCCTTCTGTTCCTTTTTCAGAAACCGATAAAGCGGATGAGCGTCGGCGCCGTTCACATCGATCTTGCTCATCACCGGGAAACTGACGTCGTAGGTCAGCGAGCAGAAGTTTGCGATCTCGGCGGCGTCGCCCGGCTCCTGAGCGCCAAACTGATTGCAGGGGAAGGCCAGCACCGTGAAGCCACGATCCTTGTACGCCTTGTAGAGCGCTTCCAGGCCTTCATACTGAGGTGTGAACCCGCACTTGCTGGCGGTGTTCACGATCAGCAGCACCTGTCCGCGATAGTCGGCCAGGCTCACGTCCTGGCCGTCCAACGTCTTGGCGGAATAGTCGTAGACCGACATGGCCATCCCTCCCCGCAACCTGATCAGACGATCAGGGTCAGCGGTTCTTCGATCAGCGGCTTGAAGGCCGCCAGGAACTTGGCGCCGACCGAGCCGTCGACCACGCGGTGATCGCAGGTCAGGGTCACGGTCATGACCGTGGCGACCTTGATCTCTCCGTTCTTGACGACCGGACGCTGCTCGCCCGCACCGACGCTCATGATCGCGCCTTGCGGTTCGTTGATGATCGAGGCGAACGACTTGATGCCGAACATGCCGAGGTTGCTGATCGAGAAGGTGCCGCCCTGGAATTCCTCAGGCTTCAGCTTCTTGTCCTTGGCGCGCTGGGCCAGGTCCTTCATCTCGGCGGAAATCTGGGCCAGGCCCTTGGTCTCGGCCTTGCGGATGATCGGGGTGATCAGGCCGCCATCGACCGCCACGGCGACGGCGATGTCGGCGTGGTGGTGCATGGCGATGCCTTCCGGCGTGTAGCTGGCGTTGGCTTCCGGCGCCTGCTTCAGGGCCACGGCGGCGGCCTTGATGACAATGTCGTTCACCGAGACCTTCACGCCCTGCTTCTCCAGCAGGCTGTTGATCTTGGCGCGCGCCGCCAGAAGGGCATCGATCTCAAGATCGATCGTCAGCGGGAAGTGCGGGACGTCACGGAAGCTCTCCGTCATGCGACGGGCGATCGTCTTGCGCATGCCGTCCAGCGGAACGAGGTCGTAGGAACCGGCCGGAATGCCCATCTGCTCCAGCGACTGAACCTGACGCGGCGCGGCGGCGGCCGGAGCTGCAGCGGCGGGGGTCGAGGCCGGCGCGGCCTTGGCG
>VYKS01000031.1_pt1 | contig 99329 bp, 90 predicted proteins | sample 5114511 | NCBI WGS metagenome assembly VYKS01 (sample SAMN12291795, study PRJNA351875) | freshwater metagenome | isolation source: freshwater lake | place: USA: Michigan, Gull Lake | collected 2011-07-05 | reverse complement strand
TCCGGACGGTCAGCGTTTTGGCGAGCCCCGGGACGCCTTCGAGCAGGACATGCCCTCCGGTGAGGAGGCTGATGAGCAGCCGCTCCACCATGTATTCCTGTCCGACGATACGGCGTGCGACTTCGCGCAGTACGCCCTGTACCAGAGCCGCGTCCTGAGACGTGGCGACACTCGTGGTCACGTAACCCTGCTCCTGTGTGTGAGACTTGCGTGAATCACGCCTGTTTCGGCATACCCCGGTAGGGCTCCGTCTGCTCCATCGGCCTCACCGGTGGCGACGGCGCCGTCCGCCCAACCCGGCGGCAGCGACCGGCGTCACGGCGGCTGTCACATCTGGCCGATGATGGCGTCGAGCACGGTCCGTTCGGCGGCGGTGAGCGCCCGTGCCTCGCCCGACGGCAAGTTACCGAGCCGTACGGGACCGAAGTGCGTACGCACGAGACGTTCGACCTCGAGGTCGAGCGCATCGCAGAGGCGTCGGACTTCGTGGGTTTTGCCTTCGGCGATGGTGATTTCGAAGGCCCAACGTCGCGCGCCCAGTGAGTGCGCCTGCACGTCCTTGGGGGTGACGAGGCCGTCTTCGAGCTGGACGCCCTGCTTGGCGCGTTTGGCCGCGGAAACGGCATCGCCTCGCACCGTGGCGATGTAGGTGCGTTCGACTTCGCGGCTGGGATGCGTGAGAGCGTGCGCAGCCGTGCCATCGGTGGTCAGGAGCAGCACGCCTTCGGTCATGAAGTCGAGCCGTCCGACGTAGACGAGCCCCGGGACATCCTCGACGAGATCGAAGACGGTCGTGCGCCCCTGGGGGTCTTTGCGCGTGGTCATCGTAGCGGCGGGCTTGTTGAGCACGATCCAGCGATGGGCGGTGATTTTCGTCTTGACGGTGGCGCCGTCGAGTGTGATGACGTCCCGGGCGGGGTCGACCGATTGCCCGATATGCGCCATGACGCCGTTGACGAGGACCCGCCCTGCGGCGACGGCGAGGTCGGCTTCCCGGCGCGACACGACGCCCGCGCGGGCGAGCGCGCGCTGCACGCGCATGGGGCCTTCGTCGCGCGCCTTGACGGTACCACCCGCCTTGTTGATGAATTGCCCCCCGCCGGGGATCATGGCGGGCTTGGCCGCCGGCCGTGCCGGTCCCTTCTTGCGGGGATCCCGACGCGGCGCTTGGCGGGCGTCCCCCTCTCCCCCACGTCCACGCCCCTCGCTACGCGAGGCGTCGTACGTGCGTGAGGCTGGGTTGATGTCGGACTTGGTCGTCGGCCGCGCGCCGGAGCGGCTGGCCGACCGACCGGGCCCCTTGGCGGGGCCGCGGCTTCCGCCCTGCTCCGGCCCCTTCGACGAGGGGGCCGAGGCCCCACCGCGGGGACTGTTGCGGGACGATCTCCGAGGGCCGCCTTTTCCACCGGCACCACGGGCGGGCGTCACTCGGGAACGACCGTGGCGTTCCCCGCGCCTCGCAGCGCGATCGCGAGTTCGTCAGCGCGTGGCAGTTCCTCGAGATGACGGAGGGCGAACTGTTCGAGGAACTGCGGTGTGGTGCCGTACAGCAGCGGTCGGCCGATCCCCTCGCTGCGCCCCACGATGTCGATGAGGTTGCGTTCGTGGAGCGACTTGAGCACGGAGCCCACGGCGACGCCGCGAATCTCTTCGATCTCGGCGCGACCGATGGGTTGCCGATAGGCGACGATTGCCAGCGTTTCGAGGGCGGCTGCCGACAACTTGGTGGGTCGGACCGCGACCTGCGCCCGCTCGATGGCTTCGGCGAACTCGGCGCGTGTCAGGATTTGCCAGCCGCCGCCCTGCTCGACGAGTTCGACGCCGTGTCCGTCGATATCGTAGTGCTCGCGCAACTCATCGAGCGCTGCCGCGACCGCCGCCGGGCTCGACTCCGCGTCGAGCGCTTCGAGGGCCGCGAGCGGAATAGGGCGTGGCGCGGCAAACAGCGCGGCTTCAAGCAGCTTCGCTAATGGCGTCACGATTGATCTCCACAGAACCAAAGGGGCGCGCCTGCGCGATGCGCAGTTCGCCGAGCTTCGCCATTTCGAGCAGGGCCAGGAGCACGGACAGGATCTGCCACGGCTCCGCATCACGACCCACGAGGTCCGACCAGCGGGCGGCGCGCCGCATGGCGAGCATAGCCCGGACGGTGGTCATCGCGCCGGCAACGTCGAGCGCGCGCGGGACGACTTCGTGGATCTTGGGTTCCTTGGTGGTGCGCAACACGCGATCGACGGCCGCCAGGAGTTCGCCGAGCGAAAGCGAGAGGGGCGCGTTGAGCGGTGTGATGTCGGCGGCGATGGGAATGAAGCGGCGCGGAAACTGATGCCGGCGCTGTTCGCCACGGCGTTCGAGCAAGTCGACGACTTCGCGCATCTGCTGATACTCCAGCAGCCGGCGAACGAGTTCGGCACGAGGGTCTTCCCACGACTCCTCGCCATCGGCGCGGGGCAGCAGCATCTGCGCCTTGATGCGCAGCAGACGGGCCGCCATTTCGAGGTACTCGGCCGCCTCGTCGAGCCCGAGCGTGCTGATGCGCGCCAGGAACTGCTCGGCGATGCGGGCGATCGGGATGTCGTAGATGTCCACCTGTTCGTCGCGAATGAGCGACAGGAGCAAGTCGAGCGGGCCGGTGAAGTGGCTCAGCTCGATGACGAACGAAGACGTCTCGGAGGGGATCGGGCGGAAGTTCGGTGCGATCACGCTGAGGTCACGCGTCGAAAGGGTTGGCGAGCAGATACGGCAGATACAGCTGCTGCGCAATACGGCTGACGGCGAACGCGGGGGTCATCCAGAGATTCACCAGCGGACGGCCGAAGGAGAGCAGTGCGAAGAGCAGCAGAAACCCGACCGCGCCGATGCGCTGGTACTGGAGTGACCAGCGCGGTGGCAGCAGATATTTGAAGACGTGTGACCCGTCGAGCGGCGGAATGGGAATGAGGTTGAACGCCGCCAGCACGAGGTTGATGATGATGCCCTGATTGAACATGAGCTGCAGCACAAACAGCGGCCGCGCGATCGCGGGGAACTGCTGCCCGAGCAGTCCGACCGTGATGATGAGCGGCACGCAGGCCAGCGCGATGATGACGTTCACCGTGACACCGGCCAGCGACACGATGATGTCGCCCCGTCGGTAGTTGCGGTAATTGCGGGGGTTGACTGGCACCGGCTTGGCGCCGCCGAAGATGGGGCCGCCGAGGAAGGCCAGCATGACCGGCACGATGACGGTCATGAAGGGATCGATATGCTTGATCGGATTCCAGGTGAGTCGCCCCAGCTGGTACGCCGTCATGTCCCCCTGGCGCATGGCCGCATAGCCGTGCGCATACTCGTGGGCGACCATCGAAAAGAGCAGGACCGGGAAGTCGAGCGCGAGTTGCTGGGCGAAATCCACCGCGGCAGCCGGGAAGGAAATGAAGCGTGGACCACGAGAAGGCGGCGCCGTCTCCGGAAACGCGAATGCAAGCAAATCGGATCCGGAAGCTAGCGATTCTGGGGGGGGATGTCAAAAGTATTCCACACCAATGGTTTTCCACAATCAATCGATCTGGGGCGTATGGAGAGCGCATACCCGAGGCGGGGAGGGCGTGGCCAGCCAAGTTGCTGCCACGTCACCGCTTGACTGGTTTACGCGGGCCTTCTATCTTACACGGTCTGCTCCGCCGTGGCCGGATTCCGTCCGTCTGCCGGGTGGTTTCCACGTCACTGTTCAATCTGGTCTCCAGGAGTTTTTCGTGCCGAATATTCAATCCGCAAAGAAGGACTTGCGGAAGTCGCGTGCGGCTGCGGTGCGCAACCGCGCGCAGCGCTCGGCGCTGCGGACCGCCGTGAAGAAGGCGAAGACGGCGACTGCGGCGGGTGATGACCGTCTCAAGGCCGTTTCGCTGCTCGATCGTGCGGCGCGCAAGGGGCTCATTCACAAGAACGCGGCCGCTCGTCAGAAGAGCAAGCTCGCGAAGCTCGCCAACAAGGCCGTGGCCGCGTAATCGCGTCGGCAACGACAGAGCGTGGAAGGCCGGCCTCTTTGGAGACCGGCCTTTTTTTTGGCGGTCTATTCGATCGTTCCCTTGCAAGGCGTAGCAATTCGGGCGGCAATTGATCGCATCGGCTCGCTCCCCGATATCCGCATATGTCGGTTCATCGTTCCTGCACGCGCCGCCAAGCGCCGCTAGGGCACCCCCCTGCGTAAACCTGACCCATTCGATTTCACGCAACACACCCTACGCGTAGCTGTCGTTACCGTTGTCCGTTCGAATCTCATCCACCTCGCTGTAGACGGCCGAGGTATCGTGCAGCAGTGGGTACAGGTGCGGCAGGCGGCGGGTTTTCGGATGGCCGTGTGACGTGACCTGAATCACTGCCGAGGCGCTGCTGTCCGCCAATGGGCGAGAACGTCGGGGCTCAGGGCCGCCAGCGGCGGCCGCCGCTGACGGTTCACCTCGCGCCGCATGCACCACTTGCTCGGGTCCGGGGGGCCCAGCTAGCCCACGCCGCCCCCCCGAGGATAACGTTCGCCGCCGAAAGGCAAATGTCAGAGTGCGGCCAACTCTCCGCCGCATCGTTCGCAGTACCACTCGGTCGGCAGGTTCATGGTGCCGCACTCGGTGCAACGCAACGACTTTTGTGGTTTCGCGCTGTTGCCTGACGCGGCACCTGCGGGCGGCGGGGCCGGCGCCGGCGCCGGCGCCTTCACTTCAGGAGTTCCGGTCACGGAACGCAGGAACGCAAGATCGTCGAACGGATCGCCGGGGTTCTTGGCGGTAGGCGGTGTGGCCGTCGCGGTCGGGCTGTCGGCACGTGGTGCAGCCCCCCGGGGCGGCGCATCGCGCTCGGCGACGATGCCATCGAGCGACCGCAAGAATTCGGCGTCGGCTTCGCTCGTGATCTCACCGAACATCCCGAGCGCGTCGTCGAATTTCGCGCGGTCCGTGGGCGCCGCACCGATGGGAGCTGAACGCTTCGGTATCGCCGTGGTGCTCGGCGTATCGAAAAGCGCCGCGACATCGGTAGGCACGTCCTTCTGCCGCGTCTCTTGCGGCACCGGTCTCTTGGCGATGCCCGAGCCATTGTAGTTGAGCAGCGCATCGTCCCGTTTTGCAACCGTGTCAGTGGATACGGCCGTGCCGAGGCGCCCGATCCCCTCTCCAGAGGCGAATGCCAACGGCACTGCAATCTCCGCCGTGTCTTCGAGTTCGTCGGCCGGCATGATCGCCTCGGCGACCGGCGTCGGTTCCATCACGGCCGCCGACTCCCGGTGCTTCGGCGCATCGATTACATCGGCCCCCGCGACGTCATACGCGACCGGCGCCATGCGCGCACGGGCCAGCAGCGCCTTCACGTCGTCGACGTCGGACGTGAGGGCGTCGCGTTTGTGGCGGAGCGCTTCGATCTTGTGCACGGCGTCCTGCCGTACGGTCTCCCAGCGGTCACCGTCGTACTCGCCGACCAGTTTGCGCAGCATGCCTTCCGCGAGTTCTTCCTCGTGGTCGGCGAGACGCGCTTCGAGCTCGTGCAAGCGGTCTTCGATTTCCCTCCCCAAGGTGGAGAGGGCGCCGACGTGCGACTGGAGGCGCGCGATGACCTTCCCGCGACGCGCGAGGTAGTCGCCGAGCACTCGCTCGTACACGCGGGGGGGCGTGTCGGCACGCGTGGCCTTGAGGGCCGTCAGCCAGTCGTCATACCGCTGTCGCTCGGCGACCAGGGTGCGCACTTCTTCGATGGACACGACGTCAGACTCCGTCAGGAGAGCGAGAATACATGGAGGACACGCCCCGGGCATTCTGCGGACGGCGGCGTCTCTGCAACCGACGATGCGCCCTGATGCGTGTCACAGGACAACGAGATGCGGCTGTCACGATCAGGACAAACAGCGGAAGATTGTGACAGCATGAACCACCTCTGTGTTGGTGGCTCGTGTCGGCGGTGCCCCACAATCCGGGTCACGGCCGACGCGTTTACGCGGTAAAGACGACGCGCCCACCGACGATCGTCACGCGCGCCTGGCCGGTAAACTCGTGCCCGCCGTACGGCGTGTTGCGTCCCTTCGACTTGAACTGCTTCGGGTCGCAGGTCCACTTGGCGTTCGGATCGAAGACGGTGACATCGGCGATGCCGCCCTTGGCGAGCGTGCCACCCGGGACGTGAAAGATCTTCGCCTGTTTGCAGCTCATCGCATCGACGAGTTGCGAGAGCGTGAGGATGCCCGTGTGCAGCAAGTACGAGGTGTTCACGCCGAGGGCGGTTTCGAGGCCGACGATGCCATTGGGGGCATCGGCAAACTCGCGTTCTTTTTCGTCGTAGTGGTGTGGCGCATGGTCGGTGACGAGCAGATCGATCGTGCCGTCGGCGAGGCCCTGCCGCAACGCTTCGATATCGTCGGCGGTGCGCAGCGGTGGATTCATCTTGGCGTTGGTGTTGTAGCCGTCGACCGCATCTTCGGTCAGCGAAATGTGGTGTGAACACACTTCGGCGGTGACGTTGATGCCGCGCTCCTTGCCCCAGCGCACGAGCTCCACGGAGCCCTTGGTGCTGAGGTGGCACAGGTGAATGTGTCCTCCGGTGCGCTTGGCGAGGAGGATGTCACGAATGACGTAGATCTCTTCGGCTTCGGCCGGGATGCCCTTGAGGCCGAGCTTTGCGCTCATGATGCCTTCGTTCATGCTGCCGCCTCGCGCGAGCGTCATGTCCTCGCAGTGTTCGGCGATGGGCACGTTGAACGCGCGTGCGTATTCGAGGGCGGAGCGCATGAGCTGCGCACTTTCAACCGGGCGACCGTCGTCGCTGAAGGCGACGGCACCGGCACCGACCATCTCGGCCATTTCGGCGAGCGTCTCGCCCTTTTGCCCGACGGAGATGGCCCCGTACGGATAGACGCGTGCCAAGCCCGCCTGCTCCGCCTTCTGAATGACGAAGCCGACGACGGCCTGATTGTCGGTGACGGGCTTGGTGTTGGGCATGCAGCACACGGCCGTGATGCCACCGGCGACGGCGCTGTGCGCGCCGCTGGCGACGGTCTCGACGTCTTCGCGGCCCGGTTCACGCAAGTGCACGTGGACGTCGATGAACCCTGGCGCGACCACAAGGCCGGACGCATCGAGCACCTCGGCGCCGTCGGGCGTACTGATGTTTCCGCCGCAGGCTTCGACGATCCCGTTGCGCAACAGCACATCGCCGACGGTGTCGAGCCCCTGCGAAGGATCGATGATGCGACCACCGCGGATGAGCAGGTCCCGTGAGTTGATCGGGTACGCCATTATGCGACTCCCTTCTTGGCCGCTTCGGCCAGTTCAGGCTTGCCACCGGCAAGCAGGTACAGGACCGCCATACGCACGGCGACGCCGTTCGTGACCTGATCGAGGATCACCGAGTGCGGTCCGTCGGCCACGTCGGAATCGATTTCCACGCCACGGTTCATCGGGCCTGGATGGAGAATGAGCAGATGGCGCGGCGCCTGTGCGAGTCGGGCACTGGTGACGCCGAACACGCGGTTGTACTCGCGCAGTGACGGGATGTAGCCGGCCTGCATGCGTTCGAGTTGCAGTCGCAGCACGTTGAGGGCATCAGCCCACTCGATGGCGGCCTCGATGCGATTGAACACGGTGACCCCCATTCCCTCGATGGCGTTGGGCAACAACGACCGCGGACCGCAGACCGCGACATCGGCGCCGAGTTTGGTGAGTCCCCAGATATTCGAGCGGGCGACGCGGGAATGCAGGACATCGCCGACCATACAGATCTTCTTGCCGCGCAGATCACCGAAGCGATCGCGGAGCGTCAAGAGATCGAGCAAGCCTTGTGTGGGGTGTTCATTGGTCCCGTCGCCGGCGTTCACGACGTTCGATTCGATCCGTTCTGCGAGGAACTGCGCGGCTCCCGAGGCGCCGTGGCGTACGACGACCATATCGATCTTCATCGCCTCGAGATTGCGTGCCGTGTCGACGAGGGTCTCGCCTTTGGAGACACTGGAGCCGACCGCCGCCACGTTCACCGTGTCGGCGCTGAGGCGCTTCTCGGCGAATTCGAAGGAAATGCGCGTGCGTGTGGACGCTTCGAAAAACAGATTGACGATGGTGGCGCCGCGCAGCGTCGGCACCTTCTTGATGGCGCGCTCGGAGATTTCGCGGAACGGAACGGCGGTGTCGAGCACCAGTTGGATTTGCTCGGCCGAGAGCGGCGCGAGTCCAAGGAGGTCCTTGCCAAGGGGACCGGCCATACGGTCAGCTCTCCTCGGTACGGGAGGCGATCACGACGTCGTCGCGGCCGTCGAGCTCTTCGATGAACACATCGACGCGCTGGTCTGGGGCCACGTCGATGCGGCGCCCAACGATATCGGCGTGAATGGGGAGCTCGCGACCACCGCGATCGATGAGGACGGCGAGTGCGATACGCGAGGGGCGGCCGAAGTCGGCGAGTTCGTCGAGTGCGGCGCGCACGGTGCGTCCGGTATAGAGCACGTCGTCGACAATGACGACATGTTGGTGATCGAGTGTCCACGGCAACGCCGTCGCCCCGACCACCGGGCGTGGGCCGACGGTCTGCAGGTCATCGCGATACAGCGTGATGTCGAGCGCGCCCGACGCGACGGTCACCTGTTCCTGCGACTCGATGATGCGCACGATGCGTTCGGCGAGCTGCACGCCACGACGCTGAATGCCGACGATGACGAGATTGTCGGTCCCGGCATTGAGCTCGAGAATCTGGTCGGCCATGCGACGCAGCGTGCGATCGAGCGCGCGCGCGTCCAGCACGGTAATGGGCTTCTTGGGCATGACGGACAAGTTAACAGGACCCGCTCCCCTTGTGGGGCGCCCGTCGCGCTGGTGGCAACGGGAAGTGGCGGGCGCCCCCCCGGACGCCCGCCACTTCCCGACTGCACTGCTACTGGAGACTACGGTGTTCTCGAACGACCGCTCACCACTCGTGGTGGGAGCGCGGCTGTTCGGTGCCGGGGGCCTTGGGCGACCAGAGCCCATGAAGCGGCGACAGGTGACGGGCCGCGGTGCGGGCCGCGCGCAAGCGCACCTTGTCGACCGGCGGCACATAGGAGGTGGCGGCAAACATCGCGATGTCTGCCGCCGCCTCCGTGGTGGCCTGCGCGAAGCCCTGAGACCAGTCGGGGCCATAGGGATGCGTCTCCGCACGCTCTTCGACCCCGCGGCCAAAGGCCACGCACTTGTCGGCGGCCTCCTTCAGGGTGCGACTGGACGCCAAGTGCGCCACGACCACATGCAGGCCATCGCGACGTCCCATGTGGTACGTGGGCGACTGGTGCCCCTCTCCGACCGGCGCCTCAACGACCCCAGTGGCAATCCCCGTCAGCATGACGCAGAGCTGCGAGAAGTAGCTGCGGATGGGATCGACCGGCGGTTCATCGAGGATTGGCGACATCTGGCGTATCCGGCAGTGAGGAGGACTTCGCGGCCACCGTAACGCGGCCATCGACAGTGTGTCGGAGCAAGCGGTGTGCCGCCGTCCGGATCGCTTCCGGCACGACCATTTCCCTCTCAGGAGCCCCAAGACGTGCAGCTGGAGTGACGACCGAGTCTGCTTCGTGTTGTGCGCGGACCACCAAGAGTGAGGCGTGGGTGCCACAATTCGCCCCCCCGTGCCACACCGGCCCGGGGGCGCTTTTGGACTTACTGCGCGAACAGCTGCAGATGCGTGCCGACCATATCCGCCATCGCCTTGCAGGTATCCCAATCGGGATGGCGAATCGTCACGTAGCCGTCGGACAGCAGGGTGCTCTTCCAGTCGCGGCGCGGGGACCCGACTGGGAGCAGGTCGATCGTGCAGATCGCGTCACCGAGGCGGCTCTTGAGCAGGTCGAGCCCTTCGATGCGCCGGATACGGCCCTGCCCATTTGCCCGCTTGGTGATGCAGGCGGCGTTGAACGGGCGCTCGATGGAGATGGAGAAGGTGCCGTGCAATTCTGCCTCCGCCCACCCGGCGAACAGGTCGACATTGCTGGCGAAGTTCATGAGATCGACGGTACGGGCACCGGGCGGGCGGGCGCCGATTTCGCCAAAGACCACTTCGCCATCCGACTTGCGGTACCACTCCATGTGCGTGAAGCCGGTGTCGTAGCCGAGCACCTTGATGACCCGCTCGCCAAGGGCAATGCCGCCGGTGACCCACGGATTGTCGACGTGACGATAGGAGAGTGTCTGCGGCGAAATCCACTCGTTGGTGCGGGCGATGAGCGGCCGGGGGCGATAGTGGGCCACGTGGAAGTACTTGATGTCCCCGCCGGTACAGATGGTATCGTAGGTGAACTCCTCGCCATCGATGAACTCCTCGACGTCGACCGTTTCGATGTGCCCGAGCTGCGCGATGGCGGCGGCAACCTCGGTGGCATCGTCACAGCGATAGGTGTCCATGGAGCCGGCACCGGCGATGGGCTTGATGATGAGCGGATAGCCCACCTGTTCGGCGGCCGCCCACACCTCGGCGGGCGTGCTCGCCACGGCGTGATGCGGCACGCGTACGCCCGCTTCGGCGAGCGCCTGCTTCATCAGGTCCTTGTTGCGGAACTTGAGGGCCTGGTCGTAGCGCTGGCCCGGCACGTCGAAGGCTTCGCGAATTTGCGCGGCGAGTTCGATGCCGGGTTCCCAGAGGCAGCAGACGCGATCGAGGGTGCGAGAGCCCAACCAGCGGCGAAGCTGTTCGATGGCGCTCGGCACATTGGTGAAGAGGTCGGGCACCAGCAGATAGTCGCTGAGATGGCGCCGCGCGAGCTCCGGGAGTTCGTGGGCCGGCCCATTGGCCACACCAAGCACGGTGGCGCCCTGCTCGGAGAGGCCGCGGGTGAACAGGGGCATTTCACCGGGATAGCCCGGTGTGATCATGAGCACGGTCGTGGACATCGACATCGCAGTTCCTGCGTACGGGAAAACGGGCCCGGGGAACACCCCCGTTGGGGAGCCCGATTAACGAAGCACAACCTTCACAGTAGAGATGATACGCGTCAGCGCGTCCTGCACCACCCTTGTGTCAGGATGTCGCAGAATCACGAAGCCTTCGCCTTCGTAGCTACCTGTGGGGTGTTGCCCTAGGTACGGCAGTCGGGCATCGCAGATGAGATGGCCGAAGTCGCGCTGGACGGCGTCGAGTCCTTCGATGTGCGCCACCGCGCCGTGGCCTTGTCCACGCAGATAGGCCGTGCCGACCGCGTAGCGGCGGGTGGGGATAACGAACTGGCCGTCGACCATGAGCCGGATCCAGTTGCCGACAAAATCGATGTCGTGGGCACGGGAGATCATGGTGGTCATGTTCGCCCCCGGTGGACGGGCCGCGATTTCGCTAATGGCCACCGATCCATCCGGACGCCGGAACCATTCGCAATGCGACACGCCCGTCGTCATGCCGAGCGCGGCGAGCGCCTGGTCGCCGATGCGCTTGATGTCGTCGTAGTGCGGATCGTCGATTTCGCGCGGCAGCAGGACGGTCCACTGAATCCACGGATTCTCGATGACTTCGAGCGGCGTGGGCGCATAGCGCGTGAGCGAGTGCCAGACGGGCGTGCCGTTGATGCTCACGGTCTCGAGCGAATGCTCGGTCCCTCGCAGAAACTCTTCGGCGAGCATCGGATCATCGGCTGATGGCCGGTATCGCTGGAGCGCGGCTTCGAGCGCGGTGGCGTCGGTAATGCGTTCAGTGGCCATGGCGCCGGCACCGGCCGGTGGCTTTACGACAATAGGAAAGCCAACCTGAGCGACGAAACGACGGGCGTCGCCAGGTCCGCACACGAGTTGGTGACGGGCGACGGGGATGCCCGCGGCCCGGAGCACGTCCTTCATGCGGGCCTTGTCACGGAAGTTGTTGGCGGCGCTGCTGGGGAGCCCGGGTATGCCGAGCTGCTCGCGCACGATGGCCAAGGGGAGCTGCGACTGCTCGTACGCCGCGAAGCATCGTGAGACGGCGCCGTGGGTAGTGGAGAGCCCCTGCACCGCCCGAGCCAACTGCGAGGCGTTCGTGACATCGCTGACGCGCCAATGTCCCACCACGCGTCCGATGAGGTGCCGTGAGAGCTGTTCCAGCGGCTGCTGCGAGACGACGGCCAGCCGAATGTGCGGCAAGGTCAGCGCTGCCTCAATCATCTGCGTGGCAGCGGGCGAAAAAAATGGGGCTACGAAGATGACCAGCATGGATGGGTGTCCGGAGAAAACGAAACGCGGTGCTTCCCTTCGGGAAGCACCGCGTGCAAAACTAGCATCGGGTGACGCGAGTCGGCGAGCGCCTCAAGCACTCGCCGACCGATTGGGTTACATGCAGACCCAGGGCGCGCCGCTCGACTTCGCCGTGGCCTTGGTGCCGGACGTCTCCTCGGTTGCGGTAAAGGTCACGCTCTCGGTGGTGCCTTCATCCATGGACTGCGTGGTGCACTGCACCACTTTGCGGAGCGTGAATTCGCCCTTGTCGTTGACGTCCACGACACCGAAATCCTGCGGGTTGCGGGCGCCCGGCGCGCGCGTGCCGGTGATTTTGACCTTGCTCTTGGCGGGCCAGTTCTTGCCCTTGAGGAGGAGATTCGCGCCATCCTGAGCGCGTTCCCCTTCGACCTTGAGTTCAGCCTTCGGCTGGCCGACCACGGCGCTGGCCTGGGTCGCACCAAAGGTCAGGGCGGCGAGGGCGAGGGTGGGGACCAACACGCGGCGCACGAGATGCTGCATCGTGGGATACTCCTTGAGGTGGGGTGGTAATCGATCAGTCCGAAATGGAATGCGTTGCTGGCCGGAAGTAAATGCCTGATCGGCCTGATTAGGAACGGGGCTCCCCTTGGCGCAGCCCGCACTCCTAGCGTTCGAGTTTAAACCCCGGATCGATGCCGGGCCGCGTGGGGGCGTTGGCGACGAACCAGCCGGTCAGATACATCCACTGCGACATGCGCGTGAGCTTGGGATAGTTGATGCGCTCGGGCTTGTCGCGCGGCGTGTGGTAGTCGTCGTGCAGGTTGGTGCTGTACATGACGGCGGGGACATTGAGACGGGCGTACGGCACGTGGTCGCTCCGGAAGTACCAGCCTTCCGGGTGCGTGGGGCGATCCCAGATGGAATCGAGCTTGAACTTGCCGGTGAGTTCGTTGGCGCGCATGGCCATCGTCACGAGATCCGACGAGTTGCGATGCGGCGGCTGAATGCCGAGCAGGCTTGCGGAGTCAGGATGATTGCGGCCGATCATGTCACCATTGAGCACCGTGACGATTTTCTCGAGCGGCACCACAGGGTGCGCGGCATGATAGCGGCTGCCAAGCAGCCCCCGCTCTTCCGCCCCGTGGTACACGAAGAGCACACTGCGCTTGCCGGGCTGTTTGGCAAAGGCGCGCGCCGACGCCAGCAGGGCAACGCTCACGGTGCCGTTGTCGTCGGCGCCGGCCCAGACGGAATCGCCGTCGATCTGGTAGCGCACGCCGTCGTGGTCCTGGTGGGAGCTGAAGAGCACGTACTCATCGCGCAGCTTGGGATCGGAACCACGAATGACGCCCACGATGTTCACGCTTGGCGTCTCGAAGCGTTCGAGCCGCACCTGCACCTCAATGCTGGGTGCGCCCTGCAGTGCCGTCGCCATGCTGCCGCGCACCAGGAACGCCGGCGTTCCGGCCTGCCGTGCGGGCACCGGCAGTTCAGCGCGCGTGGGTTGGGTCGCGAAACGGCGCGCGGCGCGATCGACATCGTACGTGCCACGCCCCCGCAGAATGGCCAAGCCATCGAAGGCGGCGTCGCTGGTGGCATCGGCCACAAGAATGAGGCCCGCGGCGCCACGACGCGCAAAGCGCGCCTGTGTCGCACTGATGGCCGCCTGCGTGTAGCGCACGTCGGCGCTGTTGGTCGTGGTCCGGATGCTCGCGGGGTTGGGCGCCACTATGGGCGTGGCGACAACCTTGCCGCGGACATCGATCGTGGTGTCGGCGCTGTTGGCAACCCACACGACCGTTCCGGCAACATCGGCGCTGGAGCCACCGAGCGGGATGAAGTCCTTCCAGACCTCGAGGGCGTTGGTGCCGAGCGAGGCGCGGGTGGAGACGGTGGAGACGCGCGTGCGCACCATGTTGAACCATTGGAAGTACGACCCGTCATCCCCAATGGGCTTGACGCCTATAGCGCGAAGCTGCTCGGCGACCCAGATGGAGGCGCGCATTTCGTCGGGGGTTCCCGCTTCGCGACCGCGCATGGCATCACCCGCCATGGCGTAGAGATCACGCTTGAGATCGGCTTCTTTGATGAGCGCCATGGCGGCGGGCACTTCGCCGGGTTTGGCGGCTGACTGGGCAGCCAGCGCGTTTGGCAGGGTCGTCGCGGCAAGTGCCGTGAAGAGGACGACCGGGAGGCGGGAGGGGTGGAAGTTGGCCATGCCCAAGCTACGTCCGGGGGCGCTGGGACGCTGCCGATCCTGCCGAGTTTGTCCGGTGCGTAGCTTTCAGGGAGGTCTGCCGCCGTACCAGCCCCTTCAGTCCGCAGGAGCGCATCATCATGGCAACGTCCGCGTGGGTCATCGACAGCACTACCGAAACGTTCGAAGCCGAGGTGCTGACGACGTCGCACCAGACTCCGGTGCTGGTGGACTTCTGGGCGGGGTGGTGCAGTCCGTATCGGGCCTTGGGCCCGATTCTCGAACGGCTGGCCGAGGAGTATGCCGGCGGCTTCGTGCTGGCCAAGGTCGATGCGGATAAGGAGCAGCAGCTCGCCGCGGCGTTCAAGGTGACGTCGTTGCCCACGGTGGCGCTGTTCAAGGGGGGAAAGGCGGTCGCGAGTTTTGTGGGTGCTCAGCCGGAAGGCAAGATTCGCGCACTACTGACACAGCATGGTGTCGAGGCGGGCGGCGAAAAGCCGACGTGGTCTGACGAGCCCGACGAACGCGTCGCGCAGCTTCGTGCCGCCGTCGCGGAACACCCGACGCGTGGTGCGCTGCAGCTGGAGCTTGCACAGGCGCTCATTGGGGTGAACGCCGATGACGAGGCGGGGCGAATGCTGGAAGCACTGCCCGCGGATGTTTATGGCGATGCGCGAGCGGCCCGGGCGCGGGGGCAGCTGGCACTCCGTGCGCGCGCGCAAGCGGCTGATACGCCCGTTTCGGTATTGAGGGGGGTGCGCGCGCTGTTGTCCGGTGACATCGACGATGGCGTATCGCAATTGCTCGACGCGCTCCGCGACGACAAGAGCGAGGAGAGCCCTGCCCGTCTCGCCCTCGTCGATGCGTTTCGATTCATCGAGGACGAGACGGTGGTGCGCGACGCGCGCCGGCGGATGGCGTCGCTGCTGTTTTAGTCGTCCGCAGCCACGCCACCGCCGTCCATTCTCAGCGCTTCTGCAGGCGCTTGAGCAGTTCGGCCACCGCCGCTTCGAGCTGCTGGTCCTTGCCGGTGCTCACAACGGCCGCTTCGTTGGCCACGCGGAGGTCGGGATCGGTCTGCCAGTTCTCGAGGAACTTCCCCGTGGCTTCGTCTTTCACGCCAACGCCGGGCACGCCCCACCGGATTCCGCCTTCGAGACTTTCCCAACCGGCGAAGGTGCAGGTCCCCGGGACCGGCATGCCCACCAGCGTCCCCAGCTTGAGCGCCTTGTAGGTGAAGGCGTAGCAGTGGCCGTCGCTGTAGTTCGCCTCGTTGGCCAGTGAGACGGAGGGCTTGGTCCAGCGGAAGTTCGGCTCGAAGCCGTTGCTGCGCGTATCGGTGGTGAAGTTGAAAAAGCGCTCGCCGCTGAGAAACATGGCGAGGTCAGCGACGAGGTCGCCGCCGCCATTGAAGCGCGTGTCCACCACGAGTCCCTTGCGCAGGGCATAGCGTCCCATGGCTTCCTCGAACGTCGTGCGATACGCACCGTCGTTCATGCCGGGAATGTGTACGTAGCCGAGCGTTCCGTTGCTGAGCTTGTCCACTTCGTCGGCGTTCCGCTTCACCCAGCGCGTATAGAGCAACCGGTTCTCTTCCGCGAGGGAGATGGGCTTGGCCACGAGGTCGCTGCGCGTACTACCCTCTGCAAGCGTCAGGAGCACGTTGCGACCGGCCTTGCGATTCAGCAGCGACGCGATGTCACGATCGGGAGTGATGGCGACACCATCGACCGCTTCGAGGAGCATCCCGGCGCGGACGTTCATGCCGGCGCGATCGAGCGGCCCTTGCCGCAGGACCTCTGCGATGCGAACACCTGCGCCGACATACCGCTGATCGAGGATGACGCCGAGTGACGCGGTGGCATCGTCGGTGGGCGTGGATGCGCTGTAGCTGGACCCGCTGTGGCTGATGTTGAGCTCACCGAGCAGCTCCGCCAGCAACTCCGAAAACTCGAAGTTCGTACCCACGTGCGGCAGGTGCTTCTGATACAGGGTGCGCAACGCGGCCCAGTCGGCTCCGTGGTAGCCGCGCTGATAGAAGGTGTCGCGCACCTTCACCCAGACGTGATCGAACTGCGCCTGACGCTCGGCATCGGCGTCGAGGAGGAGTTCCCCGTTTACAGGGACCGGGTCACGCTTGCCACTGGCCGGATCGATCTTGGCGATGCTGCCGTCAGCCTGCAGAAAGATCGACTTCTGCTCGCGGTCCCAGACCATGCTCCCCGAATTGGCATTGAGGGCGACGAGCTGCTTGGTCTCGCGCGTGCGGAGATTCGTGCTCCACAGGTTCATGCCGCGCTCGAAGCGGGCGAGGTAGAACAGCGTTTCGCCGTCCTTGCTCACGAGGGCATCGCCCATGTTGGACGAATGAATCGTGAGGCGGGCTTTGCGCTCGTCGACGCCGTCGAGATCGAGCACCACCGGTTCGGCGGCCGGCTTCGGCGCGGGCTTGCTGCTGTCGCTGGCGGGGCGCTTGTCCTTGGCCGCCTGCTCATCCTGTTCCTTGACGAGTGCGTACTCTTCCTTGGTCAGGCGGAAGCGATCCCACGCGTCCCGCGAGAAGAACATCGCATAGGCATCGCTCTGCGCACCGCCGCCCTGCGCAACCGCCTTGAGGCCGTCGCGGTTGCTGAACCAGAGCATCGCCTTGCCACCGGCAAGCCACTTGGCGCCGCGATCGTTGAAGCCACTTTCGGTGAGGTTGATGGCTTTCGACTTGCCGTCGGCGCGCACCAGGCCGACCTCACCCGGCGCGATGCCGGGCACGTCGTAATCGAAGAGCAGCCACTGCCCGTCGGGGCTCCACTCGAAATGCTGGCCGGGGTTCTGCGAGAAGATCTCGTTTTCCGTGAGGACCGTGCGCGTCTGCTTGCTGCTCACCTCCATCACGCGCAACAGCGCGCGATTCTCGATCCACGCGAGTTCGCGGCCGTTGGGGGAGAAGCGCGGCTGATAGTTCTGCTTGTCGTTGACGATGAGCGGCGTTTCGCGCAGCACGGTGGCCGCGTAGAAGTACGGCTCGGCGTCGCGGGAACGGCGCACTTCGTACACCCCCCATTTGCCGGTGCGCTCGGAGGCGTAGACGAGCGCTTTGCCGTCGGGGGAGAAGCTGAGGCCCGTCTCCACCTCGGGAGTGCTGGTGATGCGCTTGGTGACGCCGCCTTCGGCGCTCACCACAAAGACGTCGCCACGGAAGGTAAAGGCGACTTCCTTGCCCGACGGCGCCACGGTCATTTCACGCACACCACCGCTGACCGCGAGCACGCGTTCGGCGTTGCTCTTGCTGTCCGCCGCGATGCGCACGGCGACTCGTTGCGGCGCGGCGCCGGCGCGCATGGTATAGAGCTGCCCGTCCTGACTGAAGGCCAGCGTTCCGTCGTCGGCCGCCGACAGGAAGCGAACCGGCGCGTTGCGGAAGCTGGTGAGCCGCTCCGACGTGCCGCCAGTGAGCGCGACGCGGTGCACGTTGAAGGTGCCGCTTTCTTCGCTGAGATACACGACCGACCTGCTGTCCGGCGTGAGCAGCGGGTTGCGATCTTCGCCGGCAAAGGTGGTGAGCTGACGGTGTGTGCCGGCCTGCGTATCGAACACCCAGATGTCGCGGGCGATGGCGGAGACGTGATGCTTGCGCCACGCGTTTTCGCCGCCCTTGCGATCGTGGTACAACATGAGGCGTCCGTCTCGCGAGACGTGCACGTCTTCGGCGGGGGTGGTGAGCAGCTGTCGCGGCCGTCCTCCGGCGGCGGCCACCTGATACAGTTCGGGCTGCGAGCCCGTGGGATATTGCCGATTGCTGGCCGCGTCACCGCGCGCGGCGCCGAAGATCACCGACTTGCCGTCGGCCGTGAAGGCGTAGGGATACTCGGGCGCCGAGTGGAACGTGAGGCGCTGCGCGGCCCCGCCATCGGCGGGGATGGCGAAGACGTCGAAGTTGCCATAGCGATCGCTGGCGAAGGCGATGGTTTTGCCATCGCGGCTCCAGACGGGCATGAAGTCCTGCGCCGCATGTGTCGTGAGCATGGTCGCGGCGCCACCGGCGGACGGGACGCGGTAGAGATCACCCTTGTACGTAAAGACGAGGGTGCGTCCATCGGGGGAGAGCGCGGGGTAGCGCAACCAGAGCGGCTCGGACTGCGCGCGAAGGGGTGCGACCGCAGCAGCGGCGCCAAGGGCGAGGAGCGCGAAGGACAACAAACGGCGCATGGCGGTGTTTGCGGGGGACCACTGAGGTGCCAGGGCAGCACGGTGACTGCCGGAGTATATCCGCTGGGGCCGGGTCCGCCACGCGCGGCACCGTTGGACCGGGACAACAGAAAACCCCCGCTCGAACCGGAGTTCGAGCGGGGGCGCTGTGTACCTGAGGAACCAACGGATGAGGCGAGATTCGAACTCGCGAGAGGCTTTCACCCCCACACGCTTTCCAGGCGATAACGTACCGACATTCTTTTACCCTTGAAATCGGCCGTTTCCCTCTGAACGTCGCCCGATTGCGACATTCCCTCGCACTGCCTGACACTAGCAATATCGGCATCAACTGTGACACCAACTGTGACACCCTGCCGGTAGCCCTCTCCCCTTTGGACCGCCCAGTAAACCGGACCAGAGGTGAGAAGAATTGAGCCACTGAATGGTTGAAATCAGTGAAAAACCCTATAAGGGTTGCTGCAATCATTATTGCGGACGCGCGCTCTCGAATTTCGCGTCTATTCTCACGCAGGGAGATGCCGTCTCATGAGAGACCGTGGAGCTTGGGTCCCATTGGCGGCGGCGTGGCACCGTAGGTCCCGCACAGCCGCGACAGCTCTGTATATGCACGCCTCTGATTTTCCGACTGCCTATTCACTTGCACGTAGGAACAGTACGGCCGCGCCTTGTCCCCTCACATTCGGCAAGTGCAAGTAAATGTAAGTTTGAAAATCGCAGTCCCTAGCGCGTTACTGCGGTGGTGCGAGGCTCCCGATGGGCCGCCTGCCGGATTGGGACCCGTAAAGCGGCTTACCGCGAGCCCAATGAATCTTCCGGCCGGAGGCGAGTCCAGAGAAGCCGATAAGCACGTAGCCGCCTCTCGTCATTACGCGCATCGAGATATCCACACCGCACCAGCTGCGCGAGTCCTCCACTCACGGTGGAGTTTTTGTAGCGAGCCTCGTGCGCCAATGAACCCTGCTTGACCGCGCGCCATTCGTGCACGTCCAACCGTTGGCACAAGTACCACATGAGTATCCTTGTACTCGCCGGCAGCGAGTGGTCCGAGAGCGCTTCCGCCACAGATGGCGGAAGGAGAACGCTAGAGGGAATCATGGCAATTCATGAAGCATGAGTAGAACGGAATCCCCGTCACGCTGTTCTGAGACGGAGCAGGACGGGACGTTCACCAGAGCGCGCCGAAGGATGGCCGCATCCTCCGGCGTACAGAGGAGCCATTGATCCCGCGGGAGTTGTTGCGCGCGACTGGCGCTGAGATTCCCCGTTCGGCGCATGTTGTGCACGACGGGCCCGAGGTGGTCCTCAAGTAGTACCGCTGATTTACTAGCGGGGAGCCACCGGAACGCTGTGTGTGGTGCCGGTGTGCCCTCCCCATTATCCCCGTCGACGGCGCGCTCGAGGAGCGCGAAGTATTCATCAAAGGCGAACGGGTACCGTTGGAGCATAAGCGGCGCCCGCTCGAGCGCCGAGAATAGCGCCGGCGTGATCCCTCGCGGTGCCTTACGGCAGTACTGCACCACCAGCACGTGGCTGACATCCAGGACGTAGGCAAGGAAGGACGCGCCGCCGCGTGGTTGTGGCGCCGCATGGTCTCGCAGCAATTGGAAGAGCTCCACGAATGCGTCGGCATCCGTTACCGGGCAATTCTCTGGCGCGATATAGCCACGAGGGCGCCCGCGCGTGCGTTTCGTCATCAGACTTTGGTAAGTGAAATTACCTGAACATTACGAATAACACTTACAAAAGGCAATGCGGCATGATGCCTCCGTCGCCGCGCACAGTGCGCGGCACACACCAACGGAGGCCCTTTGCACCGTCTCACCTTTCACGACGCCGCCACGGCGCTCGGCCTGACCTACGAGCAGGTCAGACGGCGGGCGCAGTGTGGGGAGCTTGAATCCGCGGAACCGCTGGACGGCAAGTTCGCCGTCAGTTTCCGCAGTGTGGCCACGATGGCTGCACGGACGAACCGTGACCTAGGCGACCTCGTCGACCCGTCCGGGTTTGAAGAGCTCTCCCCCCGTGTCACGGCGTTTCACCTACTTGGCGTCGAACGCGCCGCCTTTCTCCGCCAGCTCGAGGCGGATGCCCTCGAAGCGGAGCACGTCGGGGATTTGGGACGCGCGGCGGTATTCTGGCAGCTCTGGGCAGGGCTCGGAGTGGCCACGTACCAATGGCAGCCAGCGCGCAATACGTGGCGGGTGCGTATCCCCGGCTACCCTGACCTGGAATCGGCCGCGCCACCCGCGGAGACGCCACACGCCCTAGCGCCGGAGTCAGCATGACCTCCCGGTCCACGATGCTGGCGACGCTCGAGGTGGACGCTTCGCACCTCGCAACGCGAAAGGCCGATGACGACCGCATCCCCGTCGCCATCTCCTCAGAGTTTCCGGTGGAGCGTCACGACGCGATGACCGGGCGCACCTTCCTCGAAGTGCTCGAGCACACCCCGGAAGCGGTGGACTTGTCCCGTGCCGTGCGTGGCTTGCCCCTCCTCGATGGCCACGACCAGCGGGACCAGTACGGCGTGGTGGAAGAATTGCGCGTCGGAAACGACCGCAAGCTTCGCGGCTGGTTGCGCTTTTCGCGCTCCGCCAAGGGGCAGGAGCTCCGCCAGGACGTGGTAGATGGCATCCGCAATTCTCTGAGTGTCGGCTATGCCACCGGCGAGACGTACCGCACCGAGACGCGCCCCGATGGGACGCAGGTCCGGCGCTACTCCCGATGGACGCCCTATGAGGTGTCCACCGTCCCCATTCCCGCAGATCCAACGGTCGGCGTAAACCGCGCCGCCGTGGCTGTGGGGGTGACTCCCTCCCCTCAAGGACATTCGATGACCAACGAAGAAACGACCGCAGAGCCGTCGCGCGAAGAGAGGTTTATGCAGATGGCCGATGCGGCCGGCCGCTCCGTGACACAGATGCGCAAGGATATGGACAAGTTCCGCACGCCGGAGGCGTACGGGCGCTTTTTGCTGGACGAGATGACCAGCGCAGTAGACCACCGCTTCGCGCCTACCGCGCCATCGTCGCGCGTGCTGTCTCGTGCCTTTCTCGACGGCTTCTCCGAAGCCCTCTACGCCCCCGAAGGACAGGCCGCACGCGAGTCGACCCGGACACTCGCCAAGGAACTGGGCATCCCGGTCCGTGGCAGCCTTGTACCGCTGCGAGCACGCACGCTGACGTCCACGGGTGTGGGAACCGGCAAGGAATTCTCGCCCGTGCTGCAAGGGGATCTCGTGGACCTCATGCGCCCGCGCATGATCGCCACGGAATTTGGGGCGCGTATTGAGACGTACGTCGGAGGCACGGTATCACGCCCGACCATCACGGCAGACGCCGCCTACACATGGCTGGCGGAAAATCCCGGCAGTGGTGTCGCCGCCAGTGATCTCGGAACGGGTGCCATCACCATGATTCCCCGTGGTGTCTTTACGCGAACGACGCACACGGCGCAATCGCTGCGCACGTCCTCGCCAGAAACCGCGGCCACGATCATGGATGCGCACGCCGCGCGCCTCGCCGTCGCTGTGGATGCCGGCGTCCTTGCGGGTACCGGGACCAGCAACCAGCCGACGGGCATTCTGAACAACGCCGGCGTGAATCTGGTGGCGATGGGCACCAACGGTGGCACCGTGTCTTACGCGAAGCTGTGTGAACTCGAGCAAGCCATCGACGCGGCGAACGCCCCAAGGGAAGGGCTTGGGTTTGTGAGCACACCACAGATTCGCAGCCGGATGCGGCAGACGATGGACTTTCCCAGTGCGGCCGCTGGCCGGCCGTTGTGGGACTTTGCCAATACCGTGCTCGGTCACCGCGCCATGACCACAACCTCGATGCCTTCCACGCTGACGAAGGGCACGTCGAGCGGAGTCTGTCACGGCGCCATTTTGGGCGACTTCAGCCAAGTGGTGATCGCCTACTGGGGCGCCCTCGAGGTGATCGTCGACCCCTACACGGATGCCGCCAAGGGACTCGTACACATCACGTCGACGCTTTACGTGGACGTGGGAGTGATCCAGCCCGGCGCGTTCGCCGTCATTCGCGACCTCACGCTGGCGTAAGCCGCAGGACCATAACCCATCCGGTGTGCGGTTGGCTGGTGCCACCGCCCCGGATGCGGTCCCGTGGGCGCCTCGCGCGCCAGGACCCTTCACCGTGCCGGAACCCATGCACACCCCTCACGACGCGGGACTTCCTCCGCGGTGTCTCGCCATCATCCCTCGCACGAGCGCGCGTTCGGTCCTCGTGCTGCACTGGGTTGGCGATGGCGGCCCAACGTCGCCGCACCTCCTCCGCTTGACGCTCTACAACCAAAGCGCGCGCGGTATTTGGCGCCCGCGCGATGAACGGCAGGCGTATTCCGTCAGCCTCTATCCGGCCCAAGTGCCGGACGTGATCCGCGCCCTCACTACGGCGCTGTCCTCCGCGCGATAACGCGCATTCACTGGGCGTGCCATGCGCCCATCTCCAAGAGCACACTATGCCGACGAAAACTCAGGGTCCCCGTCGCCGAAAGTCGGATACATCCGCGCGCGTTCCCTCCGAAGTGTTCGGTGCGACCATCCATCTCAACGCCTTCCACACGCTTCCCCGCCCTGTCGATGCGCCTACCGACCGCGCCAACGGATTTCGGGTGGAAGTTGAGCGAGACTCCGAAGGCACCTCAGCAGTAACCCTGACGCGCGTTTTGTCAGAGCCGACCTGTGAACACGTTGTGCTGGAACTGTATGCCTTTCACGACGAGCTCCCGGTTGTGCTCGAGCTCCTCGCATGGTGCTGTGCACAACTTCAGCGGATTCCACAGGCGCAAGCTCTGCTACCTCTGGCGACAGGTGGCCAGGTATGAGCGCGCGCGAAACGTTTGCCAAAGCGGAGTCGCTGGCGTGGTTTGCGCGTGCATCGCTCAATGCAGATCGCGACGAGATTCGCGCGGAGTTGATAAGCTGGCGCAATCGTACAAGCACGCCTCTCTCTGATTTCGCGCTGGCTGTAATTGCTGGACATGTCGCCGCTGCGCCGTTTGATGACACGGAGGCCGCATGACCAACCAAGACAGAGCCTTGCGCGATGCCTCGCACAATCTCCAAAACAACATCAAGCGCACGATTCAGCATTGTGCTCACTTGGCGTTACTGTCGGCGGGAGACGAGTCCGAAATCGGCCGCGAGTTTTGGCGCGCGTGTGCTGACGTGCGCACGATCCTCATGGCCGCAGACGACACGGTCCGGCAGCTCCGCATCCTGCACGCCAAGGACCGGCAAGCACGGTGCAGCGGGGGCGACCATGCGGCATGACTCCATTGCGTGCGAGCGTCTCCGCCTCGAGGCCCTCCGTTATGCGCAGGCACTAGGATGGCCCATTCGCCCGCAACACGGGTTCACGCACGACGGGGTATGTACGTGCGGCCGGCGAGACTGTCCCGCACCAGGCAAGCACCCGGCGCGCCGGCAGTGGCAAGACATGGCCAACACCGACGTGCCGCTCATTCGGTCCTGGTGGACACTGGTGCCGTTCAACATTGCCACCAAACTGACCGGCGTGGTGGTGGTCGACGTGGACGCCGACGACGCGCTCTCTACACTGGCGCCCTATGGCCCGTGGCCGGTAACGCCGACGCAGCGCTCTGGACGTGGCTGGCATTTGTTCTTTCGCACGCCGGCCGCGGGACTGCCGACGCTGTCGCACATCGACCAGCAGCCGGTGGAAACGAAAGGGGAGGGTGGGTCTATCACACTCGCCCCGTCTCGCCATGTCACCGGGCATCGGTATACGTGGGTACACGACCCATTCACCACGCCGCTGGCAGAGGTGCCCCCGCGCTTTCTTCAGCACGTGCACATGATCGACGCCAAACGCCAAGCACGCCGGCCGCGCACGCTGGTCAACCCGCAAGATCCGCACGCCGTGGCGGCACTCATTCGGGACCGCAGCGCGCGCAGTGTGAGCACGTCGAATGGGTTGAGCCGTGGCGCCTATGGACTCAGGCAAACCCTTTCGGAAGCGGGCGCCGATGCGGAGAAGATTGCGGCCGCTGAACGCGCCTGGTGGCGGTACCACGGCAAGGACGCCGCATGACGTACACCAGCATGGACCCGGAGCTCGCAGACTACGAGCGGCAGCTCACGGCGGGACTCAATGGGGCGACCGCGACGGAGGTCGCCCCCGTAGCCATGGCGGTGCGCACGTTGGTGGAGATGGCCGACGACCCGGCCCTCTCCCGTCCACCAGACTGGGTAGTGCGTCCGTTTTTTGAACGGGGGAGCCTCTCCGCCATTTATGGACAGGGCAAGATCGGCAAAAGCACGATGCTGGCCAGCATGGCGGTCCATGTGTCGACGGGGAGAGAATGGGCCGGGTATGACGTTGCCTCCGGCCCGATTCTCTGGATTGACCTCGAGCAAGGCCCGCGGCGCCTCGTGCGCAACTTCAAGGCGATCACCGGGTGGCACGATGCCGACATCCGTGTGTGCTCTGATCTCGGAGCGGTACCGGCCCTCTCCACGATTCGCCAAGCGATCGCCACACACGCGCCGGCTCTGGTGGTGATTGACAGCCTTTCGAAGTGGGCAGAAGGCCAACCGTTGCCCCCCAAGGACGAAAACGATAACGCCGGCTGGAGTCGCGTCCTGAAGCCGTTGGAAGCCGTCGCCCGCGATTGCACGGCCGCGGTGGTGGTCATCGACCATGACCGGAAAGGCGAAGGCGAGCACGGGCGCGCGATGCGTGGCGCCTCGAGCAAGCTGGCCGCATTCGACTGCGCCATCCATGTGAAACGCGGAAGCGGCACCGTGCGGAAGCTCGAGGCGGTGTCTCGCGAAGTGGGCGACTTCACCGCCGCCGTAGAACGCACGGAGGCCGGCTACCGGCAACTGGTGGCGATTCCTCAGACCTGCCGCGTGCTCGAGGCGCTGAAAGCGCTCAACGAAAGTGTCACGGTGAAGACATTGCACGACTATCTGAAGCGCCAAGGGTACGACGTCAGCCAACGCACCGTGCGCACGCGCCTCGAGGCAGCCGTCACCGATGGCAAGGCCACCGTGAATGGCGCCGGTACGAAAAACGACCCTGCCCTTTATACCGCGATCCGGGGGACCGATGCGTGAAAAAATGGTTGAAACGCCTAAGGGTTTTTCACCTTCCGCAATCAATGGCCACCGCGCCCCGGTCGACCTCATTCGCGCGTGGCGTGCCCAGGCCGCGCAGTATGAACAGGATGGGGTGACGTCGGCCGCGCGGTTGCTGGCACGGGTGGCCGATGAGCTCGAGGCCATTGCGGGCGGAGAAACCGTCACGCTAGCAGAGGCCGCGCGACGGACCGGCTACAGTGCGGATCACCTCCGGCGCCTCTCGCTCGCCGGCCGGTTGCAGAACATTGGCCGGAAGCACGCGCCCCGATTCCTTGCCCGTGAGCTCCCGAAAAAAGGCGAGCGCTTCCCCATGTCGGACTTTTCCGGCATGTTGGATAGGCAATCGGGCGACGGGCAGCGGTGACGGTCGAGGAGACCTACCCTGATGACCCGTTCGAAGTCTGCACGCACTAGCCGGTGGTCATGGACCACTGGCGAGAAAGGCCGGAATAAGGTGCACGTCTTTACGCATCCGAAATCCGGCCGGCTCTTCCTCAAATGGTTTGAGACGGCCAGTGACGGCGCCACCAAGGCCCGGACCAAGGCACTCGGCCACGAGAACCGTGACCAAGCGAAGCAGGAAGCGGAGCAGCTGGCCGCGACGCTTCGCACCAGCGGACCTACCGCCGTGGTTGCGGTGGAAGTGCTCACCGTGGGCGCGCTATTTGACATGTTCGAACAGGCAATGCGAGACGTGGGGCGCCTCCGTGGCGTCCACACGCGCGTGGGGCGCACGATGCGGGCATTCTTTGGTGGACAGCACGCTGTCCGTGCGCTCGATGAACACGAGCTTGAGCGATACCTCCACGCCCGAAGGCGGGGAACGGTGGTGGTGAGTGGCAAACGATTGGGCGCCGTGCGGGATCGGGCGCTCCAGGAGGATATGGAAACGCTCCGGCGCGTATTGCGCTGGGCCGTGCGAAAGAAAACGGCAGACGGGCGCCGGCTGTTACCGGAGATGCCCATTGACGATTGGGACTTTGTGCCGAAGGAGAAGAACCCTCACCGGCCGATGCTCACGTCAGATGCGTATGCACAAATGCGGGAGAAGGCTTGGGACGTCGATCCGCGTCTGTATGTCGCGCTGGTGGTGTGTCACGAGACCGGCCACCGATTGAATGCGGTGCGGTGTCTCCGGTGGTCCGATGTGGACCTCACGGGGCGCACGCTGACGTGGCGGGGTGAACATCAAAAAAACGGGCACGATAGCGTGGTGCCGATTACGGAGACCGCCGTCGAGGCGCTCCGGCGCTACCAACGGCACACGGGCGGCATTGGAGCGGCGTGGCTGTTTCCAGGCCGAACGGCCGGCGAGACGTTAAGCCGGGATCAATTCTACGAGTGGTGGAAGCTGGTGCGAGAAGCGGCCGAACTGCCGCCAGAAGTACGACTCGGATTCCATGCGTTCCGGCGAAAGCTCGCGTCGGAACTGGCCACCGCACCGCTGGCAATGGTCAAAGCACTCGGCGGGTGGAAGCATCCACACGTGGTGGTGCAAGTGTATCAAGCGCCAACGGTGGAGCAGCAACGAAAGGTGCTCGAGAACCGGCAGAAATTTGCCGCCGGGGAGTAGTCCACAGGGCATCTACGAACTGTGACACCAACTGTGACACCCCCGGATAAACGAAATCCCCGACGCGGCGTGTAAGCCGTTGCGGGGATTCGTATTAGCACGGATGAGGCGAGATTCGAACTCGCGAGAGGCTTTCACCCCCACACGCTTTCCAGGCGTGCGCCTTAAACCACTCGGCCACCCATCCAGAACGCAAGAACGCACCACCGCGGAGGCCGTGGCGGCGCGTTCAGGCTGTGCTACCAGACGACAGAAGCGGACAGGGTGAGATTCGAACTCACGGTACCGTTGCCGGTACGCCGGTTTTCGAGACCGGTGCCTTCAACCACTCGGCCACCTATCCTTTGCGAGGCGCCCGGCCGCGGGACCGAGAACCACTTGGAGCCACAATAGTTAACCGTCGGATGGGTCGGGATCAAGTCCCCCAGTGGGGCTCCCGGTGTCTTTCCCGGGCCGGAATGGCGGGCCCCGTTCATTGCCGAAGTGGGCACCGACGGACACGTTACCACCCCTATGGCCTCGGCCTCCTACCCTTCCCGCCAAAAACTCGGCACCCGGGCAGCGGCCGGCCCGGTCTTCGCCTCGCGGGCAGCCGGCGGAACGCCGACGGGCGTCGCCGGGCCGGCAACACTTCCATCGTGATTCAGTTGGGGCATCGGTGACCGTCAGAGACTCGGTGGTACAGGTAGGACTGCTGGGCGCCGGCGCGTGGGCGCAATTCGCGCATTTGCCGGGCTATACCCGCGACCCGCGGTGCAAGGTGGTGGCGATTGCCGACCCCATCCGCGAACGCGCCGAAGCCTTCGCAGAGGAGTTCAACATTCCGCACGTGTACACCTCGCACGAGGAGCTCATCGCCCGTCATGATCTGGACGCGGTGGATGTGTGCACGCCGAGCGCGACCCACTTTGCCTTGAGCTGGGCGGCGCTGGAAGCGGGAAAGCATGTGTTGTGCGAGAAGCCGGTGGCGTACGACTATCAGGACACGCGCCGCGCGGCGGCGCTCGCCATGCGCAAAGGGCTGAAGACCAAGGTGGGGTTCACGTTCCGGTATTCGCCCGCGATGCGGTATATGAAATCACTGATCGATGAGGGGTTCATTGGAGAGCCGTTCATCTTCAATGGCTACGAGCAGAACTCGCAGTGGCTCGACCCGCAGAATCCGCTACGACAGGTCGATCACACGGCGGACCAGAGCGTCATTCACGTTTCGTCGCTCGAAGGGTATGGGGCGCCGATCATGGATATCGGCCATCTGTGCATGGGGAGCCGATTCGCGCAGGTGGTGGGAACCATGAAGAACTTCATTCCGGAGCGCATGGTGCGCGCGACGGGTACGATGATGCGCATGAACATCGACGATGGCGACATCTTCATTGGCGAGTTTGCCAACGGCGCCATCGGGTCCATTCAGACGAGTTTCGTGACCGTGGGGAATTATCCCGGCATCGAGGCGCGCGTGTATGGTAGCACGGGCGCGCTCATCTGTCGCATGGTGGAGGAGAACGGGATTGCGGAGACGTTGAAGGCGGCGAGCGCCGATTCGGTGGAATTCAAGGAGCTCGAGATTCCGCCACAGTTCTATCCGGCAGGTGGCAGCGCGCGGGAATCGTGGCGCTCCCTGTTTTATGCCAACCTCACGCATTCATTCATTTCGGAGATCCGCGGCGATGTTGCGGGCAATGAAGGCAATTTCGACGATGCGGCGCACGTTCAAGAACTCATCAACGCGGTGGAAAAGTCGTTCCGCCAGCGTCGCTGGGTGTCCATTCCTCTAGCAGCTGACGGCACGACGTGAGATCCCCGATCGACCAGTTCCTCGAACAGTATTTCTTTCGGCATCCGGTGAATGCCACGTTCACCGGCATGCGCCTGCATGATCACGAGCTGCCCGGTTGGTCACGGGAAGCACGCGACGACGAGCAGGATGAATTCGAAGCCATCACGATCGCGCTCGACGACACGTTTCCCTCGAGTGAAGACTGGTCCCTGCTGGCGCAGGATCCCATGCACCTGGATGCGGAACTGGCGCGCGCGAGTCTCGACATTCGTCAGCTGGAGTTCGAGAGCAAGTTCTTCCACGACAAGAACCCTGCCCTCTGGACGGGCGAGGCCTTGTTCGGCGTGATCGCGCTCATGCTTCGCCCGCCCGCGCCCATCGAAGACGCGTTCGCCTCGATCGCGATGCGATTGCACGACATGCCGCGCTTCCTCGGCGATATGCCGGAGGCGCTGACAGAGCCGATGCCTCCGCTGTGGGTCGCGCGGGCTCTTCGCGAGTGCACCGTTGGGGCAGAGCTGTTCCGCACCAAGCTGGGCATGTGGCTTGACACGCACGGTGCCGACGCGGACTCCCGCACGTGGGTTCTCGAAGCGGGAGAGACCGCCGCCGCCGCGCTCGACGCATCGGCAACCTGGTTGCGGGCGCAACCGGAGAACGACAGCGCGTCGGTGTCGATCGGCGCTGACGCGTACGAGATCCTGCTCAAACGCGGTCACTTCTGCGACGATGATGCGGCGGCGTTGCTGCGTCGTGCCCAGGAAGAGCTACCGGAGGCCCAGCAGCGCTTCGAATCGTTGGCCATCGAGGTCGCCGGAAGCATCGAGGGGTTCGCCGAAGCACTCGCCGATGATCATCCGGACGAAGCGGAGTACCTCGCGGCGTATCAGTCCCGATGGGAGGCGTGTCGCGAGTTCGCCAGCGACCATGACCTGGTGGAGTGGGGTGAGTGGCCACTGCGGTACGTCCCGATCCCGGCGTGGGCCGCCGATTCGGCTCCGCAGCTGTACTTCCTGTTCTATCGGTCGCCCGCGCCGTACGAACTACGCGACGAGACGCTGTATCTGGTCACACCGGTAGACGACACGGTGCCCGCTGCCGAACGCGAACGTCGGCTGCGGCAGTGGAATCACAGCGCCATCACGCTCAACCATGTCGTGCATCACGGCGCGTTGGGACACCATGTGCAGAACTGGCATGCTTGTAACCGCTCCACGTCGAAGATCGGCACGGTCGCGGCGGTGGACTGCGCGAGTCGTATCGGCCTTTTTCAAGGCGGCTCGATGGCGGAAGGGTGGGCCTGCTACGCGACCGAGCTGGCGGACGAGCTGGGCTTTCTTACGCCGCTCGAGCAGGCGTCGGAACAGCAGAGTCGCGTGCGTCAGCTGGCACGCGCCATCGTGGATATCTCGCTGCACACGGGCGTCATGACCTTCGATGATGCCGTGGAGTTTTACGAAGCGGAGGTGGGGATGCCACATGCTGCGGCGACCGGGGAAGCGGTGAAGAACTCCATGTTTCCCGGAACGGCCGTCATGTACTGGCTGGGCACCACGGGCATTCTGGCGCTGCGCGAGGCGGTTCAGGCGCGCGAAGGCGCGGCGTTCTCGTACCGGACGTTCCACGACGCCCTTCTGAGCCGCGGATCGATTCCCGTGTTGCTGGCCGCGAAGCTGATGCTGGCGGATTTGTGATACGCCGCGCTGCCGTTGCGGGGCTCGTGCTGTGTGCGGCGGTTGCCTGTGGTGGGGGCGATACGCCGAGCGCTGGTGGGGCGACGAATGATCTGCTCGTGGTGGGTTATGACCGTGAGCCCGATACGATGAACCGCTACGCCACGCACATTCTCGAGGATATCGAGTCGTGCGTGGTGGAAGGGTTGGTGACCAACGACCCGCAGATGCGCATCGTGCCGGTACTGGCCCGTGAGATCCCGACGATCGAAAACGGCGGCGTGGTGCTGCGCCCGGACGGCGGCATGGACGTGACCTGGAGGTTGCGCCCGGGTGTGACGTGGCACGATGGCATGCCACACACGTCGGCCGACGTCAAGTTCACCGTCGACGCCATCAACAAGGGCGATTGGAAGCCCGAGAGTGTGGATGGCTTCGACCGCATTTCCGGTGTCGAGACGCCCGATTCGCTGACGGCGGTGGTGCATTACAAGGAAGTGTACGCGCCGTACCAGCTGCAGTTCGTGCGTGGGACGCTGCCCCGACATGTTCTGGAGGGACGTGATCTCAACAGCGCCAACGACTACAACCGGGCCCCACTGGGCACGGGTCCCTACCGCGTGAAGGAGTGGAAGACGGGCGAGTACATCTTGCTCGAAGCCGTGCCGTCGTACTGGCGCACGCAGGCTGCGCCCAAGATCCGCCAGCTGCTCTTCCGTTTTCTCACCAACACCACCACCCGTATCAATCTCCTCAAGTCTGGAGAAGTGCACATGGTGGCACTGGTCCCGTGGGACAAGGTACGCGAGCTGGCGCCCGTACCGGCTATTCGCTTGAACAAGGTGGTGGGCAATGGCTACGAGCATGTGACGCTCAACCAGCGGCACTTTCCGGCGTTCGCCGATGTGCGTGTGCGGCGGGCACTCGCACACGCGGTCGATCGAACCCTGCTGGTCAAGACCATTCTCGATGGTCAGGTGGAGGTGGTGAACGGCCCCATTCAGCCACTCTCTCCCGCCTACGAACCCAATGTCACGACCTACGCCTACGACACGACCAAGGCCAACGCGCTGCTCGACTCGGCAGGATGGACGCGCGGGGCGAACGGCATGCGCAGCAAGAACGGCGCACCGTTGGCGTTTACGCTCATTACGCAGTCAGGGTTTGCGATTCGCGAGAACGTGTCGCAGACGCTGCAGCAGTCGCTCAAGGCGATTGGCATCGATATGCAGATCCGGCTGCTGGATGGCACGTCGATCAGTAGCGTGTGGTTCAAGGGCGACTTCGATGCCATGCTCCACTGGTGGCAGATGGGTGCCGACCCCGAACTGACACTGTTCTTTGCGCGTGACCGCATGCCGCCGGCGGGGCGCAACATCAACTACCTGGACGATGCGGCGCTGACCTCCGTGCTCTATGGGAGCGACCGCACCGCCGATGTGGCCGCGCGAGTCGCCCTGCTCAAGAAGGCGCAGCAGCAGATCGCCGCACTCGTGCCGGAGATCGTGCTCTACAACACGGCCAAGATCGATGCGGTCCCGGCCACCTTGAAAGGCTTTACGGGAAATCCCACCAACGCCGGGCCGTTCTGGAACGTGCACGAGTGGGAGATCATCCCGAAGTGATGCTGCGGCTGATCGCGCGGCGTGCCCTGCAGGGGGTGCCGCTGTTGCTGGTGATATCGGCCGTGGTGTTCGCGCTGCTGCAGGCGGTTCCCGGTGGCCCGCTGGCGGCGTACCTCGAGAACCCGAATGTGCGCCCCGTCGATATCGAGCGGCTCCGTCGGGCGATGGGGTTGGATGCGCCCGCCGGCGTGCAGTATATGCGCTGGCTCTCGGCGTTCGTGCGCGGTGATTGGGGATACAGCTATGCCGATGGTCGGCCGGTCTTCGATCGCGTGCTGGAGCGGGTTCCCGCGACGCTGGAGCTGGTTGGCGCATCCACGGTGCTGGCGCTGCTGCTCGCACTGCCCGTTGGCATTGTCGCGGCGGTGCGACGCCGCGCCGACCAGGTTACCGGTGTGCTGGCCATTGCCGGCATCTCGCTCCCCGTGTTCTGGTTTGGCCTGCTGCTGCAACTCGTCTTTGCGAACCACCTGGGCTGGCTTCCTTCGTCGGGCAGACAGTCGTTCGGTGCCACGGGACTTTCCGACCGCCTGCTGCATCTCGTGCTGCCGGCGCTCCTGCTCGCCGGCGTACACGGCGCAGCCTGGTCGCGCTATCTGCGACGCACCATGCGCGAGACCCTCGCGTTACCGTTCATCGGCGCGGCACGGCTTCGTGGCGTGCCGGAGACGCGACTCGTGCTTCGCCACGCGCTTCCCAACGCGCTCGCGCCGTTCGTGACTGTCGTGCTCCTCGACGCGGCCATGCTCGTCTCCGGTGCGGTCGTGACGGAGAGCGTGTTTGCATGGCCCGGTGTGGGAAGCCTCTTCACCGAGTCGCTGGTGAAGCGCGATTATCCGGTGCTCATGGCCTTCCTCATGTGCGGCGCGGTTGCGGTGATCGTGCTCAACCTGCTGGCCGATATCGCGGTGCAGCGCCTCGATCCGCGCAGTCGTGAGCGCGACACGTGAACGCGGTGAGTCGGATCACTATTCCGCCTCGCGCCGCCCGCCCGTCGCTGGCGGCGTACTTTCTGCTCGCGCTGGTGGCCGGCGCATTACTGGCGCCGATGATCGCACCGTATGCGGCCGACGCGGTGGATCTTGCCAACCGACGCGCATCACCCACGGGAGCACATTGGTTCGGCACCGATGAACTGGGCCGCGATGTGCTCACGCGCGTGCTGCTCGGTGCTCGTGTGTCGCTCGCCATCGGCCTGTTGTCGGCGGTGGCGAGTGCCGGCATTGGTGTAGTCATAGGCGGCACGGCGGGCTATGCCGGTCGCTGGGTGGGCGATCTGCTCATGCGATTGACCGACGCCATGTTATCGGTGCCTCGCTTGCCGCTGCTCATGCTTGCGGCGGCGGTGTTGCAGCCCGGCATCCCTACGCTTATTGCGCTGGTCGCCTGCACCGGTTGGATGGAAACCGCGCGGGTCGTGCGTGCCGACGTGCAGTCGTTGGTGGCGCAGGATTTCGTGGATGCTGCCCGTGCGACTGGCGTGACGTCACTGCGCGTGCTGTGGCGCCACGTGCTGCCCGCCGTCGTGCCGACCGCCTCGGTGGCCACCACGCTCTCCGTTGGTCGCGCCATCCTGCTGGAGAGCACCATGAGCTTCTTCGGCGTGGGCGTGCAGCCGCCTACGGCAAGTTGGGGCAACATGTTGTATCAGGCTCAGACCACCATGAGCAGCGAGCCGTGGCTCGCCGTATTCCCCGGTGTGTTCATCTTCTTGACGGTGCTCGCCTGCAATGCTGTAGGTGACACCCTCGGTCATCGTCCGTCGCCCTCTTCCTGATCATGTCCATCAGCCTTCCGCTTCCGTTCTCCCCCCAGCGCGTGGTGATCGGGGCCAATGCGCACGCTGAAATCGCCGAGCGGTTGCGTGCGGCGCGTCCGAACATGGAAGTGCGCGGTGCGCCGTTCATGCAGATCACGGTCGACGACCTGCACTGGGCCGACACCTACATTGGTTTCCGGCGTCCTCCGTCGGCGCGCCACATGGGCTCGGTGCGCTGGGTGCACAGCACCGGTGCCGGTGTGGATGGCTGGCTTGGCCCCGGTCTCGATGAGTCGCTGCTGTTGACGCGTTCGCCCGAGTCGTTCGGCCCCATGATTGCCGAGTGGGCGGTGGCCCGCATTTTCGCGATTCAGCAGCAGCTGGTGTCGCTGCTCGATGCGCAACGCGAGCAGCGCTGGGCGCCGAGAGATATCAGCATGGTGGCCGGCACCAAGGCGCTGCTGGTAGGCACGGGAGACATCGGCTCGGCAATTGCCGAGAAGCTGAGCGTGCTCGGCGTGACGGTGACCGGCGTATCGCGTAGCGGACAGGCATCACACGCGGCATTTACTGCCGTGCATACCGTTGATCGCCTACCCGCTCTGGTAGCCGACGCCGACTGGATCGTGCTCTCGATTCCCGATACCCCGTCAACACGCGGGCTCGTGTCGAGGGAAGTTCTGTCGCGTTGCCGCGGCGCCGTGCTGCTCAATGCCGGTCGCGGCGCCGTGGTAGACGAAGCGGCCATTCCCGAGTCGCTCGATCAGGGGTGGCTGCGTGGCGCGGCGCTCGATGTGTTTGTCACTGAGCCGCTTCCCGCCGCCTCACCGTTGTGGAACGATCCGCGCATTCTTGTGTCGCCACACATTTCAGGGCTTACGACCGTCGCCGGCGCCGCCGACGGTTTTCTGGAGTGCGTGGCCTCACTCGAGCAAGGCGTGTTGCCCAAGTGGACCGTCGACCGCGCGCGCGGTTACTGAACGTGCATCGCGCGGTACCGAGCAAGGCATCACTTCTTGGGTGGCGCCCCGTTCGGTGACCGGGAGAGTTCGACTTCGGCGGCAATGGTACCGAACGCGCCCCATTGGCCGCCGTCGACGATGCGCCGGAAGAGCGCCTCGGCTTCGGGGCGCTTGCCGTTGTACCAGTACCAGTTGGCAACGCCGTAGGCGGCGGAGGCGTCCTGCACGGACAGCTCACCGGTCGCACTGGCGGTCACTACGGAATCGGGGGGCAGCAGTCCCTTGTAGAGCAGCATGAGCTTGTGGTACGCCCCGTTCTCCACTATGCGCATGTTGCGCCGAATGGGCTGCAGCACCTTTGCCGCTTCGGCGTTGCGACCCGCTCGCCGCAGCGCCATGTACAGCCAATGCGCCATGGAGACGCGACGGTCGTCGTTGGTTGCGGCGTCGACTTCACGCTGCGCCACCTGTGCCGCTTCGCCCCAGCTTCCCTTCAGGTAGTGCGCGAGCGCCAAGTGATACAGGATGTTCGATTTGAGCGTACCAATGGGCGTGTTGGCCGCGTTGGGCTGGCCATCCGGCTCGACCTCGTCGGGCTTGTCGCGGGTGAGATCGTCGGCGCGCCTGAGGTCACGTATGGCTGCGTCGAAGTCGCGTACGGAGATGTACCGGTGCCCGCGATGGCGATAGAGCCACGGGTTGTCGGGATACAGTGCCACACCGCGCGTGTAGATCTCAATCGACTCGCGGAGGCGGCCCAGATACCCGAGACGTCGTGCGTACCAGATGATCGAGTCGACGTTGGTTGGCGTGCGCACGTAGGCGCGGCGCGCCGTGGCCAACTGGGCCTCGTACTTGGCAAGCACCGCCGGGGACAGCGGGAGTGTGCGAAGCGTGTCGCCGAGCATGGAGAGCGCCTGGAACCGCGGCGCCGCAGGAGCGCGGGTTGGTTGGGCGACCGCGATCGGTGCAGCAAGCATCAGTGCCGTGAACGCAGCACTTACCCGAGCGAGCAATCGAGGACTGTTCACAGAGTCTTTCGTGGAGGTGGGAAGACGTCTCAGCGTCGAACGACAAAGAATTCCTTGAGCAACGCAGCGCACTCAGCTTCGCACACGCCACCCTGAACGGCCGGCGAATGATTGAGCCGGGGATGCCGTACGACATCGCCAATGCTTCCGCACATACCGGCTTTGTCGTCCCACGCGCCAAAGACGAGCGACCCGACCCGCGCAAGCACGATGGCGCCCGCACACATGGCACAGGGCTCGAGCGTGACGACAAGGGTGCAGTCGAGCAACGACCGATCGCCGCGCACCCGCGACGCCTCCCGCATGGCGAGCAACTCGGCGTGCGCGGTTCCATCGTGATCGCGGAGCATGCGGTTCTGCGCCCGCGCAATGATGTTTCCACTGACCGTGTGCATCACGACAGCGCCAACAGGCACTTCGCTGGCGAGGGCCGCCTCGCGCGCCTGCTGCAGCGCTTCGTGCATGGCCCGCTCAATGAGCGGAGAAATCGGAGCGGTGGTCATGCCACAAAGATATCGCGCGGCGCGCGAACTGCCTCAGGCCGCCGGGGGGCGCCAACCGTAATGCACATCGAGGTACTGCAGCAATGCCGTCACCAGCGCCGACGCAAACGCGCCACGAGCAGCCGCGGTGTCACGGACGCCAGCGAGATTGCACTCGATCTGGATCGCGTCGATGTCACCGCCTCCGGCCGACCCATGGCGCTGGGTGTTGTACCCGCCGTCGAAGTACTCCTGCCCGACGAGTGGGGCCGGGTCGGACGGTGAAGGCACGGCGGGATAGCCGCGCGCTGCAATGAGCGCACCGAAGCTCTGGGGCCCGCGCAGCAACGCGAGCCCCCGATTGCTGGCGTTCCTCGAGTCGGCAGCCAGCCGGGCAATACTGGTACGCCCCATCGCGGCGGTGAGGTTCAGGGTGGTGTCGCTCCTTCGCAGTTCCGACGCGCTGAGCAAGTAGCCCAATTCGAGGCGCGGCACCGAATGCCCATGGCCGTGCAGGTCGATGAGGATGCCGCGCGTCGCACGGCGGACGACACCGTCTTTGGCCGAGTCGATGGCGGCGTGCCACCACGTCCAGGTGTTCGTGAGCGCCGCCGTCCCGCCCGAGGCTTCGGCGATATCGCGGTTCCCGTCGAACTTCCGGCGGTGCAGCTGATTGGTGAGCAGCGCCGGTCGCAATCCGGTACGCACCCGGAACGTGTCGACGATGGCGCGCGCCAGTTCCTGGGTGTTGAGATCGTTCACCGTGACGCAGGCGCTACAGCTGCGGTCGGGGAGTCCCGACGGTGTCTGGGTTCCGCCGTGCGGTGCGACAATTACGACGGGCGCGTCACCAGGCACCAGCTCGACGTAGCCGTTCGCGTCGGTGTAGCGCTGCCCCGCAACGAGAGGCCCTACTGGGACGGCGGGAGTGACCGTTGGCGGCGGTGGGGCCACCGGAGTCGTCCCCCCGCTACCCGCATCGCCGCCACACGCCGTAAGGCACCCCAGTGCGAATGCGGCCATGGCCGCAGCCGTTCTCACGCCTCGGCCATCGCGGCGTCGATTCGTGCCGCACTGGTGTGTGCCGCATCGTACGTGGCTTGGGCTGCCGCGTCGGCGGCGTCGCCGTGCCGGAAACCCAGCGCCTCTTCGTTGGGCTGCACATCGGCGACGATGACGTCCCCGTCCTTGAAGCGCCCTTCGAGCACGGCGAGCGCGAGCGGATTCTGCAGCAGCCGCTGCACCGCGCGCTTGAGCGGACGCGCACCGAACACCGGATCGTAACCTTCATCGGCGAGACGCAGCCGGGCGGCATCGGTGAGTCGCAACGTGAGCTTGCGATCGGAGAGCAGCTTGCGCAGATGTCCGAGCTGGAGATCGACAATGTGATCGATCTGATCGCGGCCGAGCGGATGAAACACCACGACGTCGTCGATGCGATTGAGGAACTCCGGCTTGAAGACGCCGCGCAGCGCCGAGAGTACTTCCTGCTCCACCGACTTCCAGCTGTCGCCACTCTGGCCGCGCTCGAGGATGTACTGGCTCCCCACGTTGGAGGTCATGATGATGACCGCATTGCGAAAGTCGACGGTCCGGCCCTGCGAGTCCGTCAATCGACCATCATCGAGCAGTTGCAGCAGAATGTTGAAGACATCCGGATGCGCCTTTTCGATTTCGTCGAACAGAATGACAGAGTACGGCCGGCGACGCACCGCCTCGGTGAGCTGTCCGCCCTCTTCGTACCCGACGTAACCCGGCGGCGCACCGATAAGGCGCGCGACGGCGTGCTTCTCCATGTACTCCGACATGTCGATACGCACCATGGCGTGCTCGTCGTCGAAGAGGAATTGTGCGAGCGCCTTGGCCGTTTCCGTCTTGCCGACGCCGGTGGGTCCCAGAAAGATGAACGACCCAATGGGACGGTTGGGATCCTGCAATCCAGCGCGTGAACGGCGCACCGCGTTGGAGACCGCTTTGACGGCTTCCGTCTGGCCGATGACGCGGGTACCGAGCACGCGTTCGAGCTTCGTGAGCCGCTCGCGCTCGGACTCGAGCATGCGCGTGACCGGGATGCCGGTCCAACGGGCCACCACTTCGGCGATGTCGTCGGCCGCCACCTCTTCTTTGAGGAACTGCGGACGCCCGTCGTGACTCGCCAGCTTGGACTCAGCGTCCTTCATGTCGCGTTCGAGCTTCGGAATACGCCCGTACGTGATTTCGGCGGCCTTGTTGAGGTCACCGGAACGGGTGGCCTGTTCCGCTTCGAACTTGGTTTGCTCGATTTCCTGCTTGATGCGCCCCACGGCGCCGAGCGTTTCCTTTTCCTGCTGCCACTGCGCGCGCATGCCGGCAGCCGTTTCCTTGCGGTCGGCCAGTTCGCGCTCGAGGGCCTGACGACGTTCGAGTGACGCCGGATCGGTTTCCTTTTGCAGCGCGGCCTTTTCGATTTCGAGCTGGACGATGCGACGCTCGACTTCGTCGATTTCCTGCGGCACCGAGTCGATTTCGATGCGGAGTCGGCTCGACGCCTCGTCGATCAAGTCGATGGCTTTGTCGGGGAGGAAGCGATCGCCGATGTAGCGATTGGAGAGCGTCGCGGCGGCGACCACGGCCCCATCGGTAATACGCACGCCGTGGTGCGCTTCGTAGCGCTCCTTGAGACCGCGCAGAATGGCGATGGTGCTTTCGACACTCGGCTCGCCCACGTACACCGGCTGAAAACGTCGCTCGAGGGCCGCGTCTTTCTCGACGTGCAGGCGGTATTCGTCGAGCGTGGTGGCGCCCACCACGCGCAACTCGCCGCGGGCAAGCATGGGCTTGAGCATGTTGCCGGCATCCATACTGCCTTCGGCCTTGCCGGCGCCGACGAGCGTATGCAGCTCGTCGATGAACATGATGTACAGCCCTTCGGCGCTCGTGATTTCCTTGAGCACCGATTTGAGGCGCTCTTCGAATTCGCCGCGGAACTTGGCGCCGGCAATGAGCGCCCCGAGATCGAGCGAGACCAGCTTCTTGTTCTTGAGGCCTTCGGGGACGTCGCCGCTGACGATGCGCTGGGCGAGGCCCTCGGCGATGGCGGTCTTGCCGACGCCCGGTTCACCAATGAGCACCGGATTGTTCTTGGTGCGGCGCGAGAGGACCTGAATGACGCGACGGATTTCCTCATCGCGACCGATGACGGGATCGAGCTTGCCTTTGCGCGCCGACTCGGTGAGGTCGCGCGTGAACTTCTGCAACGCCTGATACTGTCCCTCAGGCGACTGGTCGGTGACCTTGTGCGCGCCACGGACGAGCTTGAGGGCATCAAGCAATGCCTGGCGGTGCGCGCCGGCGCTGGTGAGCACGCGCGTGCTGTCGAGCCCCTTGGCGTCGGAGAGGGCCAGGAGCAGGTGCTCGGTGGAGATGTATTCGTCGCCGAGCGCCTTGGCGTCGCGTTCGGCGACATCGACAACCTGCGTGAGCTCGCGGCTGAAGGTCGGCTGCGCATCGCTCTGCTTGGCGTAGCGGCCGGCTTCCTGTTCGGCGGCGGTCCGGATGGCGGTGACGTTGGCGCCAACGCGCTGCAGCACCGGGACGACGATGCCTTCGTCCTGCGCGAGCAAGGCGAGGAGCAGATGGAGATCGTAGACCATGGGATTGCCGTTCTTGCGGGCAATGGCCACGGCGTCGTTGAGCGCTTCGGCGCTCTTCACGGTGAGACGGTCTGGATTGATCATGCCGAGCTTCAGGGCAACAGGAGTGCCGCTCGATGTCTGCCGAAACTGCAGGAGCAGCGGGGAGCACGCGGGTACGGGCCCCTACGCGCGCGCCAATGCCGCAGTGTCAGGAACTGCTCACGCATGATTTGGCGGAATCGCAGGGGCAGGTGCGGATCTCCAGCCGAATCACCGGTGGCGTTGCCATGGCGCACGATGCGCGAGCAAGGGGTCGGCGCGTTGAGGGATGGGCAGCAAAATGGCGCCTTGGGTCCGTCCACCCAGGGCGCCACCTCTACTGTGTACTTCGTTGGGTCTCGTGGTGCTCGACCTGCAACTTCTTACTTTGCGACGATCATCTTCTTTACCAGCGGCACGCCATCCACCTCGAGGCGATACAGATACACGCCCGAGGCGGCCTCCCGCCCGGTTGCTTGGACCTTGCCATCCCAGTAGGCGACGTAGTCACCACACGGGACAACAACTTTTTCCAGCGGTTGACCACCGGCCACTCCGCTCGTTCCGCCCTGCAGTACCGGGGTTGCCATCACGTCCGACAGGACGTTGTAAATCTTCAGGCTGACGCGGTACTGCCTACCAGGCTGCGAACAGGTGGGTGAATCGCCCACACTAAACGGAATGCGAGTCTCAGGATTGAACGGATTCGGATAGTTTTGTCCGAGCGTCGCTCCATTGCGTCGTTCCCGTCCGTCTTGCGGCGGCTGGGCCTCTGCGACTCGTGGCATGAACACGCTGAGAGCGAGCACCAGACCCAGTGCTCCCCACAAACGTTTCATGGTGCATCTCCGACTGACGAATCAGGTTCTGAGTCGACGTCTCCGTAACAGGGTGAGAAGAACGGATCCACGATGTTGGACCCTTCGTGAAGCTACAGACGCGTAACCCCAGCCGTCAAGCAACATTCCGGCCGTGGAGTGGTGATCTTTCCATCATCGTTTTCGCAAACCGTCGCGGGCCGACGTCGCTTGGTAAGACGTATCGCTATACAGGTTAAGCGTTTACGTCATCTCGCCGTTACCAGCGGCCCTGCTCCCACACCTGAAAGGCCTTCAGTGGCCGATGATCGGACAGATGTTGCACCAAGAATTCGCGGAGCAGCCGCTGGTGGGCGCGGACGTCGAGGTTGTCGAGTGGAATCGTCTCCCCCGAGAACCAACGGCGAAGGGTATCGCGGGCTGCTGCGGGGAGCAGCCGTCCGCCCGAGGCGCGGCGGGCACAGGTCGGGCAGAGGGTGCCCCCTGCCACGGCATGAAAACGGGCATCGTCGCCCGGATCGAGCGCAATGTGGCATTCAATGCAGTCGTCGAGGGTTGGCCGGTAGCCGACCTCGCTCACCACTTGCCAGATCACGCGCAAGGCTTCACTGGCGCTATCGACCGGTGCTGCCGTGGCCAAGCGATTGAGGCCGCCCACCAGGGTCTCGTAGACGGCTGGGGCGGCCTCCTCGTGGACCAGGCGCAGCACGCACTCCGCCATGGCACTGGCGGCCGTAAAGCGCCCCATATCGAGGGCAAGCGACGGCCGGGCCACGGTGACATCGAAACCATTCAACGCATGCAGGTCCCGCCCCCGCTTCAGCTGAATCTGCGCCTGTCCTTCGGCGAAGAGGTCGACGGCACTCCCAAAGCGCTTCTTGGAGGACCGCGCTCCACGCGCCACGACGGATTGCACTCCCGCGTCGCGCGTGGCCAGGCGCAGAATGCGGCTGGATTCCAGATAGTCGGCGACGTGCAGGACGATCGCATCCGTCTGAAGCAAGGACATATGGAACGATGTGCCGCCCGTGGTGCCCGTGCAACCGCGGGCGGCAGATCCCCCTCCACCACGGGCAGCGACGCGGCGACGGGGACACCGGTCGGTTCATCGGCTGGTTTACCGAATTGCGAGGTCCACGCCGCCCTGCCCGGCCAGCACGCGGCGACTCTCGACGTACGTGGGGGAGAACACCAGCAGAGAGGTGACTGAACCGGTGCCGTTCTGAATGCAGTGAAGCCGGCCGAGGGCATCGGCCTGTCCACTTCCGCAATTGACCGAAGCGCCCGCGGCGTTCCGAAGGTCGAGGAATGACGACGGGCCGTTCGTGACCACCGAGAGGTCGTCCTGCTGCAACTTGACAATGCGCCCCGCGAACCCGCTGAGATTTTCGAACAACGAGACATACAGGACACCGTCGAGCCCGAGCTTGGTGCTCGCGCCGTAACTGCCGGCGGGCATTTGCCGTGTGAGCTGAACGCGACGGGTCCGCAGATCGACCTTGGTAACTGAGCCTGTCGCGAGCAGCGTGTAGGGGAAACTGGCGAAGCTGGCCGCACCGCCGGCGCTCACATACGCCACGTCACCGACGACGATGGCCGATGCCCCGGATCCACGCGCCCCCGTGAGCACCAGCGTGTCTCGGGTAGTGCCGGTAGTCGGGATGCGAATGAGCCGTACCTCTCCGAGCACCGTGTAGGCACCCTTGCAATCGCTGTTGGCGTCAACGACCCAGGTCGCGTTGTCGTACTGGAACATGTCGGTAGGGCAGACGCCGGCATTCGGGATGCGCGTGATGATCGGTGCCGCCGATCCTGCCACCGAAACGAGGGCGATGGCATTCGAATCGCGGAGCGCGGCCGCGATGAGCGCCTGTCCATTGCTGCCGCGAAACAACCGAGCGCGCGACGGGTTGCTCCGCGTCGGCAGCTGCAGCCGCCGGAGGGTCGACGTCCGGACATCGGCGACGTACAACAGATCTCCGGCGCCACGGCTGGAGACCGCCAGTACGGTGTCGCGTTCGAGGGTGAACCCACCCGCGTCGAACTCGCTCGATGGCGCGAAGGCGAGCTTCGTGGTGGCGGTGCCGGTATCGCCGACGAAGGTGAGTCCCGGCTGAATGAAGCCGTCGAGGACAATGATACCGCGAGGCGGCTGCGGGGTGGTGTCCGTGGGACTCTCACCACCACACGCGCCGACGAGGGCGGACGAGAAAACGAGGCCAGCGGTGGCGATCGAGCGCCACGAGGTCCGGATGCGATGATGCTGCATGATCAGACAGTTCCTTGAAGCGGGTTGAACCAAAGTCCGGCGTATGCCCCGCGCCCATGCGTGACCATGGGCACGACGTGCTGCCGTGGGTTACGACCGCGGCTGCAACGTGAGCGAGGCGGACCAGCCGCGCCCGGGCATGGGGAAGCCACGCACCGACTGCCACCGGGCATTGGTGGCGTTGTCGAGCCCTGCTGTGAGCAGGGCTTCGAAATGCGTGAAGCGTTGTCGGCGTGCGACCGAGAGATCGAGCAGGGTCACCGCCGGGAGTTCGAACAGGGGATTGCGCGGGCCGGCGGTAAAGGGCCGCCGACCCTGATGGCGAACATTGACGCCAAGGGTATGGGGGCCGATGCGCCAGGCGCCCTGCCCGCCGATGCTGTGCGTGGGCACGTACGGCGTGGGAATGGTGAGGCCGCCGGTGCGAAGCGTCGTGCGATACCAGCTTTGCCACGCGCTGAGCGTGCGCGTTGGCCACACGATCTCCGCGCGCGCTTCACCGCCCCGCAAGCGTTCGCGACCGACGTTGGCCGGGCTCCAGCCGAAGTTGCCGGGGAACCACACGATGGCATCGCGCGTGTCACGCGACACGAGCTGCAGATCTCCGGTCACCCGCGCGCGCGCGAGTTGCCACTGTCCTTGCACGCCGGCACTGGCGTCGAGGGTCACGCGCTCCGGTGCGAGCGCACGAACCGACAATCGTTGTGGCGACGAGAAGTAGAGATCGTAGAGCGTCGGGACCCGTACGGCTTGCGCTGTGCGGGCAAGCAACGAGAGCGATGAACCGCCTCCACTACCGAGTACTCGCAGGGCGGTGCCAGCACTGGCCGTGGGCAACACGCCACTCCGCTCCACGACATCGGTGCGCACGCCAACGTCGGCCGCGAGCCGTTGCGCTCCGGTCGCTTCGCGCGCCCAGTGCCACGCGGCAAAGCCGCGCGAGCGTCGCTGCATCACGTTGCCGGTTCCGGTGAGGCCGTCCGCCCCGACGCCGGTACGCCACGCGCCGCGCCACGCTGCGCCGCGCCATTCTACATCGGCGGCCCATGCGCTGGCGCGGGAATCGAGGGCGGGACGCGTCGGGTCGGCATAGTGCAACCGGAAGAGGCGCGCCCCGGTGGTGAGCCCCGTCGTGCCAAGTGCCGTTTGCCCACGAAGCAACAGCCGCGTAGTGCGCGACCGATCGTTGTCGTAGGCGCGCACGTTGGCGGCGCCCACCATCCCACGCTCACCGGTCGATGCCAACAGGTTCCACTGCGTACGACGTGCGACGAGCCCCACCGTGAACACGGCACGACGCTCGTCGTTATTGATGCGCGATTCGGTGATGGGCTCGGCACCCGCATCGTTCACAAAGGCAAAGCGATTTTCAGCCACGCGATATGAGGCTGCGCTATTCCATCGTACCGTGCGCGTGGTACCGGCCCACGCCGCCTCGCCCACCCGTTCTCCGAAGGCACCGTTACGCACGCTCACGAGCCGCTGCGACGCAGAGGTCAGTGCGAGGACACCACCAGCGGCGCCGCTGCCGGCGCCGAGGGGGTCGGCGCCGGGCTGCACCGTCGCCGATTGTACGGCCACGAGCGGCACATCAGAGATATCTGCCAGTCCGGTCGCGGGATCGTTGAGCGGCAGCCCGTCGAGCGTGATAACGACTTGCTCGCGCCGCGCGCCACGTAATGACAAACCGGTCTCACCCCGTGCGGAGCGCAACGTGGTGAATGGCAACAGCGCGATGACCCCAGCCATTCCCGACGCATGGCGCTCGCGAGCCTCGTCAGCGGTGAGCGTGGTCTGGACGCGGCCCGCAGGCGCTGGCGACCGCCTGGCCGTCACCGTCTGGGTCGCGAGTATCGTACGGCCCAGCGAGTCGGCGCGTCCCCGCCGCGAGACGGGTGTGAGCGATACCTGCACGTTGGCCTCGGACGTGAGGATCACGACGTGCGGGAGATATCCAAGGCGCGTAACGATGAGCTGTGTGCCGGAGCGCTCACCTTTACCTCCAGTACGCGGCACCGTCAGACACGCACTGCGGGACACCCGCGATGGTTCATTGATGACACGCACACTCGCGCCCACCAGCGGCTCTCCGGAACGGCCGTCGCGCACGCACACGCGAATGCTGTCGGAGGTCTGCACCAGTGAGAGCAGCAGTGCGGCCACGGTGATCACCGCGAACGCCCCCGGCTTCGCAGCGGCAGCAAAGCGGGGACACCAATGGCGGGGTCGCGCGTGACGACCAATGGCCAATCATACACGGCTTCGAGCGTTTCGCCCTGCATGACATCGTCGACGGTACCGGACGCGGCGACGTGCCCCTTGTCGAGGAGGATGATGTGTTCGGCGAAGCGCGCCACCAGGTTGAGCTGGTGACTGATGAGCAGCACGGTACGCGACTCACGGGCGAGGGCATCCACGAGTTCGAAGACCGCCATTTCGTGCGCGATGTCGAGAAACGTGGTGGGCTCGTCGAGCACCACCACGCGCGTGTCCTGCGCCAACGCCCGGGCAATGCGCACCCGCTGCCATTCTCCGCCGGAGAGCGAGTCTGTGCGGCGATCGATGGCCTCGATGATCCCGGCACGCTCGAGCGCCTGTTCCATATGCGTTCGATCTTCGGCCGACGGACCACCAAAGGCACTGCGTCGCGGATGCCGTCCAAGCATGACGAACTCGCGTACGGACAGTGGCATGACGGGCTCTTCGCGTTGCGGCACAATGGCCACGTGTTGCGCGAGGGTGCGGGCATCGAGCGCGGCGATGTCGGCCCCGGCGAGCCACACGCGCCCGGCTGACAGTGAGACCCGGCGCAAAAGCGCCCGCACCAAACTGCTCTTGCCGCTCCCATTGGGACCGACCACCGCGGTGATCTTTCCCGGCAGCGCGGTGAGTGACACTCGGTTCAGTGCGGGCTCCGCGCGTCCCGGATATGTCACCGTGACGCCGTCGAAGCCCAACGACGGCCCGTCGACCGGGGTAAAGAGAGGCGGCGTCATCGGGCGCTCCTCATTGCGCCGCCGTGCGCAGTCGCGACAGAAAGAACGGGACTCCCACCAACGCCGTGACTGCCCCGAGCGGTAACTCGGCAGGCGCACGGAGTGTGCGCGCGAGCAGGTCGGCGGCGACGAGCAACACGGCTCCGTACAACCCCGACAGCAGCATCATGGGGCGGTGTTGCCGCGCGCCGAGTGCGCGCGCGAGGTTCGGCACCACGAGTCCGACAAAGCCCACGAGCCCCGCCGCGGCGACGGTGGCCGCCGCGAGCCAGCTCGCCACGAGAAAGGTGCGCTGCGATGCGCGCTCGACGTCGACGCCGAGCGCCGCCGCCGGCTCCGATCCAAGGGCGAGCACGTCGAGTTCGCGCGCGCGCCACACGAGCACACCGCCCAGCACCAGCACGGCCGCTGTCGTTCGCGCCACCGCGCCCCACGAGGCATCGGCGGCGCTGCCCATCATCCACCAGAGCGCACCGCGCAGCCGTTCTGGAGGGGCATCGGCAAGCGCCACCAGAATGGCCGCGTTGGCAAACGCTCCCACCACGACACCGGCCATCAGCAACAGTCTGGTGTCACCGCTGCCGCCAACCGTGCGCGCGAGGCCCGTGACGATCAGCGTGGAGAGGGCCGCCCCACCGAATGCGGAGGCGGTGATCCCAGTGGGTGACACGAGGCCCGCCGCCATGGCCGCGACCGCACCAACGGCCGCGCCGCCTGAGACGCCGAGCAGATACGGCTCTGCCAACGGATTGCGCAGCGTGCCTTGCAGTGCGCCGCCACTCACGGCGAGACCGGCCCCCACGACGGCCGCCAGCAGCACGCGTGGCAACCGCAAATCGCGAACAATGGACATGGTTGACGCGTCGGCCTGCCCGGCAAGTGCACGGACCACGTCGGCCACAGGGAGCGATACAGCTCCAAGCGCCACCCCGAGCACGAGCACCACGATGAACAGCAGCGCGCCGACGATCCAGGGCCACCGCCGTTGAGGGTGGTCACGAGCCGTCGTCTCGGGTGCAGCAGAGCGCGGGGTCACGGCAGCGAGTCGGCGAGTGTGGGATGGAACCGACGCGCGAGCTGAACGGCAGCCATGCCGAGCACGACCGATGGACGCCCCGTCACCGCAGGATCATGGATGACGAACCGTCGCGCCTTCACGGCGGGGAGCGCACTCCACGGGTCGTTCGCGCCCAACTCGACGGCCTGCTTGTCACTGACGACCACGAACTGCGGCGCACGAGCGATGACCTCTTCCATGCTGACGGTTGGCGACGGCTGCAGGTGGTCATGGAAGACGTTGCGCGCCCCGGCAATTTCGAGCAGTTCGTCCATGTAGCTGCCCCCGCCGATGACCATGGGCGGCGTATTCCACACGGGCCACACCACCGAGGGCCGTTCGCGGACGGACGCAGTGAGTGCCTGCACGCGGTCGAGCGTGCGCTGCACGGAATCGCTCACCCCTTGCGCCTGCGTTTCGGCACCGAGCGCGACACCGAGGATGCGCAACTGCGCGTGGAACCGCGCGATGCGGTCGACACGCAGCGCCAGGGTGCGAATGCCGGCGCGCGTGAGCGCTTTGGCGGCACTGCGGTTCTCCGCCGTCGCGTACAGGATGACGAGGGAGGGCTTCGCCGCGAGAATGGCCTCGACTGCGGGGCGAATGCCATCGCCGAGCGCCGGCACTTGCGAGACCTCGGCGGGAAACGTGTCCCAGCGTGAGCGGCCGACGAGGCGCGCTTGGGCACCAATGGCAAAGATCGCTTCGGTGGCCGCAGGATTGAGCGAAACGACGCGGTTCGCAAACTGTGCATCGGTCGGAAGCGGCGCGCCAAAATCGTCGGTATCGGCCGGGGCCGGTGGCGTGGCGCGCGCCGTCTGCGGCGCACGCGCGCCGTCGCCCGGCCATGATGCCGGCGCGCGATCGGAGACGCCGGTACACGCCAGCAGCAAGCCGCCAAGACCTGGCAGCAGCGTGGCACGTACACGGCGTACAAATCGTGGGTGAGGAAACACGAACGGGCATCCTCTCCCACGAGAAGACGCCCGAGCACGCATGACGACGGCACCACAGCGGTTGCGTCGTCACGATTGCACGAGCCCCCCCTCGAGGGTCTTCGTCAAAGAGAGAGCGCGAGTCGTCTCCTGGCTCCGGGAACGTCGCTCACCTTCCCGATCGGGTACGATCAGTGGTGTGAAGAGCAACGCTGCTGTGCCGTCCGTGAGGACCGCAGAGATTCCCGTTACAGTGGCGGGGCCGCACCGGCTTTTCACCGGTTTCCGTGTCCCGTGCTCGTAATCAGTTGTCCGCCGCACGCTTTGTGCGACCGTTCGAACCTACCGTCCGGCCCCGGCTTCGGCAAGCGCTTGCGCCAGCGCCGCCTTGAGCTCCGCGCGTCGCGCTTCGTACGCGGCTTTCACCAGGTCCGAAGGATTCTCGTGTCGGGCGTAGGTCGCGTCGAGTGCCGCGATTTCCTGCGCGAGACGATCACCGAGCGGAATGGTGGGCTCCTGGGGGCGCAGCGTAGGCGCGACATTGCCGCGCTTGTTGGCGGCCGTCTGCATGCTGCGCGTGAGCGCGAGCATCATGAGGAAGCCCACGGCGACGAGCAGCCCGGCGATGTAGAGGTTGCGGCCCGGCGTACCCGTCGAGGGCAACTCGATCACGAGATCCGTATTGGGTTTGAGATCCTGCGACAGAAAGCGCCGGAAGTTGCGCCCTTCGAGCGCTACCGGCTCGACGGCGGTGAACCCCTGCCCCTTCACCGTGCCTTGCGCTTCTTCGACGAGTACCTCGAACACCACGACGCCGACATCCGACCGAACACGCAGCGGGAAGCTGCTGTTGGGCAGCTTGTACGAGAAGGCGACTTGCTTCACACCGGGCGCAATCGGCGCAAACACGGACACGCGTCCGTTCTGCGCGGCGAACGCGTCGGGGGAGATTTCTCCGTCGTTGGCCCGCACGTCGACAGCGGCTGCGGGAATGGCCGCACTCCAGGTGGGCTGCGCGCCAGTACCTTCTGAGGCGACCAACGTGGTAAGGCTGTCGTTGGACAGTTCGTACACCTCGACCACGGTGCGCATGTCGGTCGTGTCGGCCTTGCTGACAATCAGATGGCGTCCCTTGATCGACAGCGGGAACGTACGCGACGTAGTATCGAAGACGGTGATTTCCGTTTCATCACCGACCGCCTTGGCCGAACGCAGCGGCGCGGTGAAGTAGGCGATCCCCCCGTACGTCGTGGAGGCGAAGTACACCGCATCCGGGGTACCAAACGGCGCGTACGTGAAGCGATAGCGCCCTGCGGCATCACTCTTCACCGAGTCGATAGGGCCCGCCGTGTCTTTCCCAACGCGATGCAACGTGACCCACACCTGGCTGGCGGGCCCCATGCCGGTGGAATCGCCGCCGCTTCGCATCGGGCGACGGACACGTCCTTCGACAGCGCGACTGATGGTCTGCGCACTCGCGAACGTCGCCGTGGTAACGAAGGCCGCGAACGACAGCAGACCGAGTACTCGTGGCGCGCCGAGGCGGGAGAGGGAGCGAAAGATCTGCACGAGGAGGGGAGTGCGAAAACTCAGGGGGTGAACTTGCCGAAATCTTCCGGCCTGAGTTTCTCAAGGTAGGCCTGCAATTGTTCGGCGGAGCGTTCATGGCCGTCGTCTGCCGTCGATGACGTGCTGGTACTGTCATCATCGCCGTCGAGATCGAGGACGCTGAGCAATGCCTCGGGCGCGAAGATGGGCGAGCCCAGCCGCAGGGCAATGGCGATGCTGTCCGACGGTCGCGCGTCCACCTCGACGAGGCCTTTGGCGCCGTCGAGCTGCATCTCGGCGTAGTAGGTGCTCTTTTCGACGCGCGTGATGGAGACGCGACGCAGGGTACCGCCGAGGCCGGTGATGAACGCCTTGCAGAGATCGTGCGTCAGTGGCCGTTCGCGCTTGAGCTGATTCATCTGGATGAGGATCGACTCGGCTTCCGGTTTTCCGATCCAGATGGGCAACATGCGGGTGCCGAGCTTTTCTCGCAGGATGACCACGTACGAGTTCGTCGCGCTATCGAGGCCCAGTCGGGCCACTGTGACTTCCACCATCAGCACACTCCGGGTGGGGGCGACGATTGTCCCCGCCGAGGTACCAAACCGACCGTGCGGTGCCCCCCGTTGCACCGCACGGGCACCGACACACCAGCGGCCGGTTTGCTGCGACGGCGGATCTAGATGGCCTTCTTGAGCGCGGCGACGCGGTCGGTGCGTTCCCACGTGAACGTGGTGCGTGCGGTTTTGCCGCGGCCAACGGTTTCCGGCTTCCGGCCGAAGTGTCCGTAGGCTGCCGTTGCCTGGTAGATGGGCTTGCGCAGATCGAGCGCTTTGCTGATGCCGCGCGGCGTGAGATCGAACACGGCGTTGACCGCCGCCTCGATGACACGATCGGGGACCGCCCCCGTGCCGAACGTCTGCACGTACACGGAAACCGGTTCGGCGACACCAATGGCGTAGGCCACTTGCACTTCGCAGCGGCGGGCCAGCTTGGCGGCCACGATGTTCTTGGCCACCCAGCGCGCGGCATAGCAGGCCGAGCGATCGACTTTGGAGGGATCCTTGCCGCTGAACGCGCCGCCGCCGTGCCGGCCCATGCCACCGTAGGTATCGACGATGATCTTGCGGCCGGTGAGGCCGGCGTCTCCCTGTGGTCCGCCAATGACGAAGCGCCCCGTGGGATTGATGTGCGTCTTCATACGGCGCCCGAGGAACGCCTCCGGGATGGTCGCGTGGATGACGTCGTCGAGGATGGCGCGACGAAGGCGGGTGTTGGAGACCTTTTCGTCGTGCTGCGTGGAGATGACGACCGTATCGACGGCGATCGGGCGATCCCCGTCGTACACCACAGATACCTGCGCCTTGCCGTCGGGACGCAGCCACGGGTACGTCCCGTCCTTGCGCAGCACGGCGAGCTGATGCGTGAGGGCGTGCGCCAACTGAATGGGGAGGGGCATGAGCTCGGGCGTTTCGTCGGTCGCGTAGCCGAACATCATGCCCTGGTCACCGGCGCCACCGGTGTCGACGCCCTGCGCAATGTCGGGCGACTGGCGATCGATGGTGCTCATGACGGCACACGTTTTCGCGTCGAACCCGAACTCCGCATTGTTGTAGCCGATGCCATCGATGGTGTTGCGGACAATCTCCGGCAGATGCACGTAGGCCGACGTCGTGATCTCGCCCGCGATGACGGCAAGGCCCGTCGTCACCAGCGTTTCGCAGGCCACCCGGGCTGCGGGATCTTCGGTCAGAATAGCGTCGAGTACGGCATCGGAGATCTGATCCGCAATTTTGTCCGGATGTCCTTCGGTCACGGACTCGGACGTGAAAAGATGACGATCAGCCACAGGGTGCAGGTCTCGGGGTACGTGAAGCGTCGATACGGTCTGGCGTAGAGTAGGGGGGCACGGCGGAGACTGCAACTACCGTAGCGGTTCCCCTACCTAGCGCGGCCGATCCTGCAGTTCCGCTCGCAGGCGCCGCCGAAGCAGGACTTCTGCCTCGCGCGCCGTACTGCAGGCCATCGCCGCCTTCGCCGCTTCGGCGGCGACCTCGGCCCGCACCCCGCGAATGACGCGCTTGACCTCGGCCACCGCGCGAGGAGACACGCTGAGTTGGCGCAGGCCGAGCCCGATGAGGGCGAAGACAGCGAGAGGCTGCGACGCCATTTCGCCGCAGACGCAGACGTCGATGCCATTGGCGGCGCCGGTAGCCTGCACCTGCGCCATGAGCCGAAGGACCGCCGGGTGGAAGGGCGTGTAGCGGGGCGCCAGGTTGGCGTTGCCACGATCGACGGCCAGCATGTACTGGACGAGATCGTTGGAGCCGATGCTGAAGAAATCCACATCGCGCGCGAAGGTGTCGCAGGCGACAGCGGCGGCGGGGGTTTCGATCATCACGCCGAGCGGCACATCGTCGCGGAAGGGCACGCGCCGTTTGGCCAACTCGTCCACACATTCGCTGATGAGCTGACGCGTTTCGCGCACTTCGTCGACGGTAACGACGAGCGGAAGCATGATGCGCAGATCGCCATGCACGGCCGCGCGCAGCAGCGCCCGCAGCTGCACTTTGAACAATTCGCTTTCGTCGAGGCACATCCGGATGGCGCGCCATCCGAGGAAGGGGTTGGCCTCGTGCGGGAAGCCACCCACCGGGAGCTTGTCGCCGCCGACATCGTAGGTCCGAATGACGACGGTACGTCCGTCGAAGGCATTGACGACGCGCGTGTAGGCGCGGTACTGCTCCTCTTCGTCGGGCATGCTGGCGCGCCCCACGACAAGGAATTCGGTGCGCATGAGCCCGACGCCGTCGGCGCCACTGTCGGCCCCCTGATCGGACTCCTCGGGAATGTCAACGTTGGCGCGCACAACCAACCGCACGCCGTCCTGCGTGACGGGCTCGCTCATCGCGAGTTCGCGCATGACGTCGGCGCGCCCTTCTTCTTCGGCGACGCGCTGGCGCGCTTCCGCCACTTCGTGCTCGGAGGGCGCAATGACCATCGTGCCGTCGGCCCCGTCGAGAATGACCATCTCTCCGCCGTGGAGTGCCGTCAGGGCCTGCCGCAATCCGACGATGGCGGGCAGCCCGAGCGAGCGCGCCAGAATGGCCACGTGCGCCGTGGCCGTGCCCGCCTCGGTGGCGATCGCCGCGATACACTCGCGGTCGAGCTGCATCGTGAGCGAGGGCGTGAGGTCGTGGGTAACGAGAATCGTGTTGCTGCCGCGCGGCACGTCGACGGGGTCGTGGTCGGGCAGGTCGAGCAGCATGGAGAGCACGCGAATGTGCACATCGGTGAGATCACCGACTTTTTCACGCAGCATTGGCGCGCTGGAGCGGGCGAAGTGCTGTCGCCATTCGAGCAGTACGATGTCGAAGGCTTTTTCGGCGCCGAGATTCTGTCGGATGAGCGCGATGGTACTGTTGGTCAGCTCGCCGTCATCGAGAATCGAGAGCTGCACATCGAAAATGGCCGCTTCCTTCGGCCCCGCCTGCGCTTCGGTGCGCGCGCGCAGGTGTCGCAGGCGCTCACGCGCCCGCTCGACGGCGTCGCGAAAGCGCACGATTTCGGCGTCGATCGCGCTGTCGTCGACGAGACGATGACGCACTTCCGGCACCTCCCATCGCAGGAGGTGCACCGGACCCACGACGATTCCCGGCGAGGCGGGAATGCCGCGGAGGACCGACAGCACTCAGCGCTCTCCGAAGCGGGCGGCGACGAGCGCGGCGAGCGCCTCGAGCGACTCGTCGGCATCCGGGCCGTTCGCCTTGAGCACGATCGTCGCCCCGTGTTCAGCGGCAAGCATCATGACCCCCATGATGCTCTTGCCGTTCACCTCGAGGTCGTCGCGTGAGATGGTGATGTCACTTTTGAAGCGAGACGCGGCCTTGACCATCTCGGCCGCCGGCCGAGCGTGCAGGCCGTGCTTGTTTACGATTTGGACGGATCGTTCAGCCATTAACGGACCACCGAGTAGAGGACGAAGGCCGCGAGCAAGAGAAGGACCACACGCCACCCCTCGGCGCGGCCCTGCAGTCGCACGAGGAGCACAGCCAACACCGGGGTCGCGAGCGCGACCCCGAGTGGAATGGGAGACAGCGGATTTTGACCACCGATGGCCCGGTGCACCGCGAGCGGCAGCGCCAGACCTCCGAGCACAGCCGATACCCGTCCAATGTAGCGGGGACCGTGCTGAAGTACCGGATGCCCGAGCGCGGTGGCAACACGCAGGCCGTGATGCCAGCCGGCTCGCAGCCCCCAGTCGCGCAGGCCAAGATGCCCGATGTTGTAGAGTACGAGGAACCCCGCCACAACTCCAAGTGGCGACCAACCGAATCCGAAAAGCAACAGCGCGACGAGCGAGCAGGCGGGGAGCCACGCCGCCCAGACGAGGCGGTCGCCTACGCTGCCCAGGGGCCCACAGAGCGCGGTTCGAAAGCGTTCGATGCGCGCAGGGGGCACCTGCTCCAACTCGGCCCGCGCGAGCGCCCCGATGGCCAGCGACGCGAGGTACGGATGGGCATTGAAGTACACGGACTGTCGGGCCAGCGCTTCCCGATACGGCGGACCGTCGATGCCGCCTGGCAGCTGCCGCAGTGCGGGCTCCACGCAGAAACCGACGCCGTTGCCGACGAGGATCTCGTAGTTCCATGAGCCCTGAATGGCGAGACAGCGCAGCAGCATGGACAGCCGCAACGTCGTGGTGAGCGGCGGCGGCGGCACGAGCGCCAGAACCGGCATGCTCAGGGTGTCGGTGCGGAGCGCGGGGTTGTCGAGCCCTGTTTCAGGCACCGGCGACCACCAGCAGGGTGCCCACGGCCAGTGACGCGATGAAGAGCCGACGCGTGCCGCTGATGGCGTGGAAGTCCTTCCACACGGCTGCGGCCGCGACGGCGGCCACACAGGCAATGATCACCGCGCGCGACAGATCTTCGCCCACCGTCCAGCGCGTATTCACGAGGGCCGCAAGCGGGCGCGCCAGCACATACATCACAATCCCGAGCAAGGCGCCGCGGAGCAGGTCGGCGGTCATGCCGAACACCTGCAGCCCAATGACGGTTCGGCGTGACCCGGCTGCCAGCTGGTCGAGCCGGGGACGCGCGAAGCTAGCGATGAGCTGGCGGTGCTTGACCATGGTCCAGCCGCCGGTCCACGCGGTGAGAATGCCCACCAGTACGGCCACGACAAAGGCGCCGACGCTGGGGAACGACGACTCTGTTGTGCCGACGGCGGCAACGGCGCCAGCGACAACCGACGCACTGCCCCATTCAGGGTAGCGCGACGCGCCCACCGGAAGGGACTCGAGCGCCAAGCATTCAAGCGCGGAGCCACAGACGAGCCCGGCTTCTGGTGCCCCAAGGAAGGCCCCGCCAAGGGTCGCCCCGACGATGGGTCGAGAAATCATGGCCTGCGGGAAGCTCACGACGTCGAGCCCCACCACGCCCGCGAGCAGCGCGACAGGAATGACCGGTATGAGCGCCGTCGAGAGATCCATCAGGCTGCGGAGGACGACGTGAGCAGTTCCGCCAGCGGTACCGGACGGGCCCCGGGGACGTCCTGAGCGGTAACCTCGACGCCACGCGCCGCCATCTCCCTGAGGCCGTCTTCTTCGGCCGGCGTGAGAAAGACGTAGCGCAGTCGACCGGTGCGCCCCGGGGCGTGGTGGACGCCACCCACATTGACGGTGCGAACCTGTCCGCGGGACGCGTTCACCAGGCGCTGCATGCTACCGATGTCACCGACGAGCAGAATACCAGGCGCCGGGAGTCGCTCGAATTCGCCCAAGCGCTGGACGGCGTCGTCGACCGTGTGGAAGTGCACCGACATCTCCGGGGGTACCCCCATACGGTACAGCTCCTGTTCCCACTCGCTGTTGGCCACATCGTCGTCGACGAGCACGATGAAGCCCAACTCGAGCGGTTGTCCCCATCCCACGACGACCTGGCCGTGAATGAGTCGATCATCGATGCGAAAGAGCGCGATGGGCATGCGTACGGATGGGAATCGCGACGCGCTGACGGCGCTCAGGCGCCGTACGCGACCATGGAAGCACGACCCCGTTCGAGCGCCAGCTGCGCGGCGTGCACGGGATCGGTATCGTCCTGCATGGCGAAGTCGAGCAAGAGCGAAAGATTGATGCCGGTGACGAGGAGCACCCCCGGGCGCTCGCGCATCATGCGGCGTACGGCCATCGTGCAACTGCCGGCCGGCAGATCGGTGAAGATCACCCGCGCGTGACTCAGGTCAAGCGCCGAGGCGAGCGCGCCCTGAATATCGTCGAGACACAAGCCGGTATTGGAGATCGCGATGAACTGATGGCCACGACCGGTAATCTGTTCGACGGCAGAAATGACACCGCTGGCGAAGGTCCCGTGGCCGGCCACAATGGCCCGAACGACGGTCACCTGCTCTGCCTCTGCTGCCGCGACTCCTGACACTACTCGTCATCCTCCTGCAAGTACCGCTGCACGTCGGCCTTCCGGCGCATCTGGCCGATGAGTCGCTCGTTGAACGCGGTGGCGGTGTCGTACCCGCGATAATAGCGCAGGAGATGATTCATCGCGATTACTTCCGCAATGACGGTGATGTTTTTCCCAGGATTGAGATGCACGGTGATCTTGGGGATCTCCACCCCAAGAATATCGATCGTCTGGACATCGAGCCCCGTCCGATCGACCGGCGCCTCGGCGTCCCACTCCTCGAGCACGACGACCACTTCGAGCCGCTTCTGCTGGCGTACGGCGTGAATACCGAAGATGGCCGGGACATCGAGCAGCCCCACGCCACGGATTTCCATAAAGTGACGCTGCAGCTCGTGCCCCTTGCCGATCAGCACGTCGTTCCCGCGCCGTGAGACGAACACGAGATCGTCGGCCACCAGGCGATGCCCGCGCTCGACCAAATCGAGCACGCACTCGGATTTTCCGATCCCGCTTTTCCCGGTGAAAAACAACCCCACCCCGTACACGTCGGCTAGCGAGCCGTGCATAGTCGTCGTGGGGGCGAACTGATCGGCGAGGAACGGCTTGATGAGCCGATAGAACTCCGCGGTCTTCAGACGCGAGCGGAGGATCGTCATCCCGGCCTCCTGCGCAAGTCGCAGCAACGGCTCGGGGGGTTCCAGCGCTTTCGTGATGAACGCACCGGGGATGGGGAACCCGAAGAACTGTTCGAGATTCGTCGCGCGCTGTGCGGGCTCGATCGACTGCAGGTAGGTGATCTCGGTTTCGCCGAGGACTTGGATACGCTGATAAGGGAAGCGATTGATATAGCCGGCAAGGACGAGCCCCGGGCTCGACGCCTCGGGGCTCGTGATCTCACGGTCGAGACCGGTTGCCGGGCCGAGCAGCTCCAGTTCGAGCACATCCTTCATCTGCTCGTAGAGCATGCCAACGGTCAGGCGTCTACTCACCCGGTGCGATCTCCGTCGCGAGGACTTCTACGGGACCGACGCACGCTGGCCACCTGGCTTTCGAGTCGATGCACGGCGGTACTGAGGGCAGGCGCAAAGTCGTGGGCGTCCGCCACGGCGAAGAGTTCTCGATGTCGAGTTCCGCGGAGCACGATTTCGACACGTCGGGTGCGACCGTCGCCGACGAACCGGACGATGGCATTGGCGACGTGGTGCATTCGCGTCGCAATGCGGCGGATGGCCGATTCGGCCTGGGCACGAAGTGACTCGCTCACTTCGGCGTGGTGCGCGTGCAGGATGATCTCCATCAGCGACCTTCCTCCCTTCCCACCACCTCGCGGAGGTGGGCTTCTGTCTCCTTCGCGGCGTTCGCCCAGGTAAAGCCCTCGGCGAAGCGTCGTGCATTGGCCCCCAGGTGTTCGACGAGCGTCCGCTCGTCGCTGAGGCGCCGCATGCAGCCAGCCATGGCAGCCACGTCTCCGTGTGGCACGAGAAACCCAGTTTCGCCGTGCTTCACGGACTCACGAATTCCCGGAGAGTTCGACGCAATCACCGGCGTTCCGCTCGCTGCCGCCTCCAGGTTCGTAATCCCCCACCCCTCCTTTGGTGATGCGAAAACTGTCGCCCATGCTCGTCGAAGCAGTGCGCACTTCTCAGTCTCGTCAATTCGCCCTAAAAACCGTACCCTCGATGTAACCCCAAGAGTTCCCGCCAAGTGCTCGAGCTGGGTCCGATACTCACCGGCCCCGGCAATTTCGAGCGTCGCGTCAGGCACATCACAGGCGGCGAACGCCCGTACGACCAGATCTACCCCTTTATACTTCTTCAGGCGACCCAGATATGCAAAGACGGGACGATCCGCCCTAAAGCTGGGATCAGGCGTGTAATGCGTGGAATCGATGCCCGGGAAGATGACCCGGATGCGGTCGGCTGCAATACCGCGCTGTACCAGATCCGCCTTGGTGCTGTCGCTGATGGCTTCGAAAGCATGTCCCCGGTAGAACCAGGGGAGCGGTTTTTCGGCCAGCCAGACCGCGGTGGCCAAAGGCGCGGCCAGTTCCTGGAAGGCGGTGCCCCCGAACAGGTGCGGGACCAAGCCGACGAGCTTCGGGACGCGCCACGTGGGGGTGAAGAGCGGCACCTTGTTGATATCTTCGACGAGCACGTCGAGGCCGCGCCGCTCCAGATGCGTATGCCAGTAACGGCGCACGAGGAACGGGAACGATTGCCGCGTTCCGACGCGGTGCACTTCGATGCCGTCGAGTGTGACCCGCGGCGGGCACCCGGGCCACCCGCCACAGAGGAGCACCACCTCGTGCCCCATCGCGGCGAGCCGCCCGAAAATCTCGTGCAGGTGAATCTCGGCGCCGCCCGCCAGCGGATTGTCGCGGCACTGCCAGTTGACGACGGCAATGCGCAACGGCGTCACAGCTTGCCGAGCTTGCGCGCATACGCGTCGAGCACGCCGTTCACGAAGCGCGCGCTCCGTTCGGTCCCGTACCGTTCGGCCAGGCGTACGGCTTCCTGCAGCACCACCTTCACGGGTGTTTCGTTGCGCGCCAGCTCGGCGGCGGCCAGGCGCAACACGCAGCGCTCGATGACCCCGAGCCGCTCGAGGCGCCAGTTGTTGGTCACTTCGGTCAGCGCGGCATCGAGCGTCGCGACGTTGTCGGCCACGGTCGCCACGAGACGCGAGGCGAATGCCCGCTCTTCGGGGACGACCGCGAGGTCGTCGAACACCGTGGTCGCGATGCGCCGCCACTGCGCCTGCTCACGCACATCGGCGGCGTAAAGCGCCTGCAGCGCGCGGGCGCGCCCACGCGTTTCCAAGCGCTCGGCTTTGGTGGTCGGTTTCCCGCGCGGGCGTTTGCCCTGTTTGGGCAGGAGCGGCTCCTGCGAGGGGCCGTCCCAGAAGGTTTCGTCGCGAAGATTGCTCACGCGTCGTCGTCCCCGCCGAAGCTGTCACCGGCAAAGGCGCGATCGAAGAGATCGAGCACCTCGAGCGCCGCCAGCGCGGCATCGACGCCCTTGTTGCCGTGCGCGCCACCCGCGCGGGCTTCGGCCTGCTCGATGGTATCGGTGGTGAGCAGTCCGAGCGTGACGGGCACGTCGAAATCGCGCGACGCGTCCATGAGCCCCCGGGACGTTTCGCCGGCGACGAATTCGAAGTGCGGCGTGCCGCCGCGAATGACGGCGCCGACGACCACGGCAGCGTCGTACTTGCCCGACGACAGTGCGCGACGCACGGCGACCGGCAATTCCCACGCGCCCGGAACCCACAACACGTCGATGTCGTCGAAGGCGACCCCCTTGCTCACGAGGGTGCTCACCGCGCCTTCGGCGAGCCGCACCGTGACGCCTTCGTTGAAGCGGCTCGCGACGACGACGAGACGACGTCCGTCGCCGCGCGGTTCTCCATTGAACTCGGCCACGTTGATCTCAGACGGCGAAGAGGTGTCCAAGCTTGGTGCGCTTGGTTTCAAGATAGGTAGCGTTCTCACTGGTCGACGGCGCCTCGATGCGCACACGATCCTTGAGCACGAGACCGTAGCCGTCGAGCCCCACGAGCTTGCGCGGGTTGTTGGTGAGAATACGGATGGAACGGACGCCGAGATCGAGCAGGATCTGCGCCCCGATGCCATAGTTGCGAAGGTCGGGCTTGAAGCCGAGTTGTTCGTTGGCTTCGACGGTATCGGCGCCGGTGTCCTGCAGTTCGTAGGCCTTGATCTTGTTGAGCAGCCCGATGCCGCGGCCTTCCTGATCGAGGTACACGATGACGCCACGCCCTTCGGCCTGGATCATCTGCATGGCCTTTTCGAGCTGCCAGCCGCAGTCGCAGCGCCGCGAATGAAACACGTCGCCGGTGAGGCATTTGCTGTGCATGCGCACGAGCACGTCTTCGCCGTTGGTCACGTCGCCGTAGGCAATGGCGATGTGTTCACGATGATCGACGTCGTTCTTGTAGCCGACGATACGCCAGTCGCCATAATCGGTGGGGAGGCGCGCATCGGCCATGCGGTGCACGAGCCGCTCGTTCTGCAACCGGTACGCCACCAGCTGTGCGATGGTGATGAAGGTGATGCCGTGCTCGCGGGCGAACACTTCGAGCTGCGGGCGACGCGAGGTGGTACCGTCTTTGTTCAGGATCTCGCAGATCACACCGGCGGGCTGGAGGCCGGCGAGTCGCGCCAGATCGACGGCGGCTTCGGTGTGCCCCACCCGCTGCAAGACGCCGCCATTGCGGGCGCGAAGCGGGTGAATGTGTCCGGGCACGCGCAAATCGGCACGCGTGGCCCCCGGCGCGACGGCCACACGAATGGTGGTCGCGCGATCACTCGCACTGATGCCGGTGGACACGCCGAACTTGGCGGCCGCATCGATGCTCACCGTGAACGCGGTGGACATGGCCTCGGTGTTGTGATCGACCTGCATTTCGAGTCCCAGCCGGTCGGCGAGCTCGTTCGTCATGGAGAGACAGATCATGCCCTTGGCTTCGAGCATGAAGTTGACCATTTCGGGGGTGACGAGTTCGGCCGCGCACACGAGATCGCCCTCGTTTTCGCGATCTTCGTCATCGGCCACTACTACGAACTTCCCGGCGGCAACATCGGCCAGCGCCTGGGCGACCGTCCCGAACACGCCGTCGGTGTCATCGCCGGGCGTCGCGTGGTCGTTGGGCACGGTTTGGTGGTCCTGCGTCATACCGTCAACTCCGTCAGTGCCGCCGCCAGTGAGGGCGCGCCCGTTGCGCGCAGATACGGCGTCAGCAGTCGTTCGATGTGCTTGGCCAGTACATCGGCTTCCACGTGTACCGCCGCGCCGGCCGAGAGCTGGCCGAGCGTGGTGTGGCGCCGAGTGTATTCGATAATGGAGAGCTGCACCCCGGTGGGGAGCAATTCGTTCACGGTGAGGCTCACGCCGTCGATCGTGATGGAGCCCTTGTCCACCAGCAGCGGTCGTATGGCGGCCGGCAGCTCGACGTCGATGAGCCAGGCGTCGCCCTGCTCGCGGCTGTCGAGCACCCGCCCCAGTCCGTCCACGTGCCCGAGCACCAGGTGTCCGCCGAGCCGATCACCGAGGCGCATGGCGCGTTCGAGATTCACCTGGCGACCGTGGACCCAGTCGCCGATGGTCGTGCGGTCCAGCGTCGTGGTGATGGCGGCGACGGTAAACCAACGCTGGCCGTCGGCACGCCCCCCATGGTCGCGCACGGTGAGACAGGCCCCGTTCACGGCGATACTTTCGCCGTCGGTGAGGTCGGCATACCGGCAGGCAATACGCAGCTCGCGCCCGGCCGGTGTGTCGGCGACGCGCTCGATGAGCCCCACGTCGTCTACAAGCCCCGTGAACATCCTGTCTTCAGTCTCCGGAAACCGCGTAACGGGTCATCAAGTCGTCGCCGTATCCACGGCGGTCGAGCACGGTGAGACGGGGCGCCGTCGTGGCGTCCTGTCCCGGGAGTGCAGCAAAGGCACAAACGGCCCCTGCCCCCAGAATGACCGGAGCCTGAAAGATAACCAGATGGTGTACGAGTCCGTCGTTCAGGAGCGCCGAGGCGATTTGTGCCCCGCCTTCGACGAACAGATGCCGTACGCCGGCCAATCGAAGACTCCGGAGGCCATCCGCCAACTCCTTGACGGCGTGCACGGTCACGCCGATCCCGGTAAGGGCCTCCACACGCGCCGCCGGGGCCTCGACGCCCGTGATGAGGTGCACGGGGAGCTCGCGGGCAGTGGCGGCCAGCAGACTGCCTTGGGGAAGCCGGGCCCGACGGTCGAAGACGACCCGCGCCGGGGAGACGCGGGGGGGCGGAGCGAGCCGCACCGTCAACGCGGGATCGTCGGCAAGCACGGTGCCGATTCCGACCCCGATGGCATCGGCCTCCGCACGCATGGCGTGCACTGCGGCCTGCGATTCGGGGCCAGTCAGCCAGGCGCGCTGGCGCGAGGGGCCCGCCAGGGCGCCATCGATGGACACCGCGAGCTTGAGTGTAACGAACGGGAGTACCTGGTGGCGGACGGCGTGGACAAAAGTCGCGTTCTGCATGTGCGCGGCCGATGCACACACGCCAGTGACGACCTCGATACCGGCCGATCGCAGGCGCTCGATGCCACCGGCGGCGACAGGGTTGGGATCGCGCATGGCGCACACCACGCGCGATACCCGTGCGGCAATGAGCGCTTCCGTACACGGACCGGTTTTCCCGCGATGATTGCACGGCTCAAGGCTCACATAGGCCGTCGCGCCGGCAGCAGCCGGTCCCGCGGCCGCGAGGGCATGCACCTCGGCGTGCGGCCCGCCGAACTGCTGATGCCAACCTTCGCCAACGATGACCCCATCGCGGACGATCACCGCGCCGACCTTGGGGTTGGGCGCGACCTGGCCGGCTCCCCGTTCGGCCAACGCAAGGGCCCGACGCATGAAGCGCACGTCGTCAGGCGTCGAGCCCGGGGCGTGCGCTTCGGTGCCGCTGTGCGGCGACGGGTCAGAACCGGATGGTGACGCCAAGAGACCCGAAGCGATACCCTTCGTTGGCGAGGCGGCCATCGAAGGTGTTGGTGGTGGGGTCGGTGTCGCCCGCTGCGGACCAGCCAAACTCACCGACAATGCGCGCCGCGAGCACCCCGATGCTCGCGTTGACGAAGGCGGTAGTGCGTGTGACCTCGTTGCGCAAATTGACGAGCTGGACGAGTGCGCGTTGCGGCACCCCGAATGCGGTTTCGTTTACCACCGCTTCGACACCGGCGCTGTTTTCGAGTTGATCACGACCAATGCCCGCCGCGAAGCCGAAGAGCGCGATGCGCTTGCTGGCCACCAGCCGCAGGCTGTTGGACGTCGCGGCCAAGTTGCGTACGGTGATGGTGTCGTTGTTGGACGCGTAGCCCAACGAGACGGTGGGCAATTTGCGACGCATAACGCTGATGCTGAGCCCGGGCACGAGCGACGACTCCTGCAGCGCCCCAATTCGCACGCCGTACGACAGCGCGACGCTGGACGTCTGGGGGGCAATTGAGAACTCGTCCTGGTCCACCGAGGGGAGGTACGTCGCGCCGAGCAAGAGGTCGACCCCGCCCACGTTGGTCAGACCAGCCGGGAGCCCCGCGAACACGCCAACGGCCGCATCGACCGACGGGACCGGCACCGGTACCCGCGTGGCGCCGAAGTTCGATGACGTGGCGGCGCCGAGCGATACCGGGACCACGTTCTTGGGAAGACGTCCGTCGACCGCGCTTACGCGAAGCGAGATGGCCCGCTTACCCCACCCGCCCATCGTGCCACCTTCGCCGAGTACCGGATTCCCCCCCGAGAGCGCGACGCCGGCCTGCGGCATGACGAAGGCAAAGAGATCGCGCGCTTTGGTACAGGCATCGGGGCCGGCGAACGTGTTGAACCCTGTGACGACAGTGGAACAGGTGCCCGACGTCGTCTGCGCCGCGAGTGCAGACGTAGCGGTCACGCTCACCGCCGAAGCGACGAGCACGGTCAAACGCATCCGCCGCACGCCCCGCATCACGTCACCTGCCCGTCGAGGCGCACGCGCCCAGTGCCCGGCACCACCTTGCCCAACTCCCACGCCGCAATCCCGCACGCTGCGGCACGCGACGTAATGAGCGACACGTTCTCCTGCGAGGTGACGACGACCATGCCCACTCCCATGTTGAACGCCCGGAACATCTCGAGCGAGGCCACCTGCCCCGCTTCTGCGAGTACCCGAAACTCGTTGGGGATGGTCCAAGTTGCGGTATCCACATCGGCATCCAGCGTTTCGGGGAGCGCCCGGTTGAGATTGCCGGGGAGCCCGCCACCAGTGATGTGTGCCATGGCATGGATATGGCCAAGCACGGGCTTGAGGCACTGCAAGTATGAACGGTGCACCTTGAGCATCACGTCGGCTACGCTTGCCCCGTTGGCGTTCGGAAACGCCTCGTGGACACCCAGTTTGAGCCGCTCGCTGACGATGCGGCGCGCCAGCGAATAGCCGTTGGTGTGCAGGCCATCACCAGCGAGCGCAACGAGCACGTCGCCCCGCTGCACGCGTGCGCTCCCCAGTACCTGATCTTCCTCGACGATCCCGGTAATGAAGCCGGCAAGATCGTAGTCCGGCGGCGTGTAGACGCCGGGCATTTCGGCCGTTTCGCCGCCGATGAGCGCACAGGCATTCTCGCGGCATCCCGCCGCGACACCGGCCACGACGCCTTCGACCACCGGCGGCTCGAGCCTGCCGAACGCCACATAGTCGAGGAAGTACAGCGGGACGGCGCCCTGCACGAGGATATCGTTCGTGCAGTGGTTCACGAGGCAATGGCCGATGGTGTCGTGACGTTCGGCTTCGATGGCGATCTTGATCTTGGTGCCGACCCCATCGGCGCTGGCGACCAACAAGGGCGCCCTGTACCCCTCTGGGACGCGGAACATGCCCCCGAAGCCACCGAACGCGCCGCGCGCACCGGAGGTCATCGTGCTCTGCACGAGCTTGGCCAAGCGATGCTTGGCGTCATCGGCTGCGGCGATGTCGACGCCAGCCGCGCGATAATCGAGTGGGGCACCGGTCATGCGTCGAGCGCCGCGTCGAAGGCAACCAGCTGGCGGAACTCCTGCACGCGGCTATCGATTTCGGCGCGGGTGATTTCGAGGAGGCGCGCATTGGAGAACCTCTCGACCGCGAACGAGCCCATGGCGGACCCGACCACGACGGCGCGGCGCATGCTCTGCTCGCTCAAGTCGCCCGTCTCGGCGAGCGACCCGATGAAGCCGCCGGCGAACGAGTCGCCGGCCCCGGTGGGATCGAACACGCTTTCGAGCGGATACGCCGGCGCGAAGAAGATGCTGTCGCGTGTGAACATGAACGCGCCGTGTTCACCCTTCTTGATGAGCACGTGCTTGGGGCCCTTGTCCATGATCCACCGTGCCGCCTGCACCAGATTGGAGTGCTCGGTGAGCTGGCGCGCTTCGGCGTCGTTGAGCGTGATGAGGTCCACGTGGCCGAGCAATTCGACGAGCTCCGGACGACGCGACTCGATCCAAAAGTTCATCGTGTCGCACGCGACCAGCCGCGGCGTGCTTACCTGCTCGAGCACTTGGAGCTGCAGGCGCGGATCGATGTTCGCGAGGAAGACGAACGGCGCCGACCGGAACTGCTCGGGAATATTGGGCCGGAAATGCGAGAACACCCCAAGATGCGTCTCGAGTGTTTCGGCCGAGTTGAGGTCGTGACGATAGCGGCCGCGCCAGCGGAAGCTCGTGCCACTGACCTTTTCGAGACCGGCGAGATCGACGCCTCGCTTACGGAGCGGTTCGAGCTTCTCGACGGGATAGTCATCGCCGACCACACCGACGAGCTGCACCGGCGCAAAATGCGACGCCGACGACGAGAAGTACGTTCCGGAGCCCCCCAGCACTTCGTCCGCCTTGCCGAACGGGGTCTCGACCGAGTCGAGGGCGACGGAGCCGACGACGAGGACGGGGTTCTTGCTGCTGCTTGCGGCTGCACTCACATGCGCTCCGGCGCGGTCAGTCCGAGAATGCGCAGACCGGCGGCGATGCCGAGCTGCGTGGCGCGCGCGAGCACCAGGCGCGCCTGGGTGATGGCCTCGGGTTCGCCGAGGACGTGGTGCTTGTGATACCAAGTGTGCGCCGCCCGCGCGGTCTCGAGCAGCCAGCCGGCAATGCGGTGGGGCTCGAGGGTGTCGGCCGCGCCCTTCACCATCGACGGGAAGTCGAGCAGTTGCTTGACGAGCTCCTGCTCGGCCGGCTCACTGAGGACGCCGAGCTCGACGCCGCGGCCCGTCACCGTGGTCGCATCGATCTCGCCGACGCGGAAGATGCCGCACATGCGCGCGTGCGCCATCTGCACGTAGTACACGGGGTTTTCTTCCGACTGGCTGCGCGCGAGATCAACGTCGAAGACGAGCTGCGAATCGCCTTTGCGCATGAGGTAGAAGTAACGCACGGCGTCGCGTCCCACTTCGTCGATGAGATCGCGCACCGTCACATACGAGCCGGCGCGCTTGGAGATCTTCACCTCTTCCCCGCTGCGCATGACCGTGACCATCTGGTGCAGCACGTAGTCGGGATAGCCCTCGGGGATACCGACCTTGAGCGCCTGCAGGCCGGCACGGACGCGCGTGGTGGTGCTGTGGTGGTCAGCCCCCTGCACGTTGATGGCGCGGCGATACCCGCGCTCCCACTTGGTCACGTGATACGCGACGTCGGGCACGAAGTAGGTGTAGTCCCCCCCCTTGGCCGCGCTCTTCTTCATCACGCGGTCCTTGTCGTCACCGAACTCGGTGGTGCGCAAGAAGAGCGCGCCCTCTTCTTCGTAGGTATACCCGGAGTGCTCGAGCGCCTCGACGGTCTTGTCGACGAGGCCGTCGGTGTAGAGCGAGCTTTCGAGGTAGTACGTGTCGAACGTGACGCCGAAGGCCTGCAGATCGAGATCCTGCTCGTGGCGCAGGGCGGCCACGGCAAAGCGGCGCATCGCGTCGAGATCGTCGCCCGTACGATCGTCTGGATTTTCCTGTACGTACCGTTCGGCGATCTCCCGGATGTAGTCGCCGTGATAGCCGCCGTCGGGAATCACCAACGGCTGCCCGGCCAGCTCGCGCACGCGGGCCTGCGTGCTCTTGGCGAGATTGGCGATCTGCGCCCCGGCATCGTTGTAGTAGAACTCGCGATCGACGGCCCAGCCGGTCCACTCGAGCAGCGTACTGATGGCATCGCCCAGCGCGGCCTGACGGCCATGCCCGACATGCAGCGGTCCGGTAGGGTTCGCCGACACGAATTCGACGCAGACACGCTCCCCGCGGCCGATATCATGGCGCCCCCACTGTTCGGGCGCGGCCAGAATGGCGAGCAATCCGCGCGCCTGAAAACCGGCGTCGAGGCGAATGTTCACGAACCCCGGCCCGGCGATCTCCGCCGAGACGATACCGACACTGGGCATATCGAGTGCGGCAATAAGCGCTTCAGCGATGTCGCGCGGCTTTTTGCCGAGCGGCTTCGCGAGCGTCATGGCGAGGTTGGTGGCCCAATCGCCGAACGCGGGATCGCGCGGCCGCTCGAGAATGGGGGACACGTCATCGGGCGCACCAAGGGTGCGCGCCGCGCGCGCCAGTTCGGCACGCAGGGCGTCGGCCTGAGTCACAGAGAGATCAGCAAGAGAAAGGACGGCAGCACGCCGTCATGCGGCAGGCGGTGCACCACGGCCGCCGTCACTCGGCTTTGGGCGCAGGCGGCGCGGCCGGTGCCGCTGGCTTGGCGTCGCCCGAGGACGGAGCAGCCGGATGCTGGTCCTTTTTGCCGTCCTTGCCGTAGTCAGTGATGTAGAACCCGGAGCCCTTGAACAGCAAGCCGGCACCACCGGAAATGATGCGCGTGGCCACCCGGCCGTCGGGCAACTCGACGGTGTCAGGGACTTCGCTGATCTTGAAGATCCGCTCGATGATGGAGCCGTCGGGCGTGCGAAACTCGTAAGTTGGCATGGCTACGAAAGTTGGCGAAGGTCAAACAGCCCTTCAACGTAGCCAGTTCCGGAGGCGGGTTCAATTGGGGGCCTGGCTCGCCGTCGCGCGATCATTCCGCGACGGTGAGCCCGTCGTCGCCGCTCAGGTGACCGTGAGCGTGCTCGCCCCGGGAGTGTAGATCACGGTGAGGCGCGTGAGGTTTTCGGTGCGTTGCGGCGAGTTGGCCTGCAACGTGCCGTTGGCACTGAACAGCGCCCCGTGGTTGGGGCAGCGGAAACTGGTGCCATTGATCACGTTGATGGTGGTCCCCGCATGCGGGCACACCATGGAGAACGCGCTGAAGCTCGTGTCGCTGGTGCGCACAACGGCCACGGGACCGCCGTTCACATTGCCGACGCTGCCCGAGATCCCCCCGACGTTGGCCAGGGCGGGCCACGCAGCAATGTTGACGAGCAGGCCGCCCGGAGTCACGGCGAACGTGACCGCGATGGTGCGTGCGGGAACCCCGGTGGCGCCCACGGACACGGTGGCCGTATACGTGCCGGGAGCCAACTGGCCGCCAGTTGGGCGCAACGTGAGCGTAGCCGGTGCGGTCGTCTGATTGAGCGTGACGGTGAGCCACCCCGTGGCACCGGCCCCATATACCACCTGCGCGGTCAGACCGACCAAGGAGCCACCGCCCGAGTTACTGATCTGGACCAGCTGCCCGGACGCCGTCGAGCCAAGTGGCGCCGAAAACGCGACCGTCGACGTCGACAGTTGCATCGCCGGCAACGAGGCGGGGTCCTGAATGATGAAGGACACGGCGATGGTTTGTGCGCCGTTGTTCGCACCGGGGGCATTGACCGTGATCGTGGCGTTGTACACTCCCGCCGGGAGTGTGCCCTTGACGGCCGCAATCGTGAGGAGTGCTGGCGCCGCCGCCTGATCGAGCTGCACCGACAGCCAACCGCTCCGCTGGTTGGCGCCATACGCGAGTCCGACCTGCAGCCCCCCCAACGACCCGCCACCGCCATTGCTGATCTGGATGGTCTGTGCCGCTGGATTGCTCCCGGTCACCGTGGTCGTGAACACGGCGCTGGCGCCGGAGAGACTCAGCGAGGGTGGTGGAGGCGCGCCGCCAATAGTGAGGGTACCATCGGCGTTGAGGCGAACACCCACCGGGGCCAGATCGACGGTCGCTTGTCCGCTCAGCCACGTGCCATCGGCGCCAAATCGTGCCCCGTGATTGGGGCAGAGAAAGCCATCGCCGCTCACCTCGACGATGGTCCCGCGATGCGGACAGACCAGCGAGAGCGCGCGGTACCGGGACGCCCCGATGCGCTCGACCAGCACCGGCGCCGTTGTGCCGTTCTGCACGACGGAGCGGCCCCCGACCTGCTGCAGGGTGGAGACGGGGCGCGGATCGAAGGAAAAGGTCGCCGTCGGAAAGGCCGGAATCGTTTCAGGGCCACTGAACACGCCATCGCCGCAGGCCGCCGTAGCGAGAGCCCCGAGCGACAATACCGACGCGGACGCAAGAAACTGGCGACGATCCGGATGCGCACATCCGGCACAGGAGGGAGCGATCGAGTCAGGAGGCTGTTCCGGCGACATGGGCAAGGGGGCTGGGAACGGGTTTCCGCACGGGCAGTGCGTGGCGCGGGACGCACCAGGCAGACGCGTGAAGTGTAGCACCGAAACGGTTGTCACGCGTGGTCAGTGCCGGGCGCTGTTCATGCGGTATTCCTCGAGGGGTCGCGTGCGTGACATGGGCCGACAAGCAAAGCGCTGGCAGCGGATGCACATTCCCGAAGTCTGCGGCGTTGGGGACGTTCTTGGGCGTCCGGCTCCGGTGCGCACCGTCAGGCGTCTGCGACGACGTCGCTTCTCCATCTGCCAAAGAGGTACGCGGTGTTTTCGACATGTCTGTATTGTCACTCGGCATTGGGCCGCAACGAGGTCCTCGAACAGTTCCCCGTGGGTCGTCGGCTGGCCTTCGACCAGCACCGAGGCCGGCTGTGGGTGATCTGCCGGAGGTGCGCGAACTGGAATCTTTCCCCGCTCGAGGAACGCTGGGAAACCGTGGAGGCGTGCGAGCGCCTTTTTCGCGCCACGACGGTACGCGTCAGCACCGACCACATCGGCTTGGCCACCCTGTCTGAAGGGCTGGATCTGGTGCGGGTCGGGACGCCACTGCGCCCGGAATTCGCGGCTTGGCGGTACGGGTCGAGATTGCGCCGTCGGCGCATGCATCTCCCGGTATCCGCGCAGGCGGCGGCGGTGCTCTCGAGCAGTGCCGCGTTGGTCGTGGGGAGTGTCGCCGCGATGGCCGGCGTGGCCTACGAGCTCACCAGCAGCAAACGTTGGCAGCGCCAGGTACAGCGTCCACTCGAGCTGCTGGAATCGCGGCTGCAGTACGACCGCGCCGTGGCGCACGTGCGAACCCCCGACGGGTTGCTGCGGCCGCTGCGTTTCAGCCACATGGCACGATTGGAGTTACTCGCGGGCGACGCCGAGTCGCCGTGGCGGTTGCGTGTGGCGCACGGCGATGGCGTTCTCGATCTCGATGCGACACAAGCGGTACAGGTGGCGAGTCCGCTCCTGGCCCGCCTGAACAATCGCGGTGGCTCGCTGCTGCAGGTGTCCGACGCCACGCGCCGCATTACCGAGGCCGGCGATGCGGAGCGGTACATTCGCCTGAGTGCCTTGATGCGTCAGCAGCGTCGCCGCAAGAACGCAATTTTCTGGGACGACGACGTGGGCGTGTTGGGGCTCACGCCCACCGAACGGCTGGCGCTCGAAATTGCGATGAACGAGGACGCCGAACGCCAGGCCATGCAGGGTGAGTTACGAGCGCTCGAAGAGGCTTGGCGGGATGCCGAAGAGATAGCGGCCATCGCGGACGCCATGTTCGTCGACTGATGCGGGTGGCGATGAGGTGGGCAGGCTGGCCGCCTGCCTGCGGATGTCACTGGCGAGGTACTGCGACGCGTGCACGTTCACGTACACCAGCCCAGTGCCGAGTAGCTGGTGCGGGAATCGCGCGTCGTGGGCGGCTGCCCGGCGATGCGTCGCATGTCGGTCGCCGTGAAGCTGCCGGTGAGCACGCCGTTCGTTCCGACCATCGGCGTTCGCATGCAATCGACGTTGATGCCGCTGTTGGCGTTCCGGCCGGCCGACGCGTGGATGTGCAGACCGGTGGGGCTGCTGGCGATGCCCTGGTAGCTGGCCACCTCGGCGATCGTGGTGCCGCTTCGCGTGCATACAGCGCGCCGCCGTCATGGGTGCATCGTCCGCTGCGTCACGCACAACAAGGCACGACTCCGGTGTTGGTCACCAGCGCGATAGCGGCGGCAAGACGCTCGTGGACGCGCGTGGCGACGAGCACTCCGAACGGCATACCACCCGGCGCCGTAATCGGCACCGCCGTTGCGTGAACGAGCAAGGAGTCTCCCGAGCCGCCGAGTCTGGAGCTGACCTGGCCGCGCAACGCCGACGAGATCAGTGGCACCTCCACGAGTAACTCGCCGAATGCCGAGGGTTCGTCGGAGTGGGCCACCAGTGTGAAGTCCTCGTTGGTGATGAAACCCCATGAGGCCTCCAATGGCTCGGCGGCCTCGAAGGTCTGGTCGAGGATGTCATCGCGGTGCTGCACACCGACGAGGGTGCGGCAATACGGGGCCCGCACGAAGCCTCGTGCATCAAGCGCCAAGGTGCCCGATGCGAGCCCGTCGGCAGGGACGCGAAGGGTTTCCGTTTGCTCGCTGACGCGCTCATGCCAGACGCGCACCCAATAGCTTCGGGCGGGATACGCTCGACGGCGAACGCGCGAACCGGCGATACGAGGGAACGGGTGAGCGGTCACGCCGCCAATAGGCGCCGGCGGCCCCTCTTTGGCGCTGCACACTACCGGCTGGTCACGGCGCGCACTCGTCGTGCCGCTACGCAACGGGCGTGGACCGCGTCTTCCGCGTCGACCAGCGGAGCCGACCGACGTGCGGCAGGGGCGAGCGTCTCACCGCCCCCGACCGCTTTGCGTATCGCCGCACGCACCGACACTTTCGGGAGATGATCCCTCATCTCCCTTGTCTTCGGCTCGTGGCCCTGGCCGCCACCGTGCTCTTCGCTCGCCCGGCCGCTGCCCAGGCGAGGGCTGTGCTCACTATGCCCGGCGTCTCGTCTGAACTGGCGCAGCGACGGAGAACGCAGGTCAGCGCCGTCACGTACGACCTCGCGCTGTCGGTGAGCGCTGCCGATAGCGCGAGCGGAGCGGTGCGGGTGGCGTTTGATCGTCGCGGCACCGGCGACGTCATCCTCGACTTCCGCGGAACGGCCGTGTCCGAGGGAGCGGTCAACGGCGTCCCTTGGCGCGACATCGGCGGCGCATGGAACCGGCATCACCTCACGGTCCCGGCCGCGATGCTGCGCGCGGGGCGCAACACGGTCCAGGTACGGTTCACCACGCCGGTGGCTTCGGCTGGCGCGGCGATCATTCGCACCAAAGACGCGAGCGACAGCCGCCCGTACCTGTATACGCTGCTGGTGCCGTCCGATGCGAACCTGCTCTTCCCCTGCTTCGATCAGCCCGACCTCAAGGCGCGTGTAACGCTCCATCTCACCACGCCAGCGAGTTGGCGCGCACTGGGGAACGGCGCGCTCACCCGGGCCGATACCATTGCTGGCGCCGTCACGCATCATTTTGCGCGGACCCAGCCACTCAGCACGTATCTCATCGCATTTGCCGCTGGTCCGTGGACCGTGCACACGCGGAGCGAACGGATTGCCCCCGGCGGAGCACCAGTTCCGGTCTCGTTGTATCTGCGCGCCTCGCGCGTCAGGGAGGCCGAGGCCGATACGCTCATCGCGATGAACGCGCGTGCGTTGCGCTGGCTGGGCACGTATTTCGGGGTCTCGTATGCCTTCGACAAGTACGACGCACTGCTGGCTCCCGCGTTCCCATTTGGCGGTATGGAGCATCCCGGGGCGGTGTTCTACAACGAGGAGAGCTTCATCTACCGCGAGCGGCCGACCACCTCGCAGTTGCTGGGGCGGCAGGCGACCATCTACCACGAGGTCGCCCACCAGTGGTTTGGCGATTACGTGACGATGCGGTGGTTCGATGATCTGTGGCTGAAAGAGGGGTTCGCGACGTTCATGGCGGCGCGCCTGCAGGCCACGCTCGATCCGCAGTCGAACGCGTGGAAAACCTTCTACCTGCGCAACAAGCCGGTGGCGTACGGCACCGACGCAACGGCGGGGACGACGCCCGTGTGGCAGCGCCTGGCCAACCTCGATCAGGCCAAGAGCAACTACGGGCCGATCGTGTACAACAAGGCGCCGTCGATGCTACGACAGCTCGAGTATCTGGTGGGCGAGCGCGCGTTTCAGCGCGGCGTGCAACAATTCTTGCGCCAGCATGCCTATGGCAACGCCACCTGGCAGGCGTTGCTGACCAGTATCGGTCAGGCAGCCGGGCGCGATCTGACGCCATGGGGGCGCCAGTGGATGCTGCGGCCGGGGATGCCCATCGTGGAACAGCACCTCGACGTGCGCGAGGGCAAGATTGCGCGCCTGCGGCTCGTGCAACGGCCGGCGCAGCCGGCGCTGTCGGGCGCCGGCGCGTGGCCGCTCAAGGTGCAATTGCGGCTGCACTATGCCAACGCGCAGCCGGTGCAGCTGCCGGTTGAACTGCGTGGTGACACCACGGACGTGCGCGCCGCCATAGGGCGTCCGGCGCCGGCGTTCGTGTATGCCAATGAGGGCGATTACGGCTACGCGATCGTGCTCCCAGATAGTGCCAGCGTGGCGTGGCTCGAGCGGCACGTGGCCGAGGTGCCGGACGATTTCCTGCGCGCGATGTTGTGGGGCTCGCTGTGGGACCTGGTCCGCGAGGCACAGCTCGACCCGGTGCGTTACGCGCGCATGGTGATTCGAGCGCTGCCTCGTGAGCGTGATGAGCAGGTGGCGGGAACGCTGCTGGGTCGCCTGGTCACGTCGGTCCATCGCTACAGTGACGCGGCGGTCCGCGCGTCGATGCTCCCCGATGTAGAAGCGCTGTTGCTGGCCGGCGCGGCGGACACCTCACGCAGCTACGGGACGCGCAAGGCGCACCTCGACAGCTACATCGGGTTGGCGCAGCGCCCGCAGTCACTGAGTCAGTTGCGCACGTGGCTGGCGGGTGACAGCGCTCTGGGGCTTCCCGTGCGCGCGCCGACGCGGTGGGCGCTGGTCACCCGGCTGGTGAGCCGGGGGGCACCCGCTGCGGACTCCTTGATCGCCACTGAATTGCGGCGTGACGCGACCACTGAGGGGCAACGGCAGGCGTTCGTGGCGGCAGCCGCGCAGCCCGACAGCACGATCAAGGCGGCACTCTTCACCCGCTGGTTCCGCGATGCCGCGTTGAACGAGGAGTGGGTGACCTCGAGCCTGCGCAGCTTTCACGACCCCGAACAGCAGCAGCTCTCGCGCCCCTATCTGGTTGCGGCGCTGGACACGTTGCCGTGGATTCAGCAGAACCGCCGGATTTTCTTTCTGGGTAGCTGGCTGGGGGCGACTCTGAACGGGCAAACCGAGCGGGCGGCGCTCACCGTGGTCGACACCTGGCTCGCGGCTCACACGTCGCTCGCGCCCGACCTGCGTCAGAAGGTGCTGCAGGCGCGTGATGATCTGGAGCGCACGGTGCGCATCAGGGAATGCTTCGCCGGTGCGCGCCCCGCTCGGTAGCCGTGACGACAGCGGCCTCGGGCTACTTCCGCGCGAGGTCGCCGCAGGCCACGATGACGTTCATGGCTGCCGCCGCATCGTGAATGTTGACGTAAAACGCCCCGGTGTCTGGCAGCGCCACCGCAATCGTGGCCTTCCCGGTTGCCTTCCCCTTGGCATCGATGGTGAGCGGCATGTAGGCGCGGCCACCACCCACCACGCCGCCACTCGCGGCACACGAGCCGCTGTGCACGTGCCACGGGCGCGTGGCGCCCGGCGTGTCGCCCTCGAGCGAGATGCTGATGACGGTCCCGGCCCCGTCGGGGGCGGGCACCGCCGTGGCCGCTCCGGACACCTTTCGCCCATCCTTTCCGGATAATCGGGCGCTCCACTCGGTCCTGAGGTGCAAGGCCGAAGGGACCGCAGGCGTCACCGGCGGGATCATGGCTGCCACCAACCCGATGATGAGCGAGGAACCGAGTGCGTGCATCGTGGAAGCTCGTGAGGCGGGGGGACGAGCAGGTACCGCTTACGGACGACGAGTCCGCTGCGCTTGGGTGGCGGGAGGAACGGGTTGTCGGGGCGTCTGCGGCCGGAGCGGTCGCCCGCGACCCGAGTCTTTGGGCGAGCGAGCATCGAGCATCACCATGACCGTCACAGTGGACACCGCCAGAGCGATGGCCGACACCATCAGACGCGTCCTGAACTGCCGGTCGTCGATGAACAGCGATCCGATGAGCATCGGCATGGCAACCAGAAACAGCCGCATCATGCGCCGATCAAAATCACTGTGCACGATTTTCACGGTGCGTGGCGCGAGCCCGAGGCGATACTCCGCTTCGGCGGCCAGCCCGAAGATGCCGTCTTCGATCCGACGGAGCCATGTGAGCGGATTGAGTGAGGCGCGATTCACCGGGGCCATGTGGGATCAATGTACCAACCTGTCAAGAGGATCCCGAATGCTGTTCAGCTTCGCTCGACGATCCGGTCTATGAGGAAGCTCGACTGTACCAGTGCCTCGGCCGTGAAGTCGCCAAAGAACGCGCGCACTTCGTGAAAGAGCCGCGTAAACGCCTCCTGATCCGCCTCGGCGATCACCTGCGCCATCTCCTCCACCGCAACACCATAGGCGGCCGTCACCTCGCGACTCCGCGGATTGCGCATTTCGATCGGGCCATACAGCGCCGGGTCCTGCGCAAAGTGCCGTGCCGCCACGTACAGCTCGAGCAGATACGCCGGCGAGGTGAACGGCAGCGTTTCGGCGAGCGGCACACCGAGGCGGGCCAGCGTGAGCCCCTGCACCTGGGTCTGGAAGTGCGTGAGCACCTGCACCACCGACATGGCGCGGTCGTGCTGTTCGGCGGTGGTTTCGGTGATCACAAGACCGCGCGCCGTCAGGCTGTGCGCGACCCAGTCGGCCCACTGGTCGCCACGTCCGCGACAGAGCACGACGCGCTGGCCCTGCAGGGTGTGCACCGTAGGGCCGAACATCGGGTGGGTACCGACGACACTGCCGGTGGTGCTGGCCAACATCGCTTCCATCGGGGAGGCCTTGATGCTGGTTACGTCCATGAGGAGCGCGTCGGCGCGCACATGCGGCCCGACGGCACGGATGACGGCTTCGGTACGATCGATGGGGACGCTGATGATGGTGACATCGGCGGCCGCCGCGGCGTCGGCGGCGGAGAGCACGGTGTCGGTATCGACGATGAGCAGCCGATGGCCCAGATCACCGAAGAGGCGCGCAAACAGTCGACCGATCTTTCCGTGCCCCCCGACGATGGCCACCGTGTACGGCGTTTCCGTCAGCGGCACTTCGGCCCGTAACGCCGCCTGATGATCGCGGCTCGAGCGCAGAAGTACCCGAAAGATCGATTCGATTTCGCCGGGGGGGAGTCCCAATTCGACGGCGCGTTCGTGCCGGTCCCGCAGCACATCCTGTTCGCGTGTGGCGTCGCGGATCTTGATGCCGTACTGCCGCTTGTACGCAGCGACTTCCGCCACGAGCGCCATCCGACGCGCGAGGATCTGCAAGAGATCGCGATCGAGCGCGTCGATCATGGCGCGCACGACCGCGAGCGGGCGCGGTTCAGCCCCCGCCGACGCGGCCGCCGGGGCGGCCCTCGGTGCCAGCGGCCCTGTGGGCTGGGGCCCGTCGTGGTCAGTCGCCATCGGGACAAGTGTATCGCCCACGCGTCACGCCGTCAGGAGGCATTACCGGGTAGGCTGGTACCGACCCCACGACGCCTCGAGCGCGTCGGCAATTTCTCCAACCGACGCGCGCACCCGCACCGCATCGATGATGCGCGGCATGAGTTCCCGCCGCGCACCCGAATGCGCGGGGAGATAGTCCGGGGCCGCCTCCGCGATGCGGCCAAGCGCGGCCGTCACCGCCGCGTGGTCGCGTTCCGCCCGCACGCTCGCAAGACGTGCGACCTGGCTCCGCTCGAGCTCCTTGAAGTCCGGCGCGGGAATGATGGGTGGCTGCCGACCATCACCGAACTTGTTCACGCCCACGACCACGGTCTCCCCCGCTTCGACGCGCAACTGGTACTCGTAGGCGCTCCGCCCGATTTCTTCCTGAAAGAACCCCGCGCGGAGGGCTTCGGCGGCGCCGCCCAACGCATCGACTTTCGCGAGCAGGTCGAGCGCCCGCGCTTCGATGCTGTCGGTGAGCTGTTCGACGTACCAGCTGCCGGCGAGAGGATCGACCGTGTTCGCAATACCCGACTCGTAGCCGACGATCTGCTGTGTACGCAGCGCCAAGGTCGCCGCGTCGGCGGTCGGCAGCGCCAGCGCTTCGTCATAGCCGTTGGTGTGCAGCGACTGCGTGCCACCCAAGGTCGCCGCGAGCGCCTGGAGCGTGACGCGCACCACATTGCCGAGCGGCTGCTGCGCGGTGAGCGTCACGCCGCCGGTTTGCGTGTGAAAGCGCATCTTGCAGCTGGCGTCGTTGGCGCCGAAGCGCTCGCGCATCAGCCGCGCCCAGAGGCGGCGGGCCGCGCGGAACTTGGCCACTTCTTCGAACAGGTCATTGTGCGCCGCGAAGAAGAACGACAGCCGCGGCGCGAACGCATCGACGGACAGGCCCGCGTCGACGGCCTGCTGCACATACGCCAGCGCATCGGCAAAGGTGAATGCCACCTCTTGCACCGCCGTCGCGCCGGCTTCGCGGATGTGATAGCCGCTGATGGAAATGGGATTCCACTGCGGTACTTCCGCGGCGCAGAAGCGGAACATCTCCGCGGTCAGCGCCAACGACGGCGCGGGCGGGTAGATGTACGTACCGCGCGCGATGTATTCTTTGAGGATGTCGTTCTGCACGGTGCCGGACAGCGAGCCGCGCGCAATGCCGCGCTCCTCCGCCACCACGATGTACATGGCTAGCAACGTCGAGGCCGTGGCATTGATCGTCATGCTCGTCGAGACCCGATCGAGCGGGATGCCGTCGAACAGCACCTGCATGTCGTCGACGGTATCGATGGCGACCCCGACGCGCCCCACCTCGCCCATGGCCCGCGGCGAACTCGAGTCGATGCCCATTTGCGTGGGCAGGTCGAAGGCGACCGACAGCCCTGTCTGTCCCGCGTCGAGCAACAGCCGAAAGCGTTCGTTGGTCGCCTTGGCGGTACCGAACCCCGCGTACTGTCGCATGGTCCAGAGACGGCCGCGGTACATGGTCGGCTGCACGCCGCGCGTGTACGGGAACTGTCCCGGGTCGCCCAGATCACGGGCATAATCCGTGGAGACGTCGTCGGGCCGGACCACGGCCGGAAGGGGAATACCGGAGGGGGAGAGTCGCTCGCTCATGCGCGCAATCTAGCAGGCGGACCTGATGCAGCCATGACGACGAACGCCCGTCGAGTCCGGGGAGGAATCGACGGGCGGTGTGCCAACGCGGGTTGGGCGAGCGGTCAGGCCGCGGTCAGGTCGCGGGCACCGGCGGCGCACCGCGACGCTCGGGAATTCCCGGCGCCACATACCGCGGCAGCGGAAACTCCCCAACCAGGTCGACCTCGGCCTTGCTGCCAATGTACAGCGGCGTACGCTGGTGCAACTCGGTGGGCTCCGCATCGAGAATGCTGCCGTACCCGTCGGTTGCACGACCACCCGCCTGCTCCGCGATGAACGCCAGCGGATTGGCTTCGTACAGCAGCCGCAGCTTGCCACGGGCCGCCTTTTCGTTGGCCGGGTAACAGAACACACCGCCACCCAGCAGGTTGCGATGGAAGTCGGCGACGAGCGAACCGACATAGCGCACGTTGAGCGCCTTCTTCTGTCCGTCGAGCCCGCGGTAGCGGCGCATGAGGGCGCGCGTTGGCTCGGGCCAGTCCTGCTCGTACGCATCGTTCACCGACAGATACCGCGCCCGCTCGGGGATGCGGATGTTCGGGTGCGAAAGCAGGAACTCGCCGATGGATGGATCGAGCGTGAAGCCGTGCGCGCCCTGCCCTGTCGTGTACACCATCATGGTACTCGAGCCGTACAAGATGTAGCCGGCGGCAACCTGCCGACGTCCAGGTTGCAGCAGGTCCTCCATTTCGCCGCGCGTGCCGCGCGTAATCTTGCGGAAGACGCTGAAGATCGTGCCCACGGGCACGTTCACATCGATGTTGGACGACCCATCGAGCGGATCGAACAGCAATACGTACTTCCCGCTTCGGAATCCTTCTGGAATCTGGATGATGTCGGGCTCTTCTTCCGACGCCATCGCGCAGAGTCGTCCACCGTGGTCGAATGCCTTGACGATAATCTCATTGGCGATGACGTCGAGCTTCTGCTGTACTTCGCCCTGCACGTTTTCGTGCAGCGTCGCGCCGAGAATGTCCGCGAGACCAGCACTGCGCACCTTGTTGGCGATCATCTTGCCGGCGAGCGCCATATCGTACAGGATACCGGAGAGTTCGCCGGTGGCCTCCGGGAAGGCGCGCTCCTGCTCGATGATGAAACGTTCGATGGTGACGACAGATGTCGCAGTATGCTTGACCACGGTAGGAGTCCCCGAAGGGTGAACGCGAGTCGCCAGCCACGGCAGAGGCCAGAAGCTGCATACGCTGCGCGGAAAGCTGTGATGTCCGGGCAAGCCCGGGCAAGAGCAACGCCACTGTTTTTTCGACAGGCACCGGTGAAACGCATGTAACACGTAACGCTGCATCCACCGCGTGTCTGCTGCTCATCGAACGCCCGGTTCCGGCGGCAGGGTCCAGCGATCTTCCCCCGCGAGCACCTGCAAGCGAACGCCATTGCTCCTGACCACCACGACCCCCTCATGATCCGTTCGGAACATAGGGATGCCGCGCCGTAGCAAGGCGAGGACCGTCTCCGGCGCCGGATGGCCGTAGCGATTCCCTGCTCCCAAGGACGCCAGGGCAACCCGAGGGGCAACGGCATCGAGAAATGCCGGGGTCGAACTGGTCCGGCTGCCATGATGCCCCACTTTGAGCACATCGGCGCGGAGGGTCTCGGCGGGATAGTGCTGCAGCAGCCACTGCTCCTCGTTCCGCTCCGCGTCACCGGTCAGGAGCATACGGTGTCGACCGAATTGCACACGGAGCACGACCGAGGTTTCATTGGCGTCGTGTTGCGCTGCTGTCCAAGCGGAATCGGGAGCGAGAACCGTGAACGTCACGCCGTCGAGGCGGAATACCGTGCCGGGCCGGACACGCTCCCACTGGCCGCGCGTCTCTCGCAGCGCCTGCAGCGCGTCGGTGTATCCGGGGCTGGCGGTCACGAAGGCCGGCTCCCACCAGCGCGGCACGTGCAACGCGCGAAGGACCGAGGCCGCGCCCCCCGCATGGTCGTCGTGCGGGTGCGACAACACGAAGAGCGCGACCGCGCCACCATGTCGACGGAGATACGGGATGACAATACGTCGTCCGGCGTCACCACCAGACCACCGGGGTCCCGCGTCCACGAGAATCCAACGCCCTCTGGGGGTCCGTACCGCCATGGCATCTCCCTGCCCAACATCGAGCAGGTGCAACTCCAGTTCGCCGTTTCCGCGCGCGACGAGCGGCAGCCAGAGCGTACACGCCCCGATCGCGGCGGCCGCCAGAAACCAGCGCCGACGATCCCGACTGGCCGTCCCGCGCACAACGAGCGAGGCGGCCACGCCCATGCCAACCGCGACATACCATGTGGGAGCCACCGGGACGACGGCGCCCGGCACGGCGCCAGCGACATCCGCCACGAGATCGAGCAGACGCATGAGCGGCTGCGTGGCGTCGGGGAGCAGCGTCGCGGCGGCGGGCGGCACCAGCAACGCCCAGAACAAGGCGAGAAACAACGCGGGTTGTAGCAATGCCACCACCGGTCCGGCGGCGATGTTCGACAGGGGGGCCACCACGCTGAGGCGACCGAATGTCCAGGCGATGACGGGGGCCGTGACGGCGGTGGCGATCATGCCGGTGATCAGCTCCGAGACGAGCCATCCGCCTATCCCCTGCTGCTGGAGGAGCCAACGCCAGAGCGCCGCTACGGGGGCGGTCGCCCCGTCGCGGTTCGGCTCTCGGCGGGCCTGTTGGCGCCACTGGCGCTTGAGCGCGCGTGCGGCGACCAAGGCGGCCATCCCGCTCACGCTGAGCTGCCACCCCAGGTCGTGCACGACCGCGGCGTCGACGGTGGGGATGACCGCCCCCAAGGCGAGCGCCGTCCATTCGTGCACGGGTCGCTGCCATTGGGTACTCATCGACATCACCATGAGCATGACCGCGCTGCGCACCGCAGGCGCCGGGCATCCCAGCAACAGCACATACGCCGCCACGAGGACCATGGCGAGCGGTTCGACCCATCGGCGTGGGGCGCGCACGACGCCGCCGAGGGTGAGCAACGCGCTGGCAATGATGGCGACGTGCATGCCGCTGACGGAAAGCAGATGGACGAGCCCCGCGTCGGCATAGCGATCGCGCACGTCGGGCGCGATGCCCTGCTGGTCGGCGATGAGCAGCGCGCGGACCAGTGGCGCACGGCGGCGAAACACCGAATCGATGGTGTGCCCAAGGCGCGAACGCCACGCCCGCCAGGGATCGCGCAACGGCGCGTCGCCGTGCGCGATCCCCTCGGTGAGCCGCAGTCCGCGCGCCGTGCGCAGCGACACCGCGCTGATCGGCCGGCGGTCGCCAGCCGTCGGCAGCGACATGGCCGAATCGGCCCGCCATTGCACCGACACCGGCACGGCGCAGCGTGCGCGCGACCGCGCTTCGCCCGCTACGCCGCGTCCAAACGCCGCCCGTCGACCGCGGGGAGCGCTGACCTCATCGAAGGTGACCCAAACCGGTCGTCCCTGTTGCAGCGTTCGATGCAGCGAGGCCGTGCAGCGGTCGACTTCGGTGGCGTGGGTGGTGGCGACCACCAGCCCGGCGAGGGCGAGCAGCGGTTCCACACGACGCGCAGTGACCAGCACGGTGGCCGCGACGAGGAGGAGGAGCCAGGGAAGGGGCGTCGATACCGACGCCGCCACGTACAACCCGGCGAGCCACCAGGCGACCGCATGGATGAGCAACGGCATGCCGAAACGTGTGCGCGCCATGCCGTCGGTGTGTCACCGTATTGTCGCACGTCGGGTGCTGGCGACGCATCCCGTGCGGGCGCACGACTCGCGGACACTCGTCGCGCGGTGCCCTTGTCCGCGTGCTACACCGACGCCATCGGGAGCAGTGCGCGTTCCTTCTTGTCGCTCACCGGCGTCCCCGTGAAGGTTGCGCCCGTGGTGCCCGTAAGCTGCACCGTGAGATAGTCGCCAATGCGCGCCGCATCGGCCGGCACCATCACCGTCTTGAAGTCACGCGAACGGGCCTGCAACAGTGTGCCGTCACGCGCGACCTTTTCGACCAGCACATCAGTCACATCGCCAAGGCGATGCAGATTGATTTCACGCGAGATTCCACGGACGGTCGCGACCAGGCGCTCGAAGCGCTCGGCCACCACCGCGTCGGGGATCGTCCACTCGGCGGGCATCTTGGTGGCCGGTGTGCCTTCACGCGGCGAGAACTTGAACATGAACGCATCGTCGAAGCGTACGTCGCGGCACATCGAGAGCGTCTCCTCGAACTCCTCGTCGGTCTCCCCGGGGAATCCGACGATGATGTCGGTAGTGAGCGCCAGTCCAGGAATGGCGTCACGCATACGCGCGACACACTCGAGATACTCCTCGCGCGAATACCGGCGCAACATGCGCTTGAGCATACTCGTCGAGCCGCTCTGCATGGGCAGGTGCACGTGCTCGCACACCGTGGGGGTTTCGGCCATCGCGGCCATGACGCGATCGCTGAAGTCGTTGGGGTGCGGGCTGGTGTATCGCACACGGCGAATACCCGGGACCGTCCCAACGGCGCGCAGCAGATCGGCAAAGTCGTGCGTGCCGTCGGTATAGGAGTTGACCGTCTGCCCCAGCAACACGACTTCGGAGAGTCCCTGCTCCACCACCTGCTGGACTTCGCGCACCACGTCGGGCAGTTGACGACTCCGCTCGGGGCCACGGGTGGTGGGTACGATGCAATAGGTGCAGCGATAGTCGCAGCCGCGCTGCACGGGAATCCACGCCTTGACCCCTTCGAAGCGGCGCGCGACCACATCTTCGTAGTGCTCTTCGAGATCGAAGTCGGTGGCCGTGAACTTCTCGCCACGACGAGCGCCGTCGAGCAGCGCGGGGAGCGCGCGATATCCGTCTGGGCCCACCACGAGCGAGACGTGCTTGGCCTGGTCAAGGACCCGCGCGCCAAGTCGCTGCGCCATGCACCCGGTGACGCCCACGATCGTATTGGGCTTCATGAAGCGGCGCAGTTCGCCGAGCCGCCCGATGACCCGCGTTTCCGCATGCTCGCGAATGGCGCACGTGTTCACGAGAATCACGTCGGCCCCATCGGGCGCGTCAACCGGCGCGTAGCCGTGCGCGGCCAACTTGCCGTACATGAGCTCCGAATCGGCGACGTTCATCTGGCAGCCGTACGTTTCGATATACACCGTCGGCTTGGGCGCCGCGGCGTCGACGGTGTCGACGCCGTCGCTCTCGGGAGGCAGTGTGGGGGCCATCACTACGCTTATGGTCGAATCTGAACGCCGGCGCCGAGCAGCCACGCCGCTTCCCTCGCGAGCGAACCGTTCAGCACGCGATTGGCACGCTGGATCGAGAAATCGATACTGGCATTCTCGCGCGCGATGGGGATCCCGAGTCCCCCCCCGATGCGCGTTTCGTTGACCTGTTCGGCGCTGATGCTGAACGGCATCTGATTCCGCGCGAACCCGGCGCGCAGCATGACGGGGTAGCCCCGATAGCGCGGGCCCGCCACTTCAGCGCCGGCGTACACGTTCTGCGCGTCATGCGCGACCGTGCGGCTCGACGCCATGCGCTGCATGGCGGACCACCTCACCTGTTCGAAACCGACGGTGAACACCGAGCCGGGAATACCATCGTACCGGAGCGCACCACCGAGCCGCGCCGGCACGGTACCAGACGCGCGCGTGGTATCACGAATGCGGGCATCGAACCCGTTGCCGGCCCGGTACGAGAGCGTTGCCGAAACGCCCTTGAACAGCTGGGCCTCGCCACCGAGCGAGATGGCAGTGCCGATGAACGTCACCTTGGAGGAATCGAGCGTGCTGCCGAAGCGGAGCGTATCGGCGAAGGTCCGTTCGCGAGCCGCGGTGTTCTCGCCGGTGAAGATGTGCCCGCCAAGGCCGACGCGGAAACGGGAATTGATCTGCCACCCCACGGCGCCACGGATATCGCCGATGGCGCCACGCATGGTGAGCACTTCACTGGTGGGCAATGTCCGCCCATCGATGACGGCGGATCCGGTGGTCGTAGTCGTGTACGAGCGGTCGAGAAAACCACGGGCGCTCAACGCGACGGCGACGCCGCGGCGCGCCGGGAAGGCGATCATGATCACGGGCAAGCGCTGCGAGGCCGTCCGTTCCCGCACGGCGCCGAGGCTGAGCGTGCGATGCTCCGGCTCGACCTGTGCACTCAACACCGTGCGCGCCAGTCCCCCGATCGACGACGGATTGATGGGGGTGAGCGCATCGAATTCGACGAAGGCGCCGGCGGTGCCTGCCGAACGCGTGCTCATGCCGTTGATGGGACTCCCGAACCCCAAGCCACTGATGGTTCCCTGGGCCTGCACCAACTGCGGCAGCAGCGCGACCGCCATGGTGAGCGCCCCGGTCCGCAGGCGCGATAACGGCGCGAGGGTAGGGCGGCGCAGCACTTCCAGTACAGTGGCGGACATCATGGCAGCACAAACTCCGACTTCGGCAGGTAGGAAATGCGCAGCTTGGGACGCAGCGCCGCAGGGGCCGTCCGGCTGAAGAATCGCAGTTCGGCGGGCTGGGATCCTTCCAACCCGATGCGCAGCGCGAGCGCGCGCGGCACGTTCGTCGGCAGTGAACGCCAGGTGCGCGCCAGCCCGAGCACATTGAGCGCCTTCTGGCCGCTGTCGCGCGGTACGAAGCGCGTGGTGTCGAGCCCGGCCAGCGTTCCTTCGGCGGCGAGGTCGAGCACGCGGTTCAGATCGATGACATCGACGGTGGCGGTCGGCACGAGCGGGAAGACCGCGACGGTGTCCGCCGCATTGGTGAACCGGCTGGGCCGCTGTGTCAGCAGCAGGTCGGCGCGGACGATGGTACTGGAGTCGGAGATCCGCAGGGGAACGTTGAAGCGCAGGTAACTGCGATACGCCGGATAGCCGCCCACCACGAGCGCGTTGGGGCCCGGCGGCAACGAGCCGACGTCAGTCATGGCATATACGGTGTACGCCAGATTCACCTCGGGCGACGCACCGCTGATCGTGGTCCCAGTCGTGACGACGATCGGGCGATAGAGCGTATCGCTCGCGGGATCGTACTGCAGGGTGCTGCTGCCCACGCCGAACGTGAAGGCCCGCAAGCGCAGCTGACCGGGCCCGCTGAGCCGCAGTCCCACGCGCAGACGCCCCTTGGCGGCGATCTTGGCCTGCATGACCGTGCGGGAGAGCGGAATGCGCAGCGTATCGCCGGTGGTGTTCGGCGTGATCGTCACCTGGCCGATAAGGCGGTCGGCGCGATAGAGCGAGCGCACGACCGACGTCGTGCTGTCGTTCGCCGTGGTATCGACATCGTACACCTGCACCGCAATGGGCGCGGCGCCGCGGCGCCCGGTGGTATCGAGCGGCACCTTGAGGAAGACGGAATCGACAGTCGTGATGGAATCGAGCCCGGAGCCGGCGTTCGGTGCGAATGCCGTGGTGAGCTGGTCGAAGCGGATGACCGCGCGCGTGACCAAGGTATCCGGCCGGTTGGCCAGCACCAGGTTGGACGCGAGTCCGAGCACCGGGTAACCGCCCAGTGAGGTATCGAGCGCAACGGCCTCAATGATGGTGTCTCGGAACTGCTCCGACTGTTCGGGGCAGAGCGACGGGCAGGCGGCGCCACCCTCAAGATTTTCGGTACAGGCGGCCGCCACGGCCGATGCCGTGAACAGTGACAACGCCAGCAACGGGGCGCGCACGCGCGACCAGGTCCAACGAACGCGCTCAGACATTCTCGAGCGAACCAGGCGTAAAGGGTGCGGGCAGCAGCTCTGCCAGCGACCAGCGAACCGCGCGCCCATCGGGTGCGACGGCATGGATTTCCAGCGCCGGGGCGAATTCCACCAGCGCCTGACGACAAATCCCACACGGTGGTGTGGGCGCATGATGCTGCGAGGTAATCACCACCCGCACGAAGGCGCGCGCGCCCGCAGCGACCGCCGTCCCGAGCGCGACACGCTCGGCGCAGGTGCCGGCCGGATACGCGGCGTTTTCGACGTTGCAGCCGGCAAAGACGCGACCGTCGGTGCTTTCGAGCGCGGCACCAACCGGGAAGTGCGAATACGGCGCCCAGGCGTTGGCCCGGGCGGCATCCGCCTGTTCACGCAGACGCTGAATGTGTGGCGGAAGATCGGGGGGGAGCGACGTCACGCGTGCAGGAGTGAAGGGAGAAATGACGTACCCTGCCCGCGCCACGCCTGCCCGAACCAGTCGGCAACCGTCGCCCCCAAGTCAGAGAAGGTGTCCCGCGTTCCGAGCGATCCCGCGCGCACCCGTGCGCCCGCGACGAGCACCGGCACGCGCTCGCGCGCGTGGTCCGTGGACGGCGTGGTCGGATCGTTGCCGTGATCGGCGGTAATGAACAGCAGGTCGTCCTCTCGCAGGGCGGCAAGCAGTGAAGGGAGCGCCCGATCGAACGCCTCGAGCGCCCCCTGAAAACCCGGCACATCGTTGCGATGTCCGAATTGCTGGTCGAAATCTACCAAGTTCGCAAAGCAGAACCCACGCGGGGCGGAATTCAGCCACTGCAAAATGGCCGTCAGCCCCTCCACGTTGTCTGTGGTGTGCCGCGAGCGGATACCACGTCCGGCAAAGAGGTCGTCGACCTTCCCCACGCCGTCCCGCGGTACCCCGGCCGCTTCGAGCACGTCGAGCAGGGTGGTACCGGGGGGCTGAAGGGAGTAATCCCGCCGATTGGCCGTACGGGTCCAGTGCCCCGACGTGCCCACGAAGGGGCGCGCAATGACCCGCGACACGTCGTGCGGCGCCACCAGTATCCGGCGCGCCGTCTCGCAGGCGCCGAACAGCGCGTCCAGCGGAATCCACTCCTCATGCGCCGCCACCTGGAAGACCGAGTCGGCGCTCGTATATACGATCCAAGCCCCCGTCCGCTGCTGCTCCCCGGCGAACCGAGTAATGACCTCGGTCCCGCTCGCCACGCAGTTGGCAATGACCGGCCGTCCCGTCGCTGCCACAAACGCGTCGATGACCTCCGGCGGGAACCCGTGCGGGTAGGTGGGGAACGGCTTCTCGAGGTGCAGTCCGGCGATCTCCCAGTGTCCGGTGGTCGAGTCTTTCCCCGAGGATCGCGGCAGCATTACCCCGTAGCCACCACGAGGGTGGTCGAGAGGGGGCACGCCGAGCACATCGGTGGCGTTCCCGAGGCCGAGCTGCTGGAGATTGGGGAGCGTGAGGCCGCCTACCGCGCGCGCAATGTTGCCGATCGTGTCGCTCCCGGTGTCGCCGTAGGCGTCGGTGTCCGGCGCCGCACCGCACCCGACCCCGTCGAGCACGACGATGAGCGCGCGACGGAGCGCGGGGTCGGCCTGTGGGAGCGTGGTAGGAGCACTGGCAGGCATGCGACTCGTCAATTCAGGGCGAGGAGGGATTGGTGGAACCAAGGGAAGCATGGTAGACCGCCGGCACCCGCAGGGTGAGGCCCACGAGCAGCTCGTACGGGGACAGGCCGGCGAGCCCAGCCACCATCTCCACGGTGAGGGTGTCGCGGCCGTCCCGCCCCAGCAACGTGGCGACATCTCCCAAGGCACAGGGGACGGCCGACACGTCGACCATGATCATGTCCATGGTCACACGTCCCACGACCGGACAACGGATCCCGTTGATGAGTACCACGCCGGCGTTGGATAGATGCCGCCGGTAGCCATCGGCATAGCCGGCGGCGATGGTGGCGATCCGCCGTGGGCCCGGCGCTTCCCACGTAGCCCCGTACGACACCGTCTCCCCGGCGTGGACGTCACGGAGATCGACGACCCGCGCGCGTAGATGCGCCACGGGCGCGAGCCCGAGCTCGTCGGCAAAGAGACCGGCATACAGGGCGATCCCGGGGCGCGCGAGGGCCCCAGGCGATCCGGCGGTGCCGCGGCTTACGATGCCGCCGCTGTTGTCGCTGTGTCGCAGGCAATCCGGCGGCAACACATCGGCCAGGACCGCAAGTGCCTCGGCGAAGCGCCGGTCCTGCACGTTACGCGAGGCGAGCGACTCGTCGGCCGAGTGGAAGTGCGTAAACACCCCCTCCGGGGGGTGCGCCGCGAGGGCATCGCGCAACGGGGCCACGGTATCCCAGCGCACGCCGGCGCGGGCCATCCCGGTATCGATGGAAAGGTGGTATGGCGCCGGCGTTTGCCCCTCGCCGAGCGCGCCCCACGCGAGGATCTCGTCGGCGCGATGGAGCGCCGGGCGAACGGCCAGCGCCTGGGCGCGCGGGAGTTCATTGGCGAGCAGCGGCTGCAGGCAGAGCACGCGTCCGGTGCACCCGGCATCGCGCAGCTGTTCGGCTTCGTCGAGGGAGGCGATGCCCACCCCCCAAGGCGCATCCGGCGCCTCCGGCTGATCGTCGAACGGCACGCCCAGCGCGCGACAGACGGCCACCGCCCCCACGCCATAGCTGTTCGCCTTGACCATGGCGACGAGCGGGACGCCCGCGCGGGTGCGCAATCGTTGCGCGTTGTGGCGCAGGGCGCCCAGGTCCACGTCGAGCCACGCGCGCGCGAAATCGACGTCGCGGGTCGGGTATATTTGCGAGGCACTCATACGGCAATCCTAAGCGTTCCCACGCAGCCCGCACAACGATGGACATGTCGACTACCGAGGGCAGTGCCCTGCCCGCTGCTCCCGCCCCGCGCTCGCTCGACGACGCGCTGGCGCTCATGAAGGATCTCCGGGTGCGCTGCGACTGGGATCGGGTTCAGACGCACGCCTCACTGCGGCCGTACCTCATCGAGGAAGCGCACGAAGTCGACGATGCCATCGCCGGCGGTGACGATGCGGTGCTGCGTGACGAACTGGGCGACCTGCTGTTGCAGGTACTCTTTCACGCCGTGGTGGCCGAAGAGCGCAGCGCGTTTTCCATGCAGGATGTGGCGGGGGCGCTCATCGCGAAGATGCATGCGCGGCACCCGCACTTGTACGGCGACGGCATCAAGCGCTCATGGGAGAGCATGAAGGCGCAAAAGGCCAAACGCAGCACGCTCGAAGACGGACTGCCGTCGGGGATGCCGTCGCTGCACCGGGCGCACCGCCTGCAGGACCGTGCGGCGGGAGTGGGCTTCGACTGGGATAACGCCCTCGGCCCGTTGGCCAAGGTGCGGGAGGAGGTCGACGAGGTGGCACAACTCATCGACCCAGAGACGGGCGCGGTGCACGACGCGGACGCGCTGGAGGCGGAGCTGGGCGACCTGCTGTTTGCGGTGGTGAATCTGTGCCGCAAAACCGGGGTACACGGGGCGCTGGCACTCGACCGCACCAACGCCAAGTTCGTGCGCCGCTACGCCACGATGGAGCGGCTCGCGGCAGCCGATGGGAAGGCGCTGCCGGAGCTGTCGCTCGAGGAGCAGGACCTTTACTGGGATGCGGTGAAGCGGGGGGAGAAGGTCGACTGACCAGTAACCACGACCCTTACGGCGCGATCCGCCCCATCAAGCGCGGGAACGGAATGCACTCGCGGATGTGCTCGATGCCGCAGATCCAGGCGATGGTGCGCTCGAGGCCGAGCCCGAAGCCGGAGTGCGTGAAGGTGCCGTACTTGCGCAGGTCGAGATACCAGCCGTAGGCCTCGACGGGAAGCCCCTCGTGCGTGAGACGCGCGAGGATCTTGTCGTAGTCGTCTTCGCGCTGCGAGCCGCCAATGATTTCGCCGCGCCCTTCGGGAGCCAGGAGATCGGCGCAGCGGACGGTGCGCGGGTCGGCCGGGTTCTCCTTCATGTAGAACGCCTTCGCTTCCTTCGGATAGTTCACCACGAAGACCGGGCGTTGGTATTCGTCCACGATGAGCGCTTCGTCGGGGGCGCCGAGGTCGTCGCCCCATTTGATGTCGCTCCCCTTGGACTGCGCGAGCGTCACGGCATCACCGTAATCGAGACGCACGAACGGCTGCGACACGCAATCGAGCTTGCTGGTGTCACGCTCGAGCACCTTGAGCTCTTCCTGTCGGCGTTCGAGGACACGGCGCACGAGGTAGCGGACGAAGTCCTCCTGGAGATCCATGTTGTCGTCCTGGTCGTACCACGCCATTTCCGGTTCGATCATCCAGAACTCGGTGAGGTGGCGACGCGTCTTGCTCTTTTCGGCGCGGAACGTGGGGCCGAAGGTGTAAATGCGCCCCAGCGAGGCGGCGAGCGCTTCGCCGTACAGCTGGCCGGTTTGCGCGAGATAGGCGGGGCCTTCCTCGAAGTAATCCGTGCTGAAGAGCCCGGCCCGTTCGCCGATGGCGGCCGTGAGAATGGGGGTATCGCAGCGAATGAAATCGCGCGCGTAGAAGAAGTCGTGCACGGCCTGTTCGAGCTCGTGCCGCACGCGCATGATGGCGCCCTGACGCTGGCTACGCAGCCAGAAGGTGCGGTTGTCGAGCAGGAAGTCGATGCCATGCTCCTTGGGCTGGATGGGATAGTCCAGCGGGCTCGCGCCAATGAGCGCGAGCTCCTTGACCCCCATTTCGAAGCCACCTGGCGCCCGGGCATCGGCGCGCACGTCACCGACCAGCGCGACGCTGCTTTCCTGCGTGAGCTGCGTAAACGTTTCCCAGGCCTGCTCCGCGACCTCGGCCTTCACCACCACGGCCTGCATGATGCCCGTTCCGTCGCGCATGACGGCGAAGCCAAGCTTGCCCTTGGAGCGGAGGTGCGTGACCCATGCGCGCACGGTGACGGTGGTGCCAACGTGGTGCTGGAGATCCGCAATACGGGTGGTGGACTTGTTCACGGCTGCCGGAGGTGAGAGCGATCATCGATGGCGGCACCACGGCGTACCATCCGGGTGCCCGACTGCGGTGAATAATGCACGCTCCGGGCGTCCGGAGGGACTGCCATCCCCTCGACGGGGGCGCCCAACGCGACGCAGACCTTGCCCACGCGCGTGTCGGGGAAACGGGCGTGGCCGCGTTTCGCCTCTGGCACGCCATGCCGGCCGGCCGGTGACTCACGGCGTGCCGGGTCAGCCAATGCGGAATAGGTCGAGGGCGCGTGCATACCCGATGGTGAGTTGCTGACGCAATCCGGCATGGATTGCCAGCTCGAGCGTGGGATCGACGTGGAGCACACGATCCGCAATGATGCGCGCGGTTTCGTTCAACGCTTCGTCCCGCAGTGGGTCGGCAATACGGAACGCGGGCAACCCATGTTGCTTGGCGCCAAAGAGGTCTCCCATGCCGCGCAGCTGCAGGTCGGCCCGCGCGATCGCGAATCCATCGTCCGTCGCGGCGAACATGCCGAGTCGTTCGGCGGCTTCGGCGCCGACATCGCCGAGGAGAATGCAATACGACTGTTCGGCACCTCGTCCCACGCGACCGCGCAGCTGGTGCAGCTGGGACAGCCCAAAGCGTTCGGGATGCTCGATGATCATGACCGTGGCGTTGCCGACGTCGATGCCGACCTCGATGACCGTCGTGGCCACGAGCACTTCAATGTCGCCGTCGCGGAAGGCGCGCATGATGGCATCGCGCTCGTCGGCCGGCAGTCGCCCGTGCAGCAGCGACACGCGGCGATCGGCCAGCGGCCCCGACATGAGCGACTCGTACATGGCCGTCGCCGCCTTCAACTCGATTTTTTCGCTCGTTTCGATGAGCGGATACACCACGTACGCCTGTCGCCCGGCATCGAGCTGCGCGTTCGCGAAGTCGAAGACCTTGGCGCGGCCGCTCTCAGGGCGGACGACCGTGGTGATGGGCTGACGTCCCGGTGGGCGTTCATCGAGGACACTCACGTCGAGATCGCCGTACATGGTGAGGGCCAGCGACCGCGGAATGGGGGTGGCACTCATGAGCAGCACGTCGGGGGTGTCGCCTTTGCGGCTCAGCAAAGCGCGCTGTTCCACGCCGAACCGATGTTGCTCGTCTATGATGACAAGACCAAGATCGGCAAAGCTCACCTCCTGCTGCAGCAACGCGTGGGTGCCAATGGCGAGCACCACGTCGTGACTGGCCAGACGCGCGAGTGCGGCGCGCTTGTCTTTGGCGGCGAGGCGTCCGGTGAGCAGCACCGGCACGATACCCAGCGGTGCCAACAGCGCCCCGAGACTGCGGGCGTGCTGTTCGGCCAGCAGTTCCGTGGGCGCCATGAGCGCGACCTGCGCGCCATTCTCCATGGCCAACAGGGCGCTGAACAGCGCCACTACCGTCTTGCCGGCACCGACATCCCCCTGCAGTAACCGATGCATGCGACGTGGGCTCTCCATGTCGTGCACGATTTCCCGAATGGCCCGGACCTGCGCGTGCGTCAGCGTGTACGGCAGCGCGGCGCGCAGCTTGGACGTCAGGTCACGCTTGTTTTCGAATCGCCGGCCGCCACGTTCGTCGCGCGCCATCATGTTGGCGCGGCGATGCAGCAGCTGGACGCAGAGCAGTTCTTCGAACGCGAGTCGTGCGCGTCCGCGGACAGCCTCGGCGACGCTCGTGGGTCGGTGCACCATGCGCAACGCGTCGCGCAGTGGCGGCACATCCGCGTCGGCGAGTATCGCGGCGGGAAGCGGCTCCGGTACCAGCGGCAGCAGTGCGTCGAGATACTGTTGCACCATGCCGCGCAGCAGGCGAACCGACAGCCCCTCGGTACTCGGATACACCGCGAGGACACGTCCTTCGCCAGGGCCTTCTTCTTCGGGGCCCAGGTTGACGAACTCGCGCGGTTGCAACCGCCGTCCGTGAAAGAAGCGCACGGGCCCCGTGCACAGCAGCCAGTCGTCCTTGCTGATGGTGCGATCGAGGAACGGCTGACCGGGCCACGCGATCTCCAGCATGCCGGTCGCATCCTGGATGACCGCCTGAAAAACGCGCAACCCCTTGCGGGTGGGGAGCACCCCCTTGGCGATGACCTTGCCCAACACCGTGACATCGGCGCCGACCACGGTGTTGGCGAGCGGCGTCACCGTGGTGGCGTCTTCGTAGCGGTGCGGGACGTGTCGCAGCAGATCGCCAGCGACCGTAATGCCGAGCTTGGCCAGCATGGTGGCGCGGGCTGGCCCAACGCCCTTGAGATACGTGACAGGCGTTTCCAACGTGAGGCGCGGCGCAGGACGCGCGGGCGGGCGTCGCCGACGCTCCTGCGCATCCGAGTCGCCGCGAACGCTCACGTCTCGACGAGCTCCTTGGCGTACTCGGCGGCGTCGAACGGTTCGAGATCGCCGATCTGTTCACCGAGCCCGACGAACTTGATGGGCACATCGAGCGCCTCGTGCACGGCGACCACGATGCCCCCCTTGGCGGTCCCATCGAGTTTGGTGACGACCACGCCAGTGACCGGGACCGCCGCCGAGAAGGTGCGCGCCTGTGAGAGCGCATTCTGGCCGATGGTCCCGTCGAGCACGAGCAGAATCTCGTGCGGCGCGTCGGGGAGTCGCTTACCGATCACGCGATGAATCTTGCGCAGCTCTGTCATCAGATCGTCACTCGTATGGAGCCGTCCGGCCGTATCGACGATGATCATATCGACGCCGCGGGTGACACCGGCATCGACGGCGTCGAACGCGACGCTCGCCGGATCGCTCCCCGGCGCGCCGCCCACGAAGTCGACACCGGCGCGCTTGGCCCAAACGCGCAGCTGGTCGATGGCGCCGGCGCGGAAGGTGTCCGCGGCGCCGAGCAGCACCGTCTTCCCTTCGGCGCGGAAGGCGGCGGAGAGCTTCCCGATGAACGTGGTTTTCCCCGCCCCGTTCACACCAATGACGAGCACGACCGTGGGGCCAGCGCTGTTGGTGCGCAGCGCCGGGTCACTGTTGCCTTTGCGCAGCGCCGCCTCGACACCATTGGCAAGGGCACGCCGGAACTCTGCCTCCGACTTGACGTCGCCGCGTTTGTGTCGGCGTTCGACTTCGGCGACGAGGGCAAGCGACGTGGGGACCCCGAAGTCACTCTGAATGAGCAACGTCTCGAGTGCTTCGAGCGAGCCTTGGTCGACGCCCTTGAAGAGCACCGACATATCGGTGGAGACCACGTCCTTGAAGCGCTGCCATAAGGAGCGCTTGGGCACATCATCGTTGCGGCGGAACAGTCGGGACATAGATGCTGCACCCTGAAGAAATTCGGGAGATACTGGTTTGGGTGGTACGGCTGCCGGCGAGCGTCACCGTCAGCGTTGACCGGCAGCGCGTCGGGCCAACCACTCGGCGCAGAGCAGCAGCAGTGCGAGGACAAACGGCCACCCGGCGTCGGCGAGCCGCGGTGCATCCGATCCGGCGACGCCTCGCGACAGCGGTCCTGCACTCACCGACGGTGCACGCGGCACCCATTCGCGTGATGCATTCACCACGAGCACGCTGGCCCCGCCGCGCCCCTGTACATCGTACACACCAGCAGGCAAGGGGGTCGAGAGCGCGTCGTACTGCGTACCAAAGCGCAACGTGAGCGAATCTGTTTGGGGTGCCGACCCGCCGCGAACCGCACCGCGCGCCGCGACCTGCACCGTCACCACCGAATCGGGGCCGCCACGACGCCAGAGCACCGGTTCGCCGGCCCGCACGAGCCCGGGCGCCGGACGGGCTGCGCGCAGATCACCGCGCCCGGCCGACACCCAATCGAGTATTGCGCCCCACAATGCGGTGAACGCGTCACCACTGCGTCCGGCGCGTAGCGCCCATCCCGCGTACCCGGATCCCGAGATGACGACGGTTCGCGCGCCGTTCACTTCACGCGTGGCAATGGCCGGCTGCGGCTCACCACTCTTGCCGAGGCGCATGGTGAGCACGGTCTGATTGCCGCGAGCGGGACCCGCCAGCGTGACTGGCGGCAGCGAGTCGAAGGGCAACGCCGACAGCGCGGCCATGAGCGGCGAAGCGGGAGCACTCGTGGCGTACCACTCGGGCACGCGCGCGAGTTCCCCCGCACGGGCAATCTGCGTTGGCGGTGCCGGTACCCAGAGTGCGCGCGACCCGGTCGCCGCCACGCCTGCTCCCGGGCGCCACGTGGTGTCTCCGTGCACCACCAGCATACCCGCGGCGGCGGCACGCGCTTTCACTTCGGCCTCGGAGATCGGCGCCAGCGAGCCCTCCACTCGCCACACGGAGGGCGCGATGCGCAGATACGCCTGTGTGGGGACGTCGAGCGCGCCACGCAACACCGTGAGGACCTCACGCACGTCGATATCGGGCGACGTGGAGACGAAGACGGCCGTAGGCGTATCGCCCACGGCGATCGCCGTCGACAACGTATCGTTGCGGGGCTCGACATCGCTGGCAACATCGAGCACGGCCTGCACGAGCGCCGTGCGGTCCCCCCGCGGGACGACGACAAGGACGGCAATGCGCGTGCTGGCAAATGGCGCGAGTGCCGGCACCGGCGAAGACGCCACCACGACACCGTCAAGTCGGAGGCGCAGCGTGCCCTCGTTCGTTGCCGTGCCCCCGGCACCAACGGTGGCGGCCACGGTGATGGTATCGGCCCCCGTGGCCGAGGGCGGCACCACGAGATCAATGAGGGCAGCATCGCGCCGCGGCTCGGTGACCAGACGCATGACCTGCGAGCCCGGTGGCGCCTCGCGCAGTGCCTCGGCATCATCGATTTGTCCGTCAGTGACCAGCACCAGACTGCGACCGAGCGACGCGGCGCGATCGACGGCGGGGCGCATGCGTGAGGCGCCGTCGCGCGGCGTGAACGAGGCCAGGTCATCGCCGGCGCCATCGCGGAGCGAGTCTCCGACAAAGACGAGGGGGGCGTCGCCGGGGACCGTCGCCAACACGCTGTCGTGGACATAGCGACGCCAGCGCTGCACGTAGGTGCTTTCGTCGCCCACGGCTCGGCGCCAGGAGGCCGACGCGTCAACCGCAACGAGCGGCGCCCGTGGTGTGGCACGACCCATCGGCGCGCCGAACAGCAGGGCGGCGACGACCGTGACGGCCGCCGCACGTAGCGCCGCCAGCAGCCACGTCAACCTGGACGTGCGGGGATGGGCTACCGTCGCGGAACGCCCGTAGGCGAACCACGCGGCCACGAGGCCGAGCGCAAGAGCAAGGATCCAGCGAATCACAAGTGAAAACTCACGGGGCGCACATGGCAGAGAAAGGGCGCGGGGCAGAAGAAGTCGGATTCTCCTGCCCCGCGGGTGGGAGCGCAGGCTCCCCGTGTGTCACGCAACAGTGGTGTGAACTGCTCGGTGTGCGGGCGGCTCAGTCGCCGTCGGGGCGACCGCTCGGTCCGTGATGGGCCACGCGCGACGTGGGCTGATCGAGCTGTGCGAAGAGGCGCGATTTGAGCTCGGCAAAGACCGAGCGCTGCGAGGCCGCGAGCGGCTCACCGGTGACGTGGCGCAAGGCGACGCGCGGGTCGCGGTGGACACCGTTCACGAGGACTTCGAAATGCAGGTGCGGTGCGGTGGACAGCCCCGTCGTGCCGACCTGACCGATGGTCTGCGAGATGCTGACCGACTGCCCCGAGCGCACGTGCATGGCCCGCAGGTGGCCATAGCGGGTGATGTAGCCGTTGGTGTGGCGGATCTCGATGGTCTTGCCATAGCCGCCCTTCCACCCGGCGAAGATCACGCGGCCGTTGCCGAGCGCACGCACAGGGGTGCCAGACGCGGCGGCGTAGTCCATTCCCTGGTGACGGCGTACCGTGCCGAGAATGGGATGGCGTCGCAATCCAAAGACGCTGGAAATCCGGCGGAACGCGAGCGGCGCCCGCAGGAACGCGGCGCGCATGGACTTGCCGTCGCCGTCGAAGTACGAGACGCGCGTGCCCTGCGTGAAGCGCATGGTCTCGACGGGCTTGCCCGAGACGGTCAGCCGAGCGGCGATGATGTTGCCCGGGCGCACGAGTCCGTTCGGCGCGGTCTGACGCTCGACCATCACGCGTACCGAGTCGTTCTTCTGCAGGTCGCGGCTGAGATCGACGCGATACTCGAGAATATCGGCGAGGGCGTAGGCGAGTTCCGTCCGCTGACGCTCAGGAAACGCGTCGGCTCCCTCTGCGACGGCCGCCGTGAGCGTGGAGTTCACGACGCCGCCCACCACGACGGTGTCGGTCGTCCACTGGAGCTTTTCTTCTTTTTCGGTCCAGCCCTGGCCAACCGAGCGGGTAAAGCGTACCACGCGATCGATGGCGAGTTGCAGCACGACTTCGGAGGCGCCGGAGTCAGGATCGACTTTGGTGATGATCGTAGTACCGGCTCGCACCCGCCGCGGGTCGAGTGCGGAGGCAACGCTCAGCGCCTCGGCCGCTTCGTTGGGAGCGAGTCCGGCCCGCTCGAGCGCGACCGAGAGCGGCTCGCCGCGCCGGATGGTGTCGGTCTTGGTGCGCCATCGAGCAGCGACGGAAACGCGAGGCCCCGCCGCCAGTACACTGGCCGCGGGGCGCTCTTGAACAGGACGTCCCAGCGCGATAACAGCCGCTCCGATGCCAAGGCAACCGGCGGCAACGAGCAGCTTTCGCGAGGAAGTCAATCCATCTGTCTCCGAATGAACGTCGGGATTTCCATATCGTCGAGCTCAGCGCTGGACGACGAGGACGGGGGCGGGACTCGGGGCGGGCGCGGTTGCGCGCCTTCCCATGCAGGACGAGCGGATGGCGCAGAAGGTCTCACGACCGGCCGCGCGCCGGACGGGAACGGCAGCACCGAGGACGCCTTGATACCGGCCGCCTGCGCCTCTGAATGTGCGGGAGCCGAGGGCCGAGCGGAAGGGGCAAAGGGGCTGGTGCTGGCCGCCGCGGTCGTCGGCTGGTGGCCCTGCAGGTAGCGGTCGAAGCCGGTGGCGATCACCGTGACCCGGATTTCCCCCATCATGGCGGGCTCGTGCACGGCGCCGAAGATGATTTCCGCGTCGTCCCCGACGGCATCGTGCACGATATCGTTGATCTGGTGCACTTCGCCGAGGGTGAGGTCTTCGCCGCCGGTGATGTTGACCAGCACGCCCGTCGCGCCGGAGATGGAGACATTGTCGAGCAGCGGCGAGGCGATGGCCTGTTGCGCGGCTTCGGTGGCGCGGTTTTCCCCGCGCCCGATGCCGGTGCCCATGAGGGCGGAGCCGCCGTTCTGCATGACGGTGCGCACGTCGGCAAAGTCGACGTTCACCATCCCCGTCTCACTGATGAGCACCGAGATGCCCTGTGTGGCATGCAGGAGCACTTCGTCGGCTTTCTTGAGCGCTTCGTGGAACGGGACCCCCTTGCCCACGACGGCGAGGAGCCGCTCGTTGGGCACGATGATCATCGTGTCCACATGCTTGCGCATTTCGGCGATGCCCTCTTCGGCCTGCCGCATGCGCTTACGCCCTTCGAAGAGGAAGGGGCGCGTGACGATGCCGACGGTGAGCGCACCGGCTTCGCGCGCGAGCTGGCAGACCACCGGCGCGGCGCCGGTCCCGGTGCCGCCACCCATACCGCAGGTGATGAAGACGAGGTCGGCGTTACCGAGGACCCGCTTGGTGTCCTCGCGGTTTTCTTCGATGGCCTGCCGACCGATTTCCGGTCGAGCGCCGGCGCCAAGGCCGCGGGTGAGCTTCTTGCCGATCTGGATCTTGACGTCGGCCTTCGAGTTCATGAGGGCCTGCGCGTCGGTGTTCACCGAGATGAACTCCACACCCTCGAGATGCTCCTCGATCATGCGGTTCACGGCGTTGCCACCGCCGCCGCCCACACCCACCACTTTCATGCGGGCGTTCTGGGAGGCGCTCTCTTCGAACTCAAAGGTCATTCTGGGGAGCTCCATACGGGGCAAGGCGGCACAGGGTGGAGGTCGCAGTCGTCCGGGCGGCACGGGCGACACGGACGGCTGGCGGTCGGATTGCGGCGAGCTCCACCGGCGTCGATGGACCGCGCTCCCGACCGCGTATGCAACTGAGGATGCGTCAAGTGCGGGTGTTGTCGCTCTCCTAGAATACACGTTCGATTGCCACGCGCAAGCACTGCATTTTGTTGAAGTTGGCGCATCTTGGCGGCGGCCTCGGCCGCCACAAAACGGATCCGACTTTATCCACACGACCGCCATTAGATACGGTTCGTGATGTTCGGCAGGCTGGGCGAAATGTGCATAGTTACGCCCTGTGATCGTCCCGACTTGACATCGTGGTCGGGGGCTGTTGGTCGTGGGTGGGGTCGGGGCACAGCCACGACAGTCTGGGCACTGCCACCACAGTCGGGGCACTGCCACCACAGTCGAGGTCTACCAGCGGTCGGGGTCCCGGTCGGGTCGTGCGCGGCGCTTCGCTGGCGCGTCGGGGTCGGGGTCGGGGTCG